>Ga0207657_10001582_pt1 | contig 24468 bp, 21 predicted proteins | sample KBSC33metaG_FD_184316 | JGI IMG/M metagenome (GOLD analysis project Ga0207657, IMG submission 184316) | Corn rhizosphere microbial communities from Kellogg Biological Station, Michigan, USA - KBS C3-3 metaG (SPAdes) (version 2) | ecosystem: Host-associated > Plants > Roots > Rhizosphere > Soil ... | reverse complement strand
GCTGTTGGGCGATTAGTGGCGAGCAAGTTTCAGTTTGTCAGTTGCTGGTTCTCAGTTCTCAGTGCGCTCGAAAAGGCCGGCTGCGCCCTGACCACCACCTACGCACATGGTTACGATGCCGTAGCGCGATTTACGGCGTTTCATTTCGTTGGCCAGCGTTCCCACCAGGCGTGAGCCAGTCATACCGAAAGGATGGCCGATGGAGATGGAACCGCCGTTCACGTTGAGCTTGTCCATGGCAATGCCAAGACGGTCGCGGCAATAGATTACCTGCACCGCGAAAGCTTCATTGAGTTCCCATAAATCAATGTCTTCAATTTTCAAGCCTTGGCGTTGCAACAGTTTGGGAACGGCGAAAACTGGACCGATGCCCATTTCGTCCGGTTCGCAGCCCGCGACCTGGAAGCCGCGGAAAATCAATGCGTACGGAATGCCCAGCTGGTCGGCGCGATGACGGGACATGAGGAGAGTGGCGGAAGCTCCGTCGGAAAGTTGGGAGGAATTCCCTGCCGTTACCGAGCCCTGTCCGCTGTGGGGATCGAAGTGGGGCTTGAGCGCCAGCAATGCTTCGAGCGTGGTATCGGGACGGTTGCACTCGTCGCGGTCACAGCAGACTTCTTCAGTGCCGATTACCGCCCCGGTTTTCTTGTCGAGCACTGCTTTCGTGACTTTCATGGGAGCAATTTCGGCGGCGAAGAATCCTTCCCGCTGGGCGTGGGCGGTGCGTTGCTGGCTGATCAGGGAATATTCATCCTGGGCCTGGCGGCTGATCTGGTAACGCTTGGCAACGACCTCGGCGGTTTCGCCCATCACCATGTAGAGGCCGGGATATTCCTGCTTGACCGCGGGGCTGGGATCGTTATCGCGGACGATGAGGCTGATCGTTTCAACGCCTCCCCCGATGGCGGCGTCAGCGCCTTCACTTACGATCTGATGAGCTGCCATCGCGACAGCCTGCAGACCGGAAGAGCAGAAACGGTTCACGGTGATAGCAGCGGTGGAAACCGGGAGGCCGGCGCGCAAGGCTGACACACGCGCAATGTTGTGGCCCTGCACTCCATGGGGCTGGCCGCAGCCCAGAATCACGTCTTCGATTTCCTTGGGATCGAGTTGCGGTGTTTTGCGCAGGACATCCCTGATGCAATGGGCGGCGAGGTCCTCGGGCCGCGTCATGTTGAAGGAGCCGCGGAACGATTTGGCAAGGCCGGTGCGCGAGCTGGCTACTACGACGGCTTCTCTCATCTGGTCGTTGGCCCTTGGTCGTTGGTCGTTGGCGTCAACCTATTGTTTCTCGAAATCGGCGAAGGTGCGGCCTTCGGCGGCCAATTTTTTCAGCAGCGGGGCGGGCTCCCAGAGCTCGCCATGAATGCGCTGAAACCCGGTGATGCGGTCATAAACTTTTTTCAGTCCCACTGTGTCGGCGTACCACATGGGGCCGCCGCGATAAGCCGGGAAGCCGTAGCCGTTGATATAGATGATGTCGATATCGACGGCGCGGGCGGCATAGCCTTCTTCAAGAATGCGCGCGCCCTCGTTGATCAGGGCGTAGATGCAGCGATCGACGATCTCATCGGCCGGGACCTGGCGCTGCTGGATGCCAGCTTCGGCGGACCACTTCTTGGTCAACGCCCCAACCTCGGGGTCGGGCGACGGGCGGCGATTCTCGTCATATTTGTACCAGCCCGCGCCGGTCTTCTGGCCGAAGCGGCCCATCTCGCACAGATGGTCAGCCGCGAAGGCCTGCCGGATACCCGGTTTTTCCAGGTGGCGATATTCCTTGCGGATGCGCCAGCCGACATCGAGTCCGGCCAGGTCGTTGGTGGCAAGCGGACCCATGGCCATGCCGAAGTCGTAGAGCGCCTGGTCCACCGCTTCCACGCTGGCACCCTCTTCCACCAAAAAAACCGCTTCACGGACATAGGGATGGAACATGCGATTGCCCACGAAGCCGCGGCAGTTGCCGACCACCACGCCAATCTTTCCCAGCTTTTTCGAAAGCTGCATGCAGGTGGCGATTACTTCCTTGCTGCTGGCTTTGCCTCGCACGATTTCGAGGAGGCGCATGACGTTGGCCGGACTGAAGAAGTGTGTGCCAATGACGGAAGCGGGCCGGGAAGTGGCGGACGCAATCTCGTCGATATTCAGGGTTGATGTGTTGCTGGCAAGGATTGCTCCTGGCTTGCACACGCGATCCAGTTCGGCGAAGACTTCCCTCTTCAGCGCCAGGCCTTCGAAGACGGCCTCGATGACGATGTCGGCCTGGGCGAAATCGGTGTAATCCAGAGTGGGTTTAATCAGCTTCAAGCGGTCGTCAACCGCTGCCTGGGTGAAGCGTCCGCGCTGCACGGAGACGGCATAGTTTTTGCGAATGTTGGCCAGCCCGCGGTCGAGGGCGGACTGGTCGGCTTCCTTGAGCACAACCGGAATTCCGGCGTTGGCAAAAACCATGGCGATGCCGCCGCCCATGGTCCCGGCGCCAACCACGGCAGCGGAGTTGATAGGGAGGATCGGAGTTTCTTTCGGGATATCCGGAACCTTGGCCACTTCACGCTCGCCGAAAAACACGTGGATGAGCGCCTTCGACTGGTCGGAGTAGAGGCAGTCGATGAACAGCCTGGCTTCGACCTCGCATCCTTCCTCGAAAGGGAGCCGGGTGGCAGCCTCGATGGCCTCAATGGCGGCAAGAGGAGCGATCAGATTGCGTTGCTTCTTGCGCGCGGCGTCGCGGGCAGCAGCAAAGATTGGAGCATTTTGCTCAGGTGTGCCCAGTTTCTGATTGCGTTCGCGAGTCTTGGGGGCGGGCTTTCCTGCGATCTCCCGCGCGAAAGCGATAGCGCCTGGCAGCAGGTCGCCGTCAATCAATTGATCGACGATGCCGGCCTTCAGCGCATCCGGCGCTTTGACCGGATTGCCATCGGTGCACATCTCGACCGCTTTGGTGACGCCGGCGAGGCGAGGCAGGCGTTGCGTACCTCCCGCTCCCGGAATGAGGCCGAGTTTCACTTCCGGCTGTCCGACTTGCGCGCCGGGGACGGCGACGCGATAGTGGCCAGACATGGCCACTTCCAGGCCTCCGCCGAAGGCGGTGCCGTGAATCGCCATTACCACGGGCTTGGAGCAGTTTTCTATTTTCAGCAAAAGCGGGAGCAAGCCGGGGCCGGTCTTTGCCTTGCCCGAAGTCATTTTTGTGAATTCTTTTATGTCAGCGCCCGCGATAAAAGTGCGGCCGCCCCCAATCAACACCGCTGCGCGTACGGTCCCATCTTCGTTGATCTGATCGATGGCTGCGGAAATTCCCTCCGGCACGCCGGGGCTGATGGCATTCACCGGCGGATTATTTATGGTGACGATGGCGATGTCGCCGTCTTTCGTGAGTTGGATCAGGTCGCTCATTGAAATACTTGCCCTCCTGGGGGGACGGTTAGATTGTAGCCGTGATCGAGGATGCGGAGGAGACAATGCATGAGTTATCCTGCGGCTGCAACCGGAGCGGCCAGAGTAAGTCAATTCTTGCACCGCTTCATCGGTCGGTAGGGGTCCTTCCGCTCCGTGGCTGCTTCGCAAGCGAAGCCGGCACTGCGCTCAAGATGACAGGGGGAAGAGGGTGGTGATACCTTCTTATTCCCGCTATGGCAAGCACCTCTCCGAGGCTATCCGCACTAGAGCCAAAACGACAATCTTTCTTCGTCCATGGCATGGGAATAATTCTCGTCATTGCCCTGGCCAAACTGTTCTTCCATTGTTACTTCAACAATCGCTATGGGTACTTCCGCGACGAGTTTGATTACATGGCCTGCGGAGATCATCTGGCCTGGGGCTATGTGGACCAACCCCCGCTGATTCCCTTCCTGATTCACGTTTCTCGCGCGGTGCTGGGAGACTCGCTGCGCAGCATACGTTTTATCCCGGCGCTGGCGTCTTCCCTTCTGGTGGTCCAGACGGCGGTGCTGGCCCGCGAATTTTGCGGACGGCGATTTGCCCTTCTGCTGAGCGCGGTGACGGTCGTCGTCGCGCCGCAGTATCTGTCCAATGGCAGCCTGCTGGGGACCAATTGTCTCGAACCGAACCTGTGGATGGGTTGCGCCTATTTCGCGATTCTCGCCATCAAGCGCAACGATCCCCGCTACTGGCTGTGGTTCGGCGTGGTCGCGGGCCTGGGCCTGCAGGAAAAGTATTCGATCGCGCTGTTCGGCTTTGGCATCGTAGTCGGCCTGCTGCTCACCGAGCAACGCCGCGTTTTCGCCGACAAATGGATCTGGCTGGGCGGAATGGCTGCGTTCCTCATCTTCCTGCCCAATTTGCTCTGGAACATTCACTACGACTGGCCGTTTGTGCAGTTGATGCGAGGCATCAGGGCTGAGGGCCGTGATGTGGTGCTGCCGCTGTTGCCGTACTTCTTTCAGCAGACGCTGCTCGTACTTCCTTTAACCGCGCCCATCTGGATCACCGGGCTGATCGCACTCTTTTGTTCGCGACAGTTGAAGGTCTATCGCGTTCTGGGCTGGAGTTATGTGGTCTGCTTCGTCGTCTTCTTCGTTCTACATGGGAAGAGTTATTATCTGGCTCCCATCTATCCCATGCTCCTGGCGGCGGGGGCAGTGACGATCGAGAACGCAATCGAACGGCCGCGGCTTACCTGGATGAAACCCTTAATCGTGGTTTTGCTGCTGGCAGCCGGAGCGCACTTGGCCCCGGTGGTGGTGCCGGTGCTGTCTCCCGAGCGATTCATTGCTTACATGAAATACCTGCCGATGAAATTGCCAGTGATGGAACACGGTCATGAGCGGTCACCCCTGCCGCAGTGGTACTCCGACCAGTTCGGATGGGAAGAGATCGTGGCGGAAACCGCGCAGGCCTGGAACCGTTTGAGTCCGGGGGAGCGCGGGGATTGCGGCATCTTTGCCCAGGATTACGGCCAGGCCGGCGCCATCGATTTCCTGGGCCGCCGCTATGGCCTGCCGCCGGCCCTGAGCGGACATCAAACCTACTTCCTGTGGGGGCCGCGAGGATATTCAGGGAATTGCATGATTGTGCTCGATGACCGCAAGGAAACACTCGAGCGGCTCTGGAACAACGTCGAGTACGTGGGCACGTCGGAGGACAATCCTTATGCGCTGGAAAAAAACATCGATGTCTTCATCTGCAAGGGGGCGAAATTCGGTACCCTGGCGCAGCTGTGGCCGAAGCTGAAGCACTGGCGCTGAGGGAACATCTCTCACGCTGTCTCTCCACAAACCGGAGAAACGAGGTTGGGGCATTCTGGTTTTCACTGACCTTCGGCCAAGCTTGAGCCTTACCTCGGCTCCTACAGTTACAATAGTTGGTTCGAGTTCATGACTGCTTCTGCCATCCGGCCCACCCTGTCTCTCCAAAAAACGGAGAGACGAGAGTGGGGCACCCGGGTGCGGTTCGAGGAATCGATCATGCCTAAAGCTGTTTCCGACGAGATACCCGCTGTCCCGCTGACCATTGAGGGTTACAGCGTTCTGCATCAGATGATGCGAGTTCGGTGGGCGGCGTGGAGGCAACTGGCGGCGGCGGACAAGGGTGCGGTCGTCGATGAGGCCGCGGGCGTTCTGGCCGGGATGGAGCAGAATTCCGGTGGACCTTCCGCGCTGTTTTCTTTGCTGGGCCACAAGGCCGATCTGATGTTCGTGCACTTCCGGCGTTCGTTTGACGAGCTGAACTCGGTGGAGTTGCAGTTGGCGCAACTGCGGTTGGCTGATTTCCTGGAGCCTGCTACTTCTTATCTTTCAGTCATCGAACTGGGGTTGTACGAATCCACGATCAAGGCTTATCAGGATTTGAAAGAGCGCGGCATTGAAGCGCACTCGGAACCGTGGAAGCGGGAGATTGCGGAGGTGCTGGCGCGGCAGAAGGAGGCCATGCATCCGCGTTTGTTTCCGGAGATGCCGCCACACCGGTACATTTCGTTTTATCCCATGGACCGGCGGCGGGGCGAGGCCAGGAACTGGTATAGCCTGCCCATTGAAGAACGGGCGCGGCAGATGAACGAGCATGGATTAATTGGAAGGCGCTATGCCGGAGAAGTGCGGCAGATCATTACCGGGTCGATTGGCTTCGACGACTGGGAGTGGGGTGTAGACCTGTTCGCGAACGACCCGCTGGTGTTCAAGAAGCTGATCTACGAAATGCGATTTGATGAAGTGAGCGCGGTGTATGCGCTGTTTGGGCAGTTCTATCTAGGGGTCCGCGTGCCGGCGGCTGCGTTGGGCAAGGTATTGAGCGGAGTACTGCCGGCCGCTTAGAAGAGATCTTGACCGCAAAGGACGCTAAGAAAGCCGCAAAGGGCGCAAAGAAAGGCCCTTCGCGACCTTTGCGGTTTCCTTTGCGACCTTTGCGATAGTCTTTTGGGGTATCGGAGCAGACATGGCAACCCTTGGCCTGATTGAGTACAAAGATGCGAGTGCGGAAGTGCGGGCGGTTTATGACGACATCATGGCGACCCGCAAGACGGACTGGATCAATAATTTCTGGAAGGCGATCGCGCATGATCCGGCGACCCTGAAACGCACATGGGAGGACGTCAAGCAGATCATGGGACCGGGTGCGCTTGACCCGCTGATCAAAGAATTGGTTTACCTGGCGGTGAGCGTGAGCAATCAATGCGGGTATTGCATTGCGTCGCACACCGCCGGGGCCCGCGGCAAAGGCATGACTGACGCCATGTTCCAGGAACTCATGGCGGTGACCGGCATGGCGAACGAGACCAATCGCCTAGTGGCGGGATATCAGGTCGAGATTGACGACAGGTTCAAGGTCTAGGAGATCACGTGGCGCATGAACTGACGACTTCCTACCTGCGGGATTCGCTCTCCCTGTTCCGCTATTACAAGAAGCTAACTGAGCGAGCCATGGAGCAGGTAAGCGACGAACAATTGACGGTTGCGCTTGACGGCGAGATGAACTCCATCGCGATTATCGTCAAACATCTTGTAGGCAACATGCGATCGCGCTGGACCGACTTCCTGAGCAGTGACGGCGAGAAAGCCGACCGCAAGCGCGACACCGAGTTTGAGGACCCGCCGGCCACCAGGGTAGCGCTGATGGGGCTGTGGGAGGAGGGGTGGGGGTATGTGTTCTCAGCGCTCGAACCTTTGTCGGATGCGGACATCGAGCGCACGGTCTTGATCCGGGGCGAGCCGCACTCGGTCATGCAGGCCATCAACCGCCAGATTGCGCACTATTCTTATCATTGCGGGCAGATCGTATTTCTGGCCAAGCATCTGCAATGCAGGCAATGGAAAGCGCTCACGGTGCCGCGGGGTAAGTCGGAAGAGTTCAACCAAAAAGTCGTGGCCAAGGAAATCAGCCAGCGCTAGGAAAAGGCGGACCCCGGACCTCTGGCGTCGGACGTTGGCCTGGCTTTGCCGCCATCCCGGCGTCCTCGCCGCCGCGCCGAGGGCGGGACGCCCTCGGGACAGCCGGCAAGATGCCGGCGCTACCTTTTGGCTCGCGGTCTCTTTCTTGCTTTGGGGAACTTGTGCTCGTGCAGGGTCATATCAACTTTCCGGCCTCGGAAAGTGACTCCTTCGGCCTCCAGGCGGAAGCGCTGCTCGAAGGCATAATCTCCGCGGAGTTTTATAGCGCCTCCGGCGCCTAGGACACGCTGCCAGGGAAGGCCAACGGCGCTACGGAGAGCGGCCACCACCTGGCGGGCGGCTCCGGGAAAGCCGGCGGCTCTCGCGACGGCGCCGTAGGTGGAGACCTTACCTGGGGGAATCTTGCGAATCGCAGCGATGATTTCCTTCTGCATGAATATTTCGAGCGCCCCGCTGTGCCTCCGGCATATTTTCCTGGACTGAAAATAACATAACGCGCTTTGACTGGCAGTCAAACAACTTCTACCCGTCGCCCTCTTCGTTCGGTTTCCACATCTCGCAAGACATCCAAACAGACGACTTTACTTTTAGCTCGAGAGGAAAAATATGACACGTTTATTCCGACTGCTTCCGTTGGGCCTTTTATTAATTGCGGCAAATGTATTTCTCGTGGGTTGCGGGTCAGACGAAGAGTCCCGGGTGCGGGTGGTGCACGCTTCGCCCGACGCACCGAATGTGGATGTGTTGGTAGACGGCAAATCGGTCCTGACCAATGTTCCGTTCGGAACAGCTTCCGACTACCTCACAGTGAAGGCCGGGGCTCGCCAGATTGAAGTACGCGCGACCGGAACGAGTCAGGATGTGATCAACGCAAAACCAGACTTTGCTTCAAAGAAGGACTACACCATTCTGGCGGAAGACTTCGTAGCCAACATCATGCCGCAGGTGCTAATCGACAACAATTCGGCGCCTGACTCCGGAAAAGTGAGGGTTCGGGTGGTGCACGGGGCACCGAGTGCCGGCCCGGTGGACGTGTATGTTGTCGCTCCGGGCAGCGATATCAGCATTCAGACTCCGACGATTTCGAATCTGGGCTTTAAGTCGGTCACGGACTACCTGAGTGTGCCTGCGGGAAGTTACGAAGTGTTCGTTACTCCGACCGGCACGAAGACGGTCGCCATCAGCACCGGGACGATCGCTCTTGCGGCTGGCCAGGTGCGAACGGCGGTGGCTCTGGATGCGGCCGGCGGCGGGACTCCCCTGACGGCAATTCTGCTGGCCGACTTAAACTAGAATCCTCCGGACCCAGACGGCAAATAGGATCAGAGGGCGATCCAGCCCGCACGGATGAGCCATAGCGAACCGGTCGAGATGAGGAGCCAGAGGATCACTCCGAGGAGCATGGGACGATGTCCCACTTTCTTCAGAGTGGCGACTGAAATACCACTGCCGATCAGATAGAGGGTGGCGGTGAGGCCGATTTTCGCGGCATGCGATAGAAGCCTGTAGGCGGGCGCTCCAGCGGGCAGGTAGGTGTTGCAGACGGCGGCCAGGCCGAACAGGGCGATGAACCATGGCCACTGGATTTTTGCCCTGGCATGCTTGATCAACGCGGCGCCGAGCGACATAGGAACAATCCACAGGGCCCGCGCCAGCTTTACGGTCGTGCCTACTGCCAGAGCGACGGCTCCGTATTTCGCGGCGGCGCCGACTACTGAACTGGTGTCATGAATGGCGAGTGCGGCCCAGAGGCCGAACTGGGTCTCGCTGAGATGCAGCGCTGCGCCAATGGCGGGGAAAGTTAGCAGGGCAACGGAATTGAGAACGAACACCGTGCCCAGGGAGATGGCCATCTGTTCGTCGCTGGCGCCGGTGATGGGGCCGACGGCAGCGATGGCACTGCCGCCGCAAATAGCTGTGCCCGTCGAGATCAGAAAAGCCGGCGTACGCTGCATTTTAAGCATCGCGCCCAACGTCATGCCGACCACCATGGTGAAGCTGATGCCCAGCACGGTGTAAACGAACCCGCTGCGTCCGGCGCGGACCACGTCGTGCAGGTTCATGCCGAAGCCCAGTCCGACTACGGAAGCCTGCAACAGATAGCGGGAGAGCTTTTTTGCGCTCTTGTCGAAGGGATGGGGGAAGGCAAAGCCGAAAACCAGACCCAAAGCAAGGGCCACCGGAGGGGAGACAAATCCGCTGGCGGCAACCGCGAGGCCCAGGATAAAGACGGCTTTGGCGATCATGCTGACGGGCGTGAATGCGGGAGCGGGAGAAAGCGCAAAGTCCCTCGACTGGCGTCGCCGCGCGAGCGCGCGACTGCGCATGCGCGCGGCATGATTTCAGGGTTATCGGAAACTAGGCGGCCGCGCCTTTTCCGAACGACGCAATGGCCTTCTCCTCGCTGTCATACACTTCAAACACGGTCAGCAACTTGGTGACTTGCAGCAGATCGCCCACGCGCTGGGTGAGGTTGGCCAACTTCACCGCGCCCCCCGCGTTGTGAGCGGTGGTGTACAGCGCAACCAGCGTTCCCAACCCGCCGCTATCGATGTAGGTGATGCTGCCCAGATTCAACACAATCTGGCTGTTCTCGCCAATCAGTTTCTTGAGGGTATCGCGGAGCAGTGCCGATTCTTCGCCGAACACGATCCGGCCGCTGCAATCGACGATGGTCACACCTTGCGAAACCCGCGTGTTAAGTTTCAACTGCATGGGACCTCCATGGTCTGGCCTGAGCCGACCCAGCCCAAAAGCCTATCGCTTGGGCGGATTCTTCGCAAGGGCCCATTTTCGCGGTGGTCCATCGGCCTGGATAACGCGTCCCCCGCGGCTTTGGGAGTGACTTCAGGCGAGGTCAAAAGCTTTGCCGCAAAGGTCGCAAAGAGAACCTGAAGAAAGCTAAGGAGGTTCGGGCGCATCCACCAAACTCCCTGGAATGGACCGCCGCGGGGCGACTGCGAAGGTATAATGAGTGATTCTCCTGTCATGAGCTATCAGGTCTTAGCCCGTAAGTATCGTCCACAGAAATTCTCCGAGGTCATCGGACAGGAACATGTTACCCGCACCCTGAAGAATGCCCTGGAGCAGGGCCGGACGGCGCACGGGTACATTTTCAGCGGGCATCGCGGGATCGGCAAGACCACGGTGGCGCGCATTCTGGCCATGGCGCTGAACTGCCGGTCGTCGGACAAGCCGGTAGCGGAGCCGTGCGGGGTATGCGAGTCATGCACCGAAATCCGGGCGGGGAATTCGGTGGACGTGATCGAGATTGATGCCGCTACCAATCGCGGCATTGATGAGATTCGCGAGTTGCGCGAGGGCACGCGCTACCGTCCGGCGCGGGACCGTTTCAAGATCTACATTCTGGACGAAGCGCACCAGATCACCGACGCGGCTTTCAACGCGCTGCTGAAGACGCTGGAGGAGCCGCCCGGCCACGTGGTCTTCATGCTGGCCACCACCCAGCCCGAGGACATTCCGCAGACCATTCGATCGCGCTGCCAGCATTTCAGTTTTCGCGCCGTGGGATTTGAAGAAATCCTCAACCAGCTTAAGGACCTGTCCGGGCGGGAAAACATCGAAGCCGATGAGGATGCGCTGGCGTTGCTGGCTGAAGCCGGTGACGGTTCGATGCGCGATGCGCTCTCCATTCTCGATCAAGCCATTGCCTCGTCCACGGGGCGGCTGACGGCTGAACAGGTGCGCAACCTGGTGGGCGCGGCTCCCTCCGGAGTGCTGGAAGAAGTCATGCAAGCAGTAGCCCAGGGGTCGAGTGAAACCGTGTTGCGGCTGGTGGACCGGCTGATCAGCGAGGGCCACAGCCCCACTCATTTTGCCCGGCAGATGGTGCGCTTCCTGCGCAATACGGTGGTGGCCAGGATCGCGGGAGAGAAGTCTTCCCTGCTGCAGATTTCAAGCGACGAGCGGCAGCGCGTGGCCCGCATCGCGGCGTTGTTTGAGGAAGAGGACCTGGCGCGGCATCTGCAGATCATGCTGCGCACGCACAGCGAACTCGGGTACCGGCAGGAACAGCGTTTTCATCTCGAGCTGGGCCTGCTGAAGATGGCGCACGCACAGCGGTTGTTGCCGATCGAGCAATTGCTCAGCGAAACCGCGGGCACCGCGGCGCCGCGGGCATTGGGCAAACCATCGGTGGTGCCGGACATCAGAAGACCTGAGCCTCAATCGTCGGCGCGTTCCACGAATGTTTCGCCATTCGCGGCGGATACAGCGCGCAAGGGTGGATCGAAGCCGGAACTCTCCGTCGAGAGCACTCCGCTGTCGGGGGTGCACGCGGTTGCGGGTGGCGCGGCGAGCGTGGTAATGGGGTCGGCGGCGCCGGCCGTGGTCGTCCAGCAGGCGGAGGAACTGTCTCCTGAAGTGGCCGCCCCAGAAATCCAGAAGACTCCGGAAGAATCTCCCACCGATTTGCGGGATGCCGTGCTGAATGCGTTAAACGGAGCGGGTCAGCGCATTCTGGCCAACCTGCTGGCAGCCGGCGAGTGGCAGGTGGAAGGCAATGACGTGGTGATCAAAGTGGCATCGTCGGCGGCTGTGATTGAGATGTCGCTGAGCGCGGATGCGAAGCGGCTGATGATTGCCACGGCCAGCGGAGCGCTGGGACGTGCGGTGAAGGTGCGGGTGGCGCCGGGCGGAACGGTGCAGACTGCGGCGCGTCCCGCATCCACCAATGGCGGCGGCCGTGGCCGCGCCGAACAGGACCCCGTGGTGCGGCGCATGCAAGAGAAGTTCGGGGCGGAAATTCGTACGATTATCGACTACAAGAACAAGCGCTAGATCGCGGAGGCGCAGAGAAAGCCGGGGACAAACGCCATGGCCGGATTCAACCTGCAGGAACTGATGTCGCAGGCCAAACAGCAGTACGAAACCCTGCAGAAGAAGATGCAGGAAACCGTGGTCGAGGGCTCGGCTGGCGGCGGCACGGTGACGGTGAAGATGGACGGCAGCAAGCAGGTGCTGAACATCAGGATCGATCCCGAGGCAGTGAAGTCAGGCGATCTGGAGATGCTGCAGGACCTGATCACTGCGGCCATCAACGGGGCGGGCCGAAAAGTCGATGAAGCCATGCAGTCCACCATGGGCGGGATGCTGGGCGGAATGGGAATACCGGGATTGTAGATTTACGGATTGATGATTTTAGAATCGAAAAATCAAAATCTTCGGACCAGTCATTAACTGAGCTCTGATTTTCCCTGAATACAAATCATGTCTAAATTTGCGGAGCCGATGGCGCGGCTGATCGAAGCGCTGAAAAAACTGCCGGGCATTGGGAGCAAGAGCGCGCAGCGGCTGGCCTTTCATATTCTTCGCTCTTCCGACGAGGATGCGGAAGGGCTGGCGGCGGCGGTGCGCGATGTGAAGGCCAACCTGCGCCTGTGTTCGATCTGCAATAACATCACTGACGTTGACCCCTGCGTGTACTGCAGCAGCGCGACCCGCAACCAGCGGATGGTGTGCGTGGTCGAAGAACCGACCAACATCGCGGCCATCGAGAAGACCAGGCACTTTAACGGCGTCTATCACGTGCTGCATGGATCGATTTCGCCGCTGCATGGAGTAGGGCCGGACCAGTTGCGGATTTCGAACCTGATGCGGCGGGTGGACGACGGGCAGGTGGATGAAGTGATCCTGGCCACCAATCCTACGATCGAAGGCGAGGCGACCGCGACTTATCTTTCCGGGCAATTGCGGCGCGCGGGGCTCAAAGTAACGCGGATCGCGATGGGGATTCCGGTGGGCAGCGACATCGAATACGCCGACGAAATCACCATGCTGAAGGCGATGGAAGGGCGGCGGGAGCTGTAGCGCGCGCCTGGCATACCGGTCGCCCGCGGTCCCGGCTGGGCGAACGAGGCTTCCGCCCCTGCGTGGTTCGTGGCAGGTTTTGTTCCCAGTTGAGAAAGTCTTTTCCCTCCGGGGCGTCCGGCACCCCGCAAGCCTGTAGTGCTGACAACTTAATATCTTATATATCAATCACTTACCGGTATTTTAGAAAGCATAGGGTCATGTTCAGGTTGGCATGGCGCTTGCATTAGGTAAGGCATGTTCCTCCCGTCTCCGTTTATTTTTGGCTGGCACGAGATAGCAGTGACATTTCTGGTCAAACTGACCCGAGAACGCTTGTTGCCAGTACGCGCCGCGTGGTGATGTGACCGCATCTCAACTCGACGCCACTCGAAACCGGGCCAACCAGCCCGGTTTTGTTTTTGGGCGGCGGGCTTCGGGCGTCAGACTTCGGACCTCGGACGTCGGGCTTTGGCCTTTCTGGCGCGGCACAGGTTGTCGAGCTTCGCTCGACCGGACGGCTGGGGACAGCCGTCCCTACGTGATTTGTGGTCACCTACGTGGTTTGCGATTCCAGTGAGCCGGTCTCCAGGAAATGATTTTTCTCTTCCTGGGTGGGTTCGATGCCGGTGGGACAGGCGCCACCGTTGTATTGCTGCATCCGGTTTTTCCACTTGAGGAATTCGGTGATGGTTTGGGGCTCGATGCGTATTTCTACGCGGCGCAGGCTGGCCAGCAGCAGGTTCATCTCATAGGCCAGGCCGGACGGGGTGCGGAGGTTGCGGGCGGAGCGGCGCACGACTTCGACCTTGCGCTGGCGCAATTCCAGCAGACCCCATCCCGGAGGTAGCTCCTTGAGCTGCAGCAAAGCCGGCGGGGTGAGATAGAAACGTTCGCAACCCAGTCCTTGCTCCTGTTCTTGTCGGAAGGGTTTGTCGCGGTCGGCCAGGAAGTCGGCGCGGGAAATCTTGCATTCGATCAGGACGGAATGGTTGGCGCGCTTCCATCCGATGGCGTCGGGCATTTCTCCGCTGACGCAAGCCTGCTCGGAGAGGACCACGCCACAGCGACAGGCGCGCAGCCACTGCACCGCTTTTTCCACCAGTTGCGCGTGGGTCATGGTGTATCTCTACGCGGCGGGCGCGGGAGATGGAAGTGACTGAGTAGCTTCTAGCTTCTAGCTTCTAGCTTCTAGCTTCTAGCTTCGCGCTTCTAGCTTCTAGCTTCGCGCTTCTAGCTTCTAGCTGCTAGCTTCTGGCTTTTAGCTGCTGGCCTCTGGCTGCTGGCTGGCTTCGGTTTCTGTTTAAGTTTCCTACTTGTTGAACTTGGCTTTGGGGTTGATGTCTTCATCGGCTTGATCATGACGGGGCGGCGATAGACGATTTCCAGCAGGTGGCGGGCGGCGGCGATGGCTTCTGCCTGGTGATCGCGGGAGGAATAGCCCTGGGCTGCGATCAGCAGGACTTTATTCTTGTTGCCATCGTTTCCGTTCATGACCTGCAGGCGCTGGACGCGGTGGTCGCGAGCGGCATCGAAGGCGTTGGCCAGGCGAAGAATGGCCGCCAGTCTGGTTATGTCTTGCCTTTGTCCGAGAGGTAAACCACGGAGCGGCCTCTGTCCGGCGCGAGGTAGGGCGCCGCGATGATAGCGGGCGACGATGCCGGCGGTGAGCAGGTCCTGAGCGCGCAAGCCCAGCGGCGGTGGTAGTCGGCGGATCATTCGATAAGAGGCTTTGTGGTGGCCCTTTTCATCCCTGAACCTGCCTATGTCATGCAGCAGGGCGGCCGCCTGTAAAATGCCCCGCTCCTGATCTGCGGATCTTGACGCACCGTCCATGGCCGTCAATCCGTCATACAGCTGTAGAGTGAGCCGAGCCACGTGCCGCGAATGCTCGAAGTCGGGGTCGAGTGAAGAGGCCCAAAGCTTGAGGCGAAGCAGGGCGGCGGATTCGGTTTGCCTTCGGTCGGGGAGCTGACTGCGCCAGACTTGCCAGAGGGAATCTTTGTCCTTGCCGGACATCTTTTGGCGATAGGCTTCGCTTCTCTGGACCCGCTCCCGGTGAATTCTGTCTTGCCAGCGGGAGCGAGCATAGCTGTCTGGAAAGACGTTGGCGCGCACGGCAGTGGGCCAGAGGACGTCGAGATCGTGGATTTCGCCCAGCGTGTCCTGCATGTGCTTGAGATCAACGCTCCAAGCCGCGTGCTCGTCGGGCAGGAAGTTTTCGACAATGTAGCGAAAGCGCTTGATGCCGATGCGAAGCCGGTGAAATGCCGCCGGGGAGTCCCTGCGCATTGCCTGGCGATGCAGCCTGTGGGCCTCGGTCCAGCGCTCGAGCGCGAGATGGCGGAAGACCAGGCTGCCCGGGCGGATCCTTGCCATCCGGCGGGGAAGCGAACGGCTCCAGGCCCGCCACTGCTTGCGGTCGAATTCGGCGAGCGCTTGCATCGCTTCCTGCTGCAATTGAGGCTCGCGGGCGGCGACGTACTGCAGCAGGGGTCCGGTTACGGGATCGTCCGGCGTGTCCAGGAGGTGGACCCACTCCTGCATGACATGCACGTCGCGCAGTTCTCCCAGGCGGCGGAACAGGCGTTTGCCTGCTTTCTTCATGTCCTTCCATCGGGGATCTGGATCGATGGCAGCAATGCCGTCAGCTATGGAACAACAGCGGCGGAGCGCCACCCGCAGGTCGTGCACTGGGTCGGGTGCGAAGTTGAGAGCGGCCCGGTCGCATTCTTCCAGGACGCGCTGCATCCAAAAAGCGAGGCCGGCTTTCTTCTTGTCGGGCTTTGTCGGCATGGGCAAAGGGATGTTCAATCAGGCTGGAAACGGCCCGTCATTCGGTGACCTGTTTCTTTCTCCCGTTTCGGGCTGCGTCATTTCCCGCTCTTGCCCGGGGGCTTGCGCCCCGGGCTGTAATCTTGCGCTGCATCGCGGCTGGTCTGTAGGGCTGCGACGGCTTCCAATTTCTTTAAATGAAGCGCCTCTCTCGCCCTAATGGACCTGACGGGAGGCCAATGGGCGGTATTACCTCCGTAATGTGTATCTTCTCACGGTTTCGCATTACCCTTAGCCGGTACGAGAAGCCCTTTCTAGAGGAGCCGCGTATCTCAACGGCAGACACAAGCAAGGACACCAGGATCGCGTCCGCCCGGGCGTTTGTCCACAGTCTGAACATATTGGTGAAGTACGTCCGCCTCTATGGGCTCGAACACAAACGCACCGAAGGCCAGTTCGTAAGCACGTGGAAGGAGCTGCAGGACGGTCTGCCCAAGGGAGCAGACGGGGCGTTCCTTCTGGGCGTGTCGGAAAACAAGCTGCTGCTGGACGGAATTCCCCTGGAGACGGGGCAGGCGGAGCGCAGCTTCGCTCAACTGCTGACCACGGCGGGCCTGGCCAGCATCCATTTTTCGAACCAGGTCACGAAGGACGAATTTATCCAGCTGGTGCGGGCCTTCGCCATGGGCGGATCGCGGGCCCAGGATGTGGTCAAAGAGATCAAGAGCACTTTCGGAGACAGCAAGACGGCTTCGATCCGGATCAATGAAGTGCGGTTTGTCGCGGCCGATCCTTCGACCGGCGAGATCAGCATCGCAGCCCAGATTGCGGCGCAGACACTGGGCCCGGAATTCAAGCAGTGGCTTAACGATCCACAGAAGCTCCTGCAATTGATTGCGGCCGCGGAAGGCGCGAAGAGCGGCGGTATCGCCGGGGGCGCGCCGGTAGGCAGCGTTCCGAATGCCGGCCCGGCGCTGGGGGGTGGGGTTCCCGTTACGGGTGGCGGAACCTGGGGGGGCGGAGTCGTGCCTCTGCAGGAAGAGGAAGTCATTCAGACCATCCGTCTGCTGACACGATTTGGGGAAGTAGGCGGCGACCCCAACGCCGACACCACGGCCCTGCAGAAAGAACTAACCACGGTTGACCCCAATACCAAAGTCAACCTGCAGCAACTGCTGGGAAGCCTGGCGGCGCAGACTTCGGTAGAGGACGCGGACAACACGCCCTTGTTGATGAAGGCAGCCGAGCACATGGCCATTCGTTTTGCCCTGGAACGATTCCAGAAGGGTGAAGTGAAGGTCAATGCGGTGCACCAGATGATGGAGCACATGAGCCGGCAGATGGATACCCTGCGCCAGATCCTTAAGTTGCAGGAAGACAAGATGAGCAAGGCCGGCATCCTGGTGGAATCGCATGCCGACATTCTGGACCGGATGTTCTGGGCGGAAGTGCCGGAAGCCGGCAAAAAGAGCGTGCTGCTATCGCATGAGGCGCCCTGCGTGCCGCCGCGCAACGTGCGCCAGTTTGTGGAGATATTGCTGGACCGCGGCGAAAAGGAAACCGCGGTTGCCATCCTGCAAAATTACCTGAACTGCCTGGAGGCGAAAGACATCGAGCCGCGGCGCAAGATCGCGACCGGCATAAGCCAGTTGGCTGACCTGTTCGCCGCCGCCGGCGGAGAATTGATGGCGGCATCCATCCGCAAGATCGGGGAGCTGATGGGCAAGGAGCCGGACCCCGACCTGCAAAGCATGCTGAGCGCGGCCTTTGTGCGGCTCAGCACCGAAGCCAGCACCCGCAAGCAGTTTGGCGCCCTCAATGAACTTTGTATCGCGATGGAGAACATCGCGAAGCAACGACCGGTGCTGGCGACTGAGCTGCGCCCTCGCATCGGGGTGGAAAACCGATTGCCGGAGTTTATCGAAGAAGCGATGTACCTGCCGCAGCTTCCGACCGACCTGCTGCAGGTTTTGCGCAGGACATCGGGAGCGGCAGTGGAACACCTATCAGAGCGGTTTTTCCGCTGCATGCGGCGGGAAGAGTGTGACCGCATTATAGATATTGTGAAGGAACTGGGAGCGCCCGCCCAGCAGCAGTTACGCGACATGCTGCGCATGGGACAGCCCCGCCAGGCCGCTTCGGTGGTAGGCCTGCTGAGCCGACTGGATGTGCCCAGCCTGCTGGAGTTGCTGCCAAACCGCCTGCCGGAGTGGAACCGCTTCTATCACGACGTGGTGGTGCGCCAGGTGGCCTATGGCGCGGCCCATGACCGGGGACGGTCCCTGCTGGAACTGCTGGAAATTCTTGATGCGCTGGTCCTGCCCCAGGCCATTGATGAAATCGGTATGAGTGGCGATCGCACCGCGGTCCCACCCCTGGTCGTCATGGCGGAAGCGGGTGAAGCGCAGGGGCGCTCTCCCTTGCTGCAGTTGAAGGCGGTGGAGTCGCTGGGCCGGCTGCGGGAAAATGATGCGGTGCCGGTGCTGCGCGGCCTGCTGGAAGCGAAAAAGATGTGGCGATGGAGCCATCACCGGGAATTGCGCATTGCCGCGGCCCAGGCCCTGGTCAAGATCGATCCGCGCTATGGCAGCCAGGTCATGTCGGATAGCGGCCTGGAGCCTGGGGAGCTGGCTATCGCCCCCCTGGATTCCGCGCCAGCCTGCCCGTGGGTACGGCAGCGCCGCTATGAGCGCATTGTGCTGCGCCGGACGCTGCACGCGAGCATCAGCAGTTCGTGGGGGAAATCCAGCATTCTGATCCGTGAATTGAGCCTGGGCGGCGGCATGGGCACCAAAGAGGACAATCTCCGCGTGGGCTCGGAAGCTAACATCGACATCGCCGCCGGCGGCCGTCACATTCGCGGACAAGTATTGTTGAGGCGCGCGCGGGTGAACGAAGTCGGATTTGAGATCGTGAATACCGATCTTGAGAGCCGCTACCGGCTGCGTCGCATTCTGATGGATTCTCTGGAACGCTCGGCCGGAACCAGGGAAGGCGATTGGGACGGTCAGCGCAAACCGCAGCCGATGTAAGCCGGGGTCACTTCAAAAAGAAAAACTCATTCCCCGCCCATTTCGCAAGTACGCGAAATGGATGGGGCACCTCGCGGACACTTCCTTCAAAAGATTAAGCCCCGGACCCACCCTGTCTCTCCAAAAATCGGAGAGACGAGGGTGGGGCACCCGGGGCTTTTGATTTTTCGCGCAAGTTCACTTCACTTTTACGATGATGATCGCCAGGGTGTAGAGCGCCAGCGACTCGATCAGCGCCAGCCCAAGAATCAGGGCTAGCTGGATCCCGGGACGGGCCGCGGGGTTCCGGCCCAATGCTTCGGCTGCCGACGCGGTGGCCTTGGCCTGACCCAGCGCGCACAAGCCCGAAGCTATCGCCATGGAAAAACCGGCTGTGATTGCCACCCAGTTGGTAGCAGCGGCTTCACCGCCCTGCGCAAACGCAGGCACGGCGAAGCAAAGGATTGAGAGTGACATGAACACGTAGCTCAATTTCCGCATTGCTTTCTCCTGTACTATGAATGGCCGCCAGTGGGTGGTTGACGTCTATGCAGATGCAGACGCCCTCACGCTGAACGGCTGTTGCCAGTTGCCACTTCCCGATTTTCAGTTGAAGTTACTCGAAACCAGAAACTCCAAACTAAACTGTTCTTTAATGCTCTTCCGCTACCGCGCCCGACAAGTAAACCATGGTCAACAGGATGAAGATGTAGGTCTGCAAGAATGACACAGCAATGTGCAGTCCGAGAAAAAGTACCGGCAGGCCAATGGAAATCATAGAAAAGAAGGCCATCGTCACCAAGTCACCGGCAAACATGTTTGCCCAAAGCCGGACGGTGAGTGAAAGCACCCGGGCCAAATGGCTCACAATTTCGATGGGCAGCATCAGAATAGACAACGGAATCCGAATGAACAGAGACATACTGGAATCAGACGGCCCCAGGAAATGTGCAGCGTAGGATGCAATTCCCTTTTTGCGGATTCCCTGGATGTTGTAGTAGATGAAGGCGCAGACGGCGCATCCCAGCGGAACAACTTTGTCGGCGGTCGGCGATTCAAAACCCGGAATCAATCCACACAGGTTGGAAATGAGAATGAAAAAGGCCAGGGTCATCAGGAAGGGAGTGAAGATTTCGCTGTGATGTCCGATAATTTCCTGGCTCTGACCTTCGACAAAACCGTGAGCACCTTCAAAAACATGTTGCAGGGCGCCGGGTTTGTCCACCGAGAGCCGCGCGCGCACCAGGAAAAACAGCGTCACCAGAAACAGAAACACCAGAAGCTCCATGGCCACGGCGTTGGTGATGGGGGCTTGGGGGTACTCGGGATCAATATGGAGCGCTTGCAGCAGCCGCGTGACCGGGCCGGCAAAAACGTGGTTCAGAATTTCGGTAAACCAGAGTTGTTCAGGCATGAGTCTTCTGGCTACTGGATCCTAGCTTCTACTCCTGGCCTTCTAGCTGATCGCGGTCCGGAAGCCACCAATTCGTGCGGGATTCAAGCTAGAGGCCAGAAGCCAGTAGCTAGAAGCCGTCTCTAGAAGCCGCTCCTCAGAGCGACCCACGTCTCATAGGCGGCTTCGCACGCGATGGCAGCTACGGGCAGGAACAGGCCGGCAAATAACCCGTAGAGACTCGCGGGGGAAACAGTGAATATAACATAGGCTCCGAGGCCCATCAAAACGTAGCGCAGCAGGAAGCGCAACACCACGCCGCTGCTGGCGTGCACCTGGCCAGGTTGAGTGGCGCGGTCGGCCAGCGCGGTCACCACTTTCTTCAGCCAGTAGAAATTCAGGTAGGCAACCACGGCGCCGCAGACGAACCCAAGAGCGATGCGCCAGCCATAATGCCACCACGCGGCTGCGGTCAGGGCTGCCGCCAGCACCAGCATGAAGCGAGACAGGCGGTCGATGGCTCCGGAGTAGAAGGCTTCGCTGTTGGGCTCAGTGGTCAAGGGCTCGGCGGCTGTCATTTTCAAGCCATCATTTCGATTCGGACGACATCGCAGCCCGGATCAACTCCACAAAGCCGGCAATGATGCCCAGGATCAATCCTGCGAGATAGAGCCAGGTGGTATGCAGCCAGCGATCCAAGGCAACACCGATTAGCCACCCGGCAACCGTTGCGGCCGGGAACACGAAGGCCAGCTGGCTGTACTTGGCCATCTGGATCCAGGTGCTTCTATCTCTCTTCGAATTGTCGTCCTGATCAGACATGGCGACAGGAACGGCGCTTCCCTGCACCGGTTCCTCAAATTGTCGTCTTAGCGTACCAGAGTGGCAACCGATGTGGTCTGCGCAATACCCAGGGACCAGTTCACGATGCGGATAAATTGTTCAGGGAAGATTCCGATGTAAACGGTGGCGAAGGCGGTCACGCCCAGCGCCAGTCGCATCCCGGCGCTGATCGGCAGCAGGGTTTTGTCCAGGGCCTCGCGCATGAACATCTGGTTGGCGATGCGCATGTAGTAGTAGAGTCCGAAGACGGCATAAAGGACGGCCAGCGCCGCGAGGATGTAGTGGCCGCTCTCGATCAGGCTGAGGAAAATAAAATACTTCCCGTAGAAGCCGGCCAGCGGCGGGATGCCGGCCAGCGACAGAAGGAAGATGAGCATCAGGACGGCTTCGGTGGGGGCGCGGAAGTAGAGGCCGGCGATGTCGTCCATTTCGTCGCCGATCACATTGCGCTGGCGCAGTGAGGCGATCACGCCGAAGGCCCCCAGGTTCATGAAGGTGTACACCAGCAGATAGAGCAAAATACCCTTAAAGCCGTCAAAGAAGGCGGGCGCGGGATAGGTGACGGATGCCAACGCGACCAACCCGAGCAGCATGTAGCCGACGTGGGCAATGGACGAATATGCCAGCAAGCGCTTGAGATTGCTCTGGGTCAAAGCGGCCAGATTGGCGCCGGTCATGGTCAGAATCGCAACGAAGATCAGCAGCGGCACATACACCGTCCGCAGAGGATAGAGGCCCCAGATGAAGATGCGCAGCAGCATGGCCCAGGCTGCGGCCTTTACCGCCACCGACATGAATCCGGTAACGCTGGTGGGGGCGCCTTCGTAGGCATCCGGCAACCACTGGTGAAAAGGGATGGCGGCGATTTTGAAGAACAGGCCGACCGAGACGGTTAGCAGTGCGATGATCGCAATAGGGTCGATGTGATCGGGATGAGCAGCCGCCATGCGGACCAGGCCACTCCTGATCCCCAGCAGGCTGGTGCTTCCGGTCAAGCCGTAGAACAGGGAGAGGCCATAGGCAAAAATGCCGGAGGAAAACGCGCCCAGCAGCAGATATTTCAGCGCGGCTTCATTGGAGCGGCGGTCGGTGCGCAGGAATCCGACCAGCACGTAGGTGGAAATCGCCATCAGCTCCAGGCCGATGAAAATCAGCACCACATCGAAGCCGGCAGCCATGCACATCATGCCCACTACGGAAAACAGGAGCAGTGAATAGAACTCGCCGTGGTTTTCGTGCTCGATCTCGAGATAGCGCATCGACATCAGGATGGAAATTGCCGCGCCCCCCAGGAACAGATACCAGAAGTAAATGGTGAAGCGATCCACCACCATCGCATTCAGGAAGGCTGATTCCCCAGGAAGGCCAGCGGCATTCAGGGCCAGCTGAATCTTTACAATTCCTCCGGCAGAAAACAGAATACCGACCAGGGCGGTCAGGGCATTGACACGCTTCCATTGCGCGGGCAACAGGAGGTCAAGGAGCAATATGCCCAAGGCGAACAGGGTCAGCAGAATGACGGGGAGCGCCATCAGGTAATCGACCCGTCCGAAATTTTGCGCCAGATTGCCCGACACTTATTTGGTTCCCTTCGACTGATTCAACTCTGCCTGCTCCGCCGCAGTGTTCCCGGCATCGTCCGCGGGCCGGATCGCGGCATTCACATTTTGCACTCCGGGATAATCCTTTCCCCGCACGGTGTAAACGATCTGGTTCACCGGTTGCTCAAGGATCTGGAAGAACGGCTTGGGGTAGAGACCGATCCAGAACGCGATGATGACCAGGGGCGCGAAGGTCAATAGCTCGCGCGGCGTCAGGTCGTGCAACTTTTCGTTCTTGGGATTGGTAACCGTCCCGAAGAACACCCGCTGGTAAAGCCAGAGCAGATACGCGGCCGCGAGAATCACTCCCGGAACGGCCCAGGCTGCCCACTTCCAGTTCTCCATGAAGGTGCCCTGCAGGATGGTGAACTCGCCGACGAATCCGTTGAGCAGAGGCAGTCCCATGGACGACAGGAACATGATCATGGTGATGGTGGCGTAAACCGGCATGACGTTCGAGATTCCGCCGTATTCGGATATTTCGCGGGTGTGCCGCCGCTCATAAAGAATGCCGACAATCAAGAAGAGCGCGCCAGTGGAGATGCCGTGATTGATCTGCTGCAGCACCGATCCACTGAGTCCCGCCTGGTTTAGGGCGAAGATTCCGAGAGTGCAAAAACCCAGGTGGCTGACCGAAGAATATGCCACCAGCTTCTTCATGTCTTTCTGCATCAGGGAGACCAGCGCGCCGTAGATGATACCGATAATGGAGAGAGCGATCATCCAGCCGCGCACCTTGGGATGCATGACCACATCCGGGAAAAACGGCAGCGCAAAGCGGACGAAGCCGTAAGTTCCCATCTTCAGCAGGACACCGGCCAGGATGACCGAGCCGGCGGTGGGCGCCTCGACGTGGGCATCCGGCAGCCAGGTGTGGAACGGAAACATGGGCACCTTGATGGCGAACGCCAGGAAGAAAGCCAGGAACAGAAGAATCGCAAACGTTGAACCGTAGGCCGGATCGTGGAAGATCAGCGGGGCGGTCTTGTACAGGGCCTGAATGCTGAAGGTGTATTGGCCGGTCTGATGGAAATTATAGAAGTATAGGAAGAGCACCGAAAGCAGCATCAGAACCGAGCCGAACAATGTATAGAGGAAAAACTTGATGGCGGCGTACAGTTTTCGCGGACCGCCCCAGATGCCGATCAGCAGATACATGGGAACCAGCATGGCTTCCCAGAAAACGAAGAACAGGAAGAAATCGAGGGCCATGAACACGCCCAGCATGCCGGTCTGAAGGACCAGAAACCAGATGTAGTATTCCTTCACCCGGTTCTCGATTGCAGTCCACGAGGACAGGATGGAAATCCACCCCAGCAGCGTGGTCAGCATGATCAGCAGGAAGGAAATTCCGTCGATGCCGAGGACGTAGCCGGCGCCGATCGAAGGGATCCAGTTGTTGGGAGCGCCTTCCATGAACTTGAAGCCGGGTTCGAAGCGCTGCGCCCAGAACCACGGCACCAGCGGGATCGAAACCAGCAGGCCGGCCAGGGCGAAAATGTTTGCGATCCAGCGGATGGCATCTTTGTTTTCTTTGGGGACAAAGATGAGCAGCAGCGCGCCGGCCAGCGGCGTGAACAGAATGATCGAGAGAATGTGATTGTGCATAAAAGCAGTTCTCAGTCGTAACGCCGGCATCTTGCCGGCTGGCTCGGGGGCATCCTGCCCCCGCTCTGAGGGCGAGACGCCCTCAG
>Ga0207657_10001581_pt1 | contig 24468 bp, 17 predicted proteins | sample KBSC33metaG_FD_184316 | JGI IMG/M metagenome (GOLD analysis project Ga0207657, IMG submission 184316) | Corn rhizosphere microbial communities from Kellogg Biological Station, Michigan, USA - KBS C3-3 metaG (SPAdes) (version 2) | ecosystem: Host-associated > Plants > Roots > Rhizosphere > Soil ... | reverse complement strand
GCCGCGTTGCCCGCTCTCGATGCGGAGGCTGCATTCGCGGCAGCTGTGCTCTCGGTGACGATCGCGAACTCACGAGTCGTGAGCCGCACGTGGCGGCCCACCATCGCCTGTGCGATCTCGGCGGGATTCGTATCCGTAGTGTGGAAGCGAGCGACGGTTTCGCCTGCGCGCATCACCGTGATGTTCTCGGAGAGCGACATCACCTCGTCCAGACGGTGAGTGATGATTATGACGGTGCCTCCGTTATCGCGGACGCGCCGCAGTACCTGTGCGAGCTCCTTCACTTCCGGAGGTGACAGCACGGCGGTCGGCTCGTCCAGCACGAGGATCTTCGCGCCGCGATACAGCGTCTTCAGAATCTCCACGCGTTGCGCCTCGCCCACGGAGAGGTCGGCAATGAGTCGCGTTCCGTCGATCACCAGTCCCGTCTCTTCGCCAAGTCGCTTCACGTCCGCCACGGCGCGCCTGTAATCCAGCTGGCCACCGCTCGTGGGTTCCTTGCCGAGTACCAGGTTCTCCGCGACCGTGAGAGTCGGGACGAGCATGAAGTGCTGGTGCACCACACCGACTCCAGCCGCAATGGCGTCCGGCGTGCTCCACCCCGTGACGTCGCGGCCATTCACTTCGAGAGTGCCGGAATCCGGCGTCAGCAATCCGCCCAGAATGCGCATGAGCGTGGACTTGCCGGCTCCGTTCTCACCCACGAGTGCATGGATCTCGCCGAGTGCGACTTCGAGAGAAGCATCGCGATTGGCCCGCACGGGACCGAACGACCTGGAGATGTCGTGCATCCGTACAGCGAGTGTGCGCGTTTGCACGGGCCTCTGAGAGCTCGTCATCTGGTCGTCGGCACCTTGATCTTGCCGGCGATGATGTCTGCCTTGATCGCCTCGACGCGCGCGTGTACGGAATCGGGGATCAGGCCCTTGTTGTGCTCATCATACACGTAGCCCACACCGCCCTCCTTGAGGCCGAACGAGTACACGCCGCCGTGGAACTGGCCCTCGTGCGCCCGTCGGATCACATCGAACGTCGCTGCATTCACACGCTTGACCATCGACGTGAGTATGTAGCCTGGTGCGTCGTTGTACTGATCCGCGTCCACGCCGATCGCGAGCTTGTGCATCGCGCGCGCTGCCTCGAATACGCCCTGACCCGTCGCACCGCTGGCGTGGAAGATTACGTTGACGCCGGATTGATACTGGCTCAACGCGAGCTCCTTGCCGCGGCTGGGATTCTTGAACGCATCGGGAGTAACACCGGCATACTGTGCGATCACGGTGCAGTCGGGGCAGACGTACTTCACACCGGCGGTGTAACCAGCCTCGAATTTATGAATCAGCGGTATGTCCATGCCGCCGATGAAGCCGACTTTCTTTGAATGTCCAACTAGCGCTGCAAGTGATCCCACGAGAAAGGAGCCTTCTTCCTCGCGAAACTTGAGAGCGGCAAGATTTGGGGGTGGCGGGATCAGCTTGCCGGTGGAATCGTACGCGAGCGACAGGTCGATGCCGGCGAAGTTGATGTTGGGATATTCCCGCGCGAGGTTGGTCAGGTCATCCGTGAAGATGAAGCCGACGCCCATGACGAGGTCCATCTTTTCGGCGGCCAGCAAGCGGAGCCCGGACTCGCGATCGGAGCCATCGCCAGGCTCGATGTAGCGCACGGTGACGCCGAGCATCCGGCGCGCGCTGTCCGCGCCCGCGTATGCGCCATCGTTGAACGACTTGTCTCCGCGTCCACCGACGTCGAAAACAATCCCGACGGTGGTGCCGGAGCGGGCGAGGCTCGCGTTGCCGCGGCCTGCACCGGCCAGCAGCAGGGCGACATGGGCTGCGAGCAGTACCACCACGGCGATTATGATCTTGCGCACGGGTGGTAAATATAGATGTTGGCCCGCACGGGCGGCTCCCCGGACGCCCCGGGGAGTCGCCCGTGCATATCCGCTAGTGCTGGAGATCCGGCCAGCCGACACATCCGTGCACGCATGCGTTACCGCTGGCGAGAAGATGGCCGGCGAAATCGAGCGCGGTCACCCCGATGCGGTCGATGAGCGTGGGTCCGGGAAGCAGATCCACATTCGGTGTAGGGCCGCTGGTCGCTCCGTGGAGCGATGCCCTGCGTGCCGACACGTTGAACAGCGATGCGGTCGCATGCTTTTCGAAGAATGCACCCACGTATCTGTCAGCGCCCGGGAATTCATCGATCACAACATGGTAGTCTGCGGTGCACTGCTTGCTGGCTGTCCCTTCTCGCCCGTTGCTCTTCAATACCGTGAACTCCGCGCAGCTTCCGCCGGCCCAGCTCGTCGGCGGCACGACGAAATCCGGAATCGGATCCTGATTGCCTGTACTCGGCGGCCATACGAACACCCATTGCGCCGAAAGTGTTTCGTTCGCCGAGATGTGAAGTTGCGCCGGATCGACCGTTATGCCTGTCGTGCCGACAACATTTCGCGTCACGGCGCTCACACTCGTGCCCCCGACATATCTCGCCGTTGCGACACCGTCGGCCGACAGCGCGACGCCACGCTGCCAATCCGATTGCGATTCTGCCTTCCATGTGAGTCCGCGGCGCCCGTCGAGTGGATCACCGGCCATGTCCCGCAACGCAGCGCTCAGGCTTCGCGTCTCGCCTGTGTGAAGCCGCATGTCGGTCGGCGCGATCGAAACGTCACCCAGCGCGCAGCCCTTGTACGACGCCACGATCGCATCCTGTATGCGTCCGCGCATGGGTGATTGCATGAGATAACTCTCGATGATGCCGTGCAGACGCAGGCCCCATCGAAGTTTGGAAGCGGAGACCAGAGACACAATCCGCGCTTGAAGCGAACCGCCGGTCGCGCTCGCCGCAGAATCCGACAGTGGCGTGCGCACGCGCGGGAATTTATTGTGACCGAGCATGAGGATGGCATCGCCGTCGACAACAAGTCCGTGCAGGTGTCGCGCCGCGATCGGCCACGCCTCGCTGGTTGGAGACGCCAGCGCCACTCCGCCGATGCATGTGGTGTCGCGCGCCTGCGAATACTTCCCTCTGTGAGCGAGCAACGTCAACGCCTGCTGGACGATGAGATTACCCTGCGAATGCATGACGAATACGACGTGCCGTCCCGCATCACGCAACCGCGTCGTGATCGCGGCGATCGTATCGACGTCGGCAGGGCGCGCTCTGAGCGAGCGATCGAGCACATCACTCAGTTGTTGACTCACCTCGGCGTAGTCGGCCAGCAGCGCGAGGGCGTGTGGCCTCGTGCTATTGAGACATCTTGCAACCTCATCCGGAAGCGAATTGATGCCGAGCCAGTCGCCCTGGATTCCCAGCTCCAGAATACAGCGATCCTCGGCGCCGCTCTCGCTCGCCATGGCGCTGCGGTTGTACAACAGCTTGACGTCGAATGGAGCGTTGGCGTACCACCGCGCCTCTCTTGCAGCTACAGCTATGTGATGTGCTGCGAACAGCGCGCCGAGAGGTGTGGTGAGAATGCCGTTCACGTACGCGATGGTCACGGGCTCGGCGCTGGACGTCGTCTGCGCCAAGGGCGACATGATAGTTGTCGCCGGACGTAGTTGTGCGGGGGATTGCGCGAATAGCTGTGAATGTGAGGACGTGCCGAGCGGCACGAGCAGCGCTGAAGCGGTAACGTCTCCGATGTCACCGCCACCGTTTCCCGGCGCGTCGTTGCCCGATCCTGCGCCTGACCCGGCGTCGAGCGCATGGCCCGCGAGTGCGGCGTCCAGCGCAGGCATCGCGGTTGCATCGGCTTCGCGCTGCAGAACCGTCATCTCGACGCGCCGCAATCGTTCCATGATGTTGGCGGTGTCCTGCATCTCGTCCAGCTTCCGGAGCAGGTTCTGTGCAGACGCAATCTTGTCGTTCGACCGTAGCAGTGCACGCGCGTCGCGGAGGATCCATTCGTCGCCGGATGCCACGCCAGCCTCACGGTCGGCCGATGCAATCAGTACGTGGGAATCATCCATTGTGACACGGCCGCGTTTCGCGACGGGATTCTGATCCAGTGTCACGAGAGCGTTCCGGTAGCCCGAGTCTGCTGCGAAGTTGTACTCCACACGGTCGCCGCGGCGGAAGCTGTACGTCTGGCTGATGAGATCTCCGTGGACGCCGGGCTCGGAGATCACCGTGAGCGTCACTGGCGGGACGAATATCTGGAATCGAACGTTGAGCCAGTTGCGATCGCTGATGAACGCAAAGCGCGACGTATCCTCTGCCGCTGGCCGATAGTCCGGAGCGACCAGCTTGAAATCGGTGAAGCCAGCCGTGGTGTCACCGAGCGTGACGACCACGCGGTATGCAGCCGATGGATCTGCGGGCAGATCCTTCACCTTCCAGCGGAAGTAATACGCACGATCGCTGAGCTCGATCCGATGGGTCGAGTCGGCGGCGGAATCACGGACGAAGTGCGCCAGCGTGTCGGCACTGCCGCAATCGTCGCCGTTCAGACGGCAGATTGTGACCGAAGGTGCGAGCGTAGTGTCGAGCATGCCTCGCGGGTGTTTTTTGGGCCCGAGCGGGGCGAGGAAGATCGTCTCGGGCGCGCCGTCGTCGCCGGGAGCGTTGATGGCATCCGAAGCGCCAGTGGGAGTCAGTGTGACCGGTGCAGTTGGTGTGTCGCTGCATCCGTGCTGCGCGACTGCGGTGGCAATCACTGTGACGGCGACCAACGTACGGATGAGCGTGCGGCTTGACTTCGCGAGCGACTTCGCCTTCGACTTCATGGCTTGCTCCAATGGGATTGGGCCGCCACGATAGAGTGGATTTCAGCTCGCGGAACAAAGCGCCGCCGTACGGGCGTCATCGGAACTGCGCCGGCTGGCGCGGGTGGCTATCTTTCGCACATGCCTGAGCGCATTCGCACTCGTTTCCTGGTGGTTGGAAGCGGAGTCGCAGGACTGCACACCGCGTGGCGAGCCGCCGATTCGGGTGAGGTGGTCGTTCTCACCAAGCGCTCTCTTTTCGATAGCGCCACCGCGTACGCGCAGGGTGGCATCGCCGCCGCGCTGGGAGCCGGAGACTCTCCGGAGCTTCATCGGATAGACACGCTTGCAGCGGGCGCCGCACTGTGCGACGCAGCCGCTGTCGAGGTGCTGGTGGAGGAAGGCCCCGATCGGGTGCGCGAGCTCGCGACCGCTGGAGCGCAATTCGATCGCGACACCGCGGGGAACCTTCAGCTAGGGCGCGAGGCCGCGCATTCGCGGAGACGCATAGTCCATTCGCACGGCGATCAGACCGGCGCCGAGGTGGCGCGCACTCTGATCGAGCGCGTGCGAGCGGCGCCCACGATCCACGTGTCCGAGAAAACGCGTGTTCTGGATCTGATCATCGATAACGACGTATGCGTCGGCGTTCGTGCGACTGTCGCCGGAAAGGCGACGGAATTCATCGCCGACGCCACGGTCCTGGCGACCGGCGGCTGCGGGCAGGTTTATCGCTACACGACCAATCCGGCGGTGGCCACCGGTGACGGTTACGCCATCGCGCACAGAGCGGGTGCCAAGCTGGCCGACATGGAATTCGTGCAGTTCCACCCGACCGCGTTGGACACCGCCGAGACGCCGCTGGCGCTGGTTTCGGAGGCCGTCAGGGGCGAAGGCGCCATACTGGTGAACGACCGCGGCGAGCGTTTCATGCTCAGGGAGCACAAGCTCGCCGAGCTCGCGCCCCGTGACATCGTGGCGCGAGCGATCTTCAGACAGCAGCGCGCCGGCCACAAGGTATTTCTCGATGCGACCCGATTCGAACGACCGTTCGAAGAGCATTTCCCGGGAATTTACGCGCTGTGCATAGCGCGTGGTATCAATCCGAACACGGATCTCATTCCGGTCACGCCGGCTGCACACTACATGATGGGCGGGATCGTGACCGACCTGGCGGGGCGGGCGAGCATCCCGCGACTGTACGCGTGCGGAGAGGTGGCGCGCACAGGGGTGCACGGCGCCAACAGGCTCGCCTCCAACTCCTTGCTCGAAGGACTGGTTTTCGCCGAGCGTGTGGCGCGTGACATGGTGACGGGCGTGCCGCTCGCGGCGGAGCCTGCGACGACGATGTGGAGCGCGCCGCCGCTGCTGGATCGTGGCGCCGCGCAGGTTGCGGCCGACGAAGTTCGACGCGTGATGTGGGATAACGCAGGGATCGACCGGACGGCCGGTGCGTTGCGGGATTGCCTCGTGATTCTCGACGGGATCGAGGCGCGCCTCCCGATCGGCGCGACGGAAGAAGCGAACATGATCGAGACTTCACGTCTCATCGTGCAGGCAGCGCTGCTTCGCAAGGAATCGCGAGGCGGACATTTCAGACGTGACTTTCCGCGTCCGAAGAGAAAGTGGCGTGATCGCCACATCGAATGGTAAGCACTCTCATTGCGGCTCCCGCACCGCATCTCGGAACCAATATTCATGACTGAATCCATATACGACCAGACCCAGGATGAGGACATAGTCTCGCGCATCAAGTTGCTTGCACGTGAACGCGACGCGGTCATCCTGGCGCACAACTACCAGCGCCCGGAAGTGCAGGACGCAGCTGACTTCGTCGGCGACTCGCTCGGACTGAGCCGCGAGGCGGCGAAGACGAAAGCGAAGGTCATCGTCTTCTGTGGCGTTCACTTCATGGCGGAGACGGCGGCGATCCTATCGCCAGACAAGACGGTTCTGCTGCCTGACATGGCTGCCGGCTGTTCGCTCGCGGCGACGATCGACGGCGCGCAACTGCGCGAATGGAAGAACGAACATCCCGGTGCAGTCGTGGTGAGCTACGTGAACACCACGGCAGAGGTAAAAGCGGAGAGCGATTATTGCTGCACCTCCGGCAACGCGGTAGACATCGTCAACTCGATTCCGGCTGACAGGGACATTCTCTTTCTCCCCGACATGTTCCTGGGCGCGCACGTGCGTCGCGTGACGGGACGCGAAAACATTCACGTGTGGATGGGCGAGTGCCACGTGCACGCCGGCATCGATCCGGAGAACATCAACGCTCAGCGCGCGCTGCATCCAGGCGCGGAATTTCTCATACACCCGGAGTGCGGTTGCGCGACGAGCGCGGTCGAGGCGGTGTCGTCGGGTGCGGTGGACGCCACGGGTGTGCAGATTCTCTCGACCGAGGGAATGATCCGCAGGCCGGCGATCTCGGATTCGGAGGAATTCATTGTCGCGACCGAGGTGGGCATCCTGCACCGTCTCCGGCGCGAGAACCCCACAAAGCGGTTCATTCCGGCGAATGATCGGGCGGTGTGCGCATTCATGAAGGTCACGACACTTCCAAAGGTCCTGGCCTCGCTGCAGCACATGCAGCACAGGATCACCGTCGATCCCGATACGGCAGCGAAGGCTCGGCGTGCAATCGAGCGGATGGTGGCAGTTGGCGGCACGCCGACGCCGCTGTCGCTCGATCCGTCGACAGCCGAGGATCCGGGAGAATGATCGAATCCAACTCGCTCACCGACCCTTCGCTGCAACGGCTGGCAGAGTTCGCATTTTCACCGGAAGAACGAACGCGCTTTCCGCTCGACGCGCAGCATCGTGCGCGCATCGTGCACGCTGCGCTGGAAGAGGATGCGGCAGACGCGGACGTGACGACCAACGCTACGATCGATCCTGCGGCCACCGCGCGCGCGGCACTCGTCGCGAGACGCGACGGAGTGGTGTGTGGAACTTCGTTGGCGATCGAGGCATTCCGGCAGCGCGATCCAACGATCGCGATCCGCGAGGACTCGCACGATGCGCGGCCGATCGATCGCGGGGACACGATTCTCTTTCTGACCGGCAGTGCGCGTGGAATGTTGAGCGCTGAACGGGTTGCGTTGAATTTCATGCAACGTCTCTCGGGAATCGCGACGCTCACCGCGCAGTACGTGCACGCGGTGCGCGGCACGAACGCACGCATACTCGATACGCGCAAGACGACCCCGGGCTGGCGCAAGCTGGAGCGCTACGCGGTGCGCTGCGGCGGCGGGATGAGTCATCGCAGCGATCTCGAGCAGGCGGTGCTCATCAAGGACAACCACATAGCCGCGCTGGGCGACGACCTCGGGCTCGCAGTGCATCGCGCCCGTGCGGTTGCTCCGTCCGGCACGCGAATCGAGGTCGAATGCGACGATGTCGCGCAGGTTGGCGAGGCGATCAGCGCGGGCGCGGACATCATCCTGCTGGACAACATGGGACTCCAGGACATGCGCGACGCTGTCAAGCTCGTCGCGGGGCGCGCGGTGCTCGAGGCGTCCGGCGGTGTGAATCTTCAGACGGTTCGGGGGATCGCGGAAACGGGAGTCAACTGGATTTCGATCGGCGCTCTCACGCACTCCGCGCCGGCGCTCGATCTGGCGCTCGATTTCGAGGGGTGAATTGGACCGCGCCCAGAGCGGTACTCAGCCGCCCCTGGAGGCAGCGTGGGACTCGAAAGAGAAGCCGCCGGAAGACACGTGCGACGTGTGCGGCAGCACGCGCCTGGAATGGCGCAAGTGCAAGCTGGTATGTCTCAATTGCGGCACAATTCTCAAATCGTGCGCGGACCTCTAGCCCTGCAGCCGCCAGGCACGCTCTGGACGATAGGCCACTCGACTCATCCCATCGCTGAATTCATCGACCTGTTGACCGCGCACGGCATAACGCGTATCGCTGACGTGCGACGGTTCGCAGGATCGCGAAAGTTTCCGCAGTTCAATCCGGCCGAACTCGCACCGTCGCTTGCCACCGCGGGAATCGAATACACGCCCATGGCGGCGCTCGGCGGGAGACGTAAGGCGCTCCCGGACTCACCGCACTCCGAGTGGAAGAACGAGGCATTTCGCGGCTATGCCGACTACATGGACACGGAAGAGTTTGCCCGAGCTGCAGAGTCGCTGGCCGCGATCGCACGCGAGGACAGGGTTGCCGCGATGTGTTCAGAAGCAGTTTGGTGGCGTTGCCACCGGTCGATGATCGCCGATTATTTCAAGGCGCACGGATGGGAAGTACTCCACATCATGGGGACGGGCGAGGCGAAGGAGCACCCCTACACGTCCGTGGCGAAGGTGGTGGATGGGGTGTTGACTTACTGAGGCGCTTCCAGATCCCCCAACGGCGTTCCATTCGCGCTTCTCATCACGGCCTGGTAAACGATGTCACCCAATGCGTTGTAGTTGCCGTCGAAGTGATGCTTGCCCTTACGCTCGATGACCGTCATCAGTCCCGGTGGTGCAGAGCGGCAGAGTGATTCCTTTTCCTCGGCTCCGTAAACACAGACCATCGGCACGCCCTTGAGTGCCTGGAGTTGCGGCAGAATTGGCGTGTCGTCCTTGCCAGATGTCGTGCGCCACAGGTCGGAGAAGTGATAGGAGAAACTTGCGCGCTCCAGCAGGGCCAGCATCGCAATCAGAGTGAGATGCGGGCGGATGTCAGGAGCGAGATTCGTCGCGGCGAACGGCGCAAGGTCTGAGCCGCGCGAGTAGCCGACGAGTGCGACGTCGTGCTTCTTCCAGAGTGCCATGTAGCGTCGCGCAATGCGAGAGACGTCGCGTCCAATGATCGCCGGCGACCGGCCTCCGCCGCGCAGATAGTCGCGCATGTCGACACCAACCACGTCGACACCGCGCGACTGCAGCCGCTTTCCAACCTTCTCGTCGATGTCGGCCCAACCGCCGTCACCCGAGAGAATTATCGCGACCGTGTTACTGGTTGCGTGTGCTGCGCGTAGCTCGACGATCGGCAGGTTCCGAACATCAGTGACGGTGTCGCGCGGCAGCTGCGCGGTTGCGGTAAGAACTGAAACGAAGAGGGGCAGTAGCATCTGTCAGGGTTGGTCGAGCTTTGCAGGGTCCAGGCGGCTGTCAGCCACCGGCACGTTGACGCGAATGTCGGAATATTGCTCCTTCTGAACGAGCTTGCCGGCACGCGTGTCCGTCACGAGGGTTGCGAGCCATCCGTTGCCTGCGGGCTGGTACTGATCGAACCTGACATCTTCGACACCGGGGCGCCCCTGTGCCACGGGGCCGACCATCCTCACGAAGACCAGCCGGTCGGCATCGACCCAGAACTGCTTCGACGTCGTATCGCCCTCCGCCGCACCGACGATGAATACTCGGCGGCCCTGCCAGGTGCCTTCGTGCATCTTGCTGAGATCGAAGCCCTCCTCGCGCAACGCGCTCACGCTGCGCTCAATGGGCTGTGTGTAGATGTCGAATCCAAGCAACAATAGTGGATTCCGACCCGCCCGCGCAGGGAGGTTCTGACCGCCGCGGCGGACGAAGATGCTGTCGCGCGCGAAGAGAATGATCGGATCGCCGTCCGGCGTGCCGACATCGATGCGCAGTCTGCCCGGTAGCTTCATCGTCTCGTACCAGGTCTCGTGCACCATCGTGTCGGCGGGGGTGCGCCGCTCGGTGGCCTGCGTAAACGTAAGTGTCGTGTACCACTTCGCCACGTACCTGTCGTGCATCAACCGCACGAGTTCGGCACCGTCAGGCGGGGTCTGCGCGGGGAGAACAGCGGGTGTCGCGAGAGCTGCAAAAGTGATGGATGCGGCAAGTATGGAAGCGCGCATTGGATTCCTCGATTGTTGTCGTCAGGTCCAACCAGTCAAGACTCGTCCAGCTGCGCCGCCGTCACAGATCGGGGCGTAATTCCTCCGCTCCGTTGAGGTACACGTGCCGCACTGAAGTGTTCGCGGGAAGCTCGGCGTGAAGCAGTACCCGTACCACACGGTCCATCGAGCCCGGCACGGGAATTTCGGTCGAACAGAGCATCGCCACATCATCCCAGCCCATCTCGCGAGCTGCCCTGGCGGGAAATTCGCTGACGAGATCCGGTGTAACAGTGAAGAATGCGCTGACGATCGCATCCTGGCGCAGTGAGTTGCGCAGCAACATCTCCGCGAGCAATTGCCGTGTCGCGGCGCGGATGGACTCCGAGTCGTCGCGCGCGACGCGCGTAGCTCCACGAAGGCCGCGGATGCGCATCGCGCTCTGCTCTGCGTTGCTCATTTCACCGATTGCACAGTGCCGAACTTCCGGGGTACATCGAGAATCGAATCCGGTAATGCATATCCCTTATCGGCTCGCACTTCCGCCGCCAGTGCGCGTCGAGCGTCATCGAGGGTTCCATCGGCGCCGCCAGCAAGGGCGACGCGTGCGGCACGGAATCGCAGGCCCGACCCCACGCAGAATATGTCGCACAGGAGGATCGCGCGCGCGTCGTCCTGCCTCCCGAGCAAGGCCTGGGTGTACGACAGCACACACGCGGTGGCGAATAGTTCGATCGCCATGTTGGATAGCCGCTCGACCACCATCTGACGATCCACGATCTCACCACGATATTTCGTCACCGCGCTCTCGGCCGAAGACCGGAGCTCGGCGACGTGTTTCTCGAATGACTCCTTGTGCGCAGCAAGCCTGGGGTCCAGCTCGAAATCAAGTGTCGCGCTGGCGCCGAACGCATTTCGGACTTTTGCTGCCGCAAACTCACTGAGCAGTCCGAGATGCTTGATCGGCTCGCGCAGCGCGACGCTGACTTCCTTGAGCTGGCCAGAGAGCGTCTGAATCCCGTTCAGCGCGATGAACAGCCGCAGGATCTCGTTGGCGCCCTCGAATATCCTGTTGATTCGGCTGTCGCGAAGATAGCGCTCGTACGGATATGGTTTCACGAATCCGCGGCCGCCAGCGAGCTGGACCATTTCATCAGTGGTGCGCCAGATCAGCTCGCTCGCGAACACCTTGCCGATCGCGGCCTCCAGCGACCAGTCTGCTTCGTTGTCCGTGGCAAGATTCGCGATGATACCGAGCATTGCATCGGATGCGTAGATGTCCGACGCGATCGTCGCGAGCTTCCGTTGCGTGATCTCGAAGTCGGCGAGCGGCTTGCCGAACTGGATACGCTGCTCGACGTAGCTCGTCATCTCGCGGAAGACGTGCCTGGCCCCGCCAGTGCATCCGGCGGCGAGCGTGAGGCGGCCACCGTTCAGCACGTGCACGGCGACCGCGAAGCCTCGGCCGACCTCGCCAAGCACGTTTGCCGCGGGAACGCGGAGATCCGTGTATTCGAGCTCGGCCTGGGTGGATCCGCGAATACCCATCTTTCGGACAGTCTCGACAACGCGGAATCCAGGCATCGTGGGCTCGATGAGGAACGCCGTTGGCTTTGTCACCATCTTTCCTTCGCGCTCGACTTCCGTCTGTGCAAACGTGACGAGAACGGCGGCGCGATGCGCGTTACCTATCCAGATCTTGCGGCCGTTGAGCGTCCAGTGCGACTTGTCGGCGCTCAGGCTCGCCGTTGTCTTCACGTGCTGCGCATCCGATCCGACCAGTGGCTCGGTAAGCGCATACGAGACCAGTATCTCACCGCGTGCGAGGCGCGGCAGCCACTGCTCCTTCTGCGCTTCGGTGCCGTACATCACTATCGCCTTGCAGCCAAGACCGCAGTGCACTCCGATGAAAACCCCGATCGAGGCGTCCACTCCGCCGATCGCCTCGCACACTCTGGCGTACGCCCGCGGCGATAGCTCCAACCCGCCGAATCTTCGCGGGATCGTCATGCCGAGAAATCCGTGCTCGCCCAGCGCGGCGATCACGTCGTCGTGGATGGTTTCCTCCTGATCGAACTTCACGGAGTCGATGAGGCCGCCCAGTCGACCTTCCATCGCCTGAACCAGTCGGGTGACTGTTGCAGCTTCCGATGAATCGAGCGTGTCGAGCTGTGGCGGATATGGGAACAGTAGCTGGTCGTTTATTTCACCGGCGAAGATCCCGCGCGTGAACGAATATCCGTCTGTCGGCATGGATGATTACTTTGTGGCTTGCTTGTTGGAGGTCGCCGTGGCGCGTGCGATATCGAGTGCGCCCGGCGAAGGCATGTCGCAATACTCACCGTGACACGCGAACGTTTCGGCGTACTCGGCGTCGCCGAGCAGGTGACCGAACGCGGAGGGATAACGCGTGACCAGTCCCGCCAGCGAGTTCATTACTTGCGACGCGCGGGCGCCGTATGATTGGTTGTCGTCATAATTCGCAAGCCGGAGCAGGACATCGACAGCGAGCGAAGTTCCGGATGGTGTGGCGTTGTCTGTGGGATCGTGGGGTCGCGATACGAGCTTCTCCGCGTCGTTCGAAGTATCGTAGAATGCCTGTGCATCCGCGTCCCAGAATTCGTCGAGCATCACTCGCGCCAACTGACGTGACGCGTTCAGCCATTTCACGTCGAGTGATTGCTCGAACATCGCGAGAAAGCCCAGTGCAACGGCCGCCTGGTCTTCGAGAAATCCGGCAATGCGCGCCGTGCCATCCTTGTAGCTGCGCATCACGCGACCATCGACAACCATGTGCGCGAGAAGGAAGTCCGCGTTGCGCGCTCCCATGTCGCGGAAATCCGCGCGGTCGAATGCGCGGGCAGCCTCCACGATCCCGCGTAGAGCGAGTCCGTTCCACGCGGCGAGGATCTTGTCGTCGCAGCCTGGCCGCACGCGCTGCGAGCGTCGTTGCATGAGGGTTTGATTCGCGCGCGCGATAGCAGCGGATTGCGTCGCAATGTCTATGTGGAAGCGTTGCGCGATCTCGGATGGATCGGCGGGAATGTTCAGGATGTTGCTTCCCTCGAAATTGCCGCCCGCCGTCGCGCCGTAGTACGCCTTCACCAGCGGTGCATCAGCGCCCAACAGCGAGTCGAGCTCGCCCGAGCTCCAGACGTAGAATTTGCCCTCCTCGCCCTCCGAATCCGCATCCAGCGACGAGTAGAAGCCGCCTTCCGGCGAGGTCATCTCGCGCGCGAGCCAATCTCCTGCCTTTTCAGTTGCAGCGCGGATCTCGTCATTTTTCGTAGCCTCGTAGAGGTGCGCGCCGAGCCTCAGGAGCAGAGCATTGTCGTACAGCATCTTCTCGAAATGCGGGACGAGCCACTGTTCATCTACCGAGTAGCGCGCGAATCCGCCGCCGATCTGATCGTAAATCCCGCCGCGCGCCATCTTCACGAACGTCGCAGCCGCCATGTCCAGCGCGGTATCCTCGCCCGTACGGGCCCAGTGACGCAGCAGGAAATCGAGCACCATCGTCGGTGGAAACTTCGGCGCACCGCCGAACCCGCCAAAACGCCGATCGTAACCGGATGCGATCGCCTGAAACGCCTGCTCCAGGAATGCGGAATCGATTCTGCCCGCGTAGCCGTCGCTTACCGCTGAGGCTTCATAAATGCGCCGCATCGACTCGGCGCTGGCGGCCACGCGGTCTGGGTGACTCCTGTACGTACCGGCGACAGCCTCCAGTACGCGCCTGAACGACGGCATGCCGTGTCTGTCGGTCGGCGGGAAGTAGGTGCCGCCGTAGAACGGCTCGCCGGCAGGATTCAGGAAGACGGTCATGGGCCAGCCGCCGTGACCGGTCATGGATTGAACCGCCTGCATGTAGATCGCGTCCAGGTCGGGGCGCTCCTCCCGATCCACCTTGATGCACACGAAGTTGTCGTTCATGAGCTCGGCGGTGGCGGGATCCTCGAACGATTCGTGCGCCATGACGTGGCACCAGTGGCACGCAGCGTAACCGATCGAAAGCAGGATGGGCCGGTCGAGCCTGCGCGCCCGGTCCAGTGCGTCGTCGCCCCAGGGATACCAGTCGACGGGGTTGTCGGCGTGCTGGAGCAGGTAGGGCGATGTCTCGCCAGCCAGGCGGTTCGGCATCCCGTAAGATAGCCCGAACCCCCGCTGCAGGTCCGAAATGCGCCGTTAAATTGAAGTCATGCCGAAGATCGCGAACGACCTTGATTCATTCCTCACGCAACACCAGTCGCGGATCGAGGAAGAGCTTTTTGATTTCCTGCGCATTCCCAGCGTCAGCGCGCAGCCTGCACACAATGCAGACACCCGCGCAGCGGCGGAATGGGTGAAGCGATCGCTCGAGCAGGCCGGTCTGGCTGCCACGATCCACGAGACTCCGGGACATCCGGTCGTGGTCGGTGAATGGCGCGGTGCAGGATCTCACGCGCCGACGGTGCTCGTATACGGTCACTATGACGTGCAGCCCGCCGAGCCGCTCGACCTCTGGACGTCCCCGCCGTTCGAGCCGCAGGTGCGGGAGGGTCGGATCTACGCCCGCGGATCCGTGGACGACAAGGGACAGCTCTTTCTGCACATCAAGGCGCTCGAGGCCCATCTGCAAACGCGCAGCGTTCTCCCGTGCAACGTTGTCGTAATCGCGGAGGGCGAGGAGGAAGTCGGAAGCGAGAATCTGGAAGCGTTCGTCGAGCGCGAGCGTAAGCTTCTCGCGGCCGATGCGGTGGTGATATCCGACTCGTCGATGTTCGCCGAAGGGATGCCTTCGATTCTGTCTTCGCTGCGCGGCCTGTCGTACTTCCAGATCGACGTACAGGGACCGTCCAGTGATCTTCACTCTGGAATGTACGGCGGCGCGGTAGTCAATCCGGCCACCGCACTCGCGCGGATCATTGCGTCGATGCACGACGAGAATGGACACGTCGCGATCGAGGGCTTCTACGACGACGTGAGTCCGTTCCCGGACAAGGTTATCGCCGGAATGCGCGAGCTGCCGCACACCGACGCGCAATTCGCGCGTGAGATCGGAGTGACGAGTCTCGGAGGTGAGAAGGGATTCACGACGCTCGAGAAGCTGTGGACACGTCCGACGTGTGAAGTGAACGGAATGCTATCCGGCTACACGGGAGACGGAGCCAAGACTGTACTTCCAGCCAAGGCAATGGCCAAGGTGAGCTGCAGGCTGGTGCCGAACCAGGATCCGGCGAAGATCGCTCGCCTGTTCGAGGCGCACGTGAAGAAATTCACACCCGACGGCGTCACCGTTAAGGTGAGTTACGTGCACGGAGGACGTCCGTGGCGCGCCGATCTCAGTGGTCCGATCTTCGACGCGGCACGTCGCGCGCTGCATGCTGCGTTCGGACGCGATCCGGTGATTGTCGGAGAAGGCGGATCGATTCCGGTCGTCGGCGATTTTCAGCGAATTCTCGACGCCCCGGTGTTGCTCGTCGGGTTTGGTCTGCCGGGCGAGAACGCCCACGCGCCCGACGAGTGGATGAGCGTCGAGAACTTCCGGGTTGGTACGAAGGCCATGGCTGCCCTGTGGGACGAATACGCGGGGAAAGGAGCGAGCTGACTCTATCGGTTGAGCAGACAGCCGATGGTGGCGCGCAACGTGGTCGCGTCGGAGAACGACGTGAAGACCTGCGCTGACGCGTCGCAGCGGTGGCCGAGCAGGACGGTTGCGCCGGCCAGCGCGGTGACACGTGTGAGATCGACAGCGATTCGCGTGTGATCGGTGCCGCCCAGCAGATCGGTGAATCCCACCTTGAACCGTGGGTAAAGCTCGTCGACGCCCAAGCCTGCGGAGAACCTGAAGCGCGCCGCAGTTGCGGGATTCGTGGACGCAATCAGCTCCGCGCCGGCCATGTTCGGCTGGAATTCATCGGTTGAGGGGCTCGTTCCGTAACATGGCGTCGCTGGATCGGTCTGCTGCAACGCACTGCGCGGACAGGTAATCGGCCCCTTCACGGTGCCGACCGTGCCATGCACGCGGCCCGTCAATTGAAGGGCTGAGTTGACGCCGTGTGTAAACCAGATGGCCGCGCTGCCGAGGTTCGGTGTAGCCTCCGCGATCGTGATCGGCGGCAGGTAGCTCACCTCCAACCCGAAGCCACCAGGCAGGCCGACAGCGAGGCGGGGACGTCCGAAGAAACTTGTGAGGCCTGTATGTTCGGCCTTTCCCGTGTAGCAGTAATCGGTGTGCTGCAATGCCGCCGACGCCGTCGGAACGTAGGCCCCTTCGCCGGACAGCCTCGCGGCGCCAGGCTGGAGCGATAGTGATGCCGGATCGGCGCTGAAGACTATTGGAACAGAGTAAAAGGCGAGCAAGCGGGCCTCGTTGCTTCCGCGGGGTGGGCGGCACTGAGAGAAGGCCTGCGTGGCACCCAGGCAGCTGAGTGCTACCAGCAGCACGACTCGCGATGTGAGTTGGCTTCGCATGCCGAAACGTAAGAACCAGACGATGCACGGAATCACTCTCGCGGTGAGCTGCGTAACAATCACGGTGAGGAGAAGCCTCCGCCGGACGAGCGTTGAGCGGTCTTTTTCCGGCTGGCGCCGGCGGTGCGGCGACATATGTTAGGGCGATGCACATGGCCGTCGACAGACAGGTGAGCGTACTCGACGAGGAGCGCGATCGCGCCGAGCGGAAGTTGAATACGGTACGTGGCGTGGTGCTGCTCGTGCTGGCGATCGCCGCCGCTGCCTATGCTCCGGTGTTGCCACGCAGTCTCAATCTGGTGAACGCCGCGATCCTGGCGCCGATGTTGGCGTGGACGGTGGGGCAGGCCTGGTTCCTTTATCGGCGTCCGGTGCTGCCATCCTGGCTACCGGTGCTGAATCCCATTGTGGACGTAGTCGCGGTGACAGCGACGATGGGCGCCTACGGCATAATCGCGACGCCGACGCTTGGTCTCAAGTCTCCGATGGTCCTTGCATACTTCGCAATACTTGCGGCGCGGCCAATTCTGTCTTCTGCGCGGCGTGCGGCGATTGTTGCCGTGTTCATTCTCGTCGCATATGCGTCGCTGGATTTCCTCTTCCTCGTGATTTATGGAGTTGCGATCGGTGATCCGGTCTCGGCCAGCGGGACGGCGTCGGTAGCATTGCTGGATGAGGGTGCGAAGCTCACCTTGCTTGCGGCCGCGGGCGGGATCGCGACGTATGCGACGTGGTGGCACGAGGGACTCGCGCGTCGATATGCGGCGCAGGCGCAGGAACAGGCAGTGCTGCAGATGCGGCTTGCTTCATCCCGGCTCGACAGCTTGCGCCAGCAGCTTCGTCCGCATTTTCTGTTCAACGCACTCAATGCGATTACCGCGCTCGTGGACGCCGATCCGCCCGCCGCGCAGCGCATGATCTCGGGCCTGGGTGAGCTGATGCGCGTTTCATTGGACGCCGGCGGCGCGGAAGAAGTGCCGTTGCGAGACGAATTGCGCATACTCGACCATTATACGGCGATTCAGCGCACCCGGTTCGAGGATCGGCTCACGATCGTAACCGATATCGAAGACTCCATCGGCGACTCGCTCGTTCCGACTCTGATCCTGCAGCCACTGGTGGAGAACTCGATCCACTACGGACTCGCCCAGTGCTCGGCGCGCACCCGCATCCAGATTCGAGCCTGGCGTGACGCAGATTTCCTGGCGCTGGAGGTGTGCGACGACGGACCTGGTCTCAAGGGCCAGTCAGCTGATGTGATCGTCGAGCGCATAGGTATCGGAAACGCCCGGGCTCGGTTGATGTATCTGTACGGCGACGCCCACTCATTCACGGTCGAGAGTCCGGAGCAGGGCGGATTCCGTGTGTCGATGCGAATCCCGTATCACGTCGAGCACATGAATCGTGGCGATTCGATGAACGCATACACAGAGTGAGGATCCAATGAATCGGGCCCCTGTTCAGGTATTGATCGTTGATGATGAGCCGCTTGCGCGCCGCCATCTGCGCACCATTCTGGAAGCCGACAGCGATGTCGTCATAGTGGGCGATGCGTCCAACGGCCGGGAAGCGGTTCAGATGATTTCGCGGCTGGCACCGGACGTTGTCCTTCTGGATGTCCAGATGCCGGAGATCGACGGATTCAGCGTGGTTGCGCAACTCGATCCGGCGCACATCCCGATGATCATCTTTGTCACCGCGCATGACTCGTATGCACTCAAGGCGTTCGACGTGCATGCTGTGGATTATGTGCTCAAGCCGGTTGCGCGCGATCGTCTCATGCAGGCCGTCGCCCGTGCGAAGACGCGTCTGGTGTCGTCCGATGCCTCTTCGCACATCCAGAACCTCAGGAAGTTCGTCGAGGAGATGAAGACGCCGCGCGACGCCGAGCGGCTCGCGATCCGTCTCGATGGAAAGCACGTTCTTCTCCCCACCGAGTCCATAGACTGGATCGAGGCTGTGGACGACTACGTGAGAATCCACATGGGCAAGGCTTCTCACCTCGTCCGCGGCACGCTCACATCGTTCCAGGACCGGCTTCCTTCGCTGTTCATGCGTATTCACCGATCAGCGATCGTGAACACGACACGCATCAAGGAAGTGTTCCCGAACGAACAGGGTGATTACCGGATCGTTCTCCAGGATGGAACCAGGCTTCCGTCAGGGAGAAGTTACCGGACGGCGGTCGCCGAGTTCCTGCGGTCACTGACCGTGTAGCGTCGGCCTCCACCGCTTGAACGCTGCGCTTCGCCGCAAGCGGGGTGTATGCGCCGGTCGTGCGCGGCGACGTTCCGTGCATGAACATCATCTCATCTGTTGTGCTAGCGACCGCCATCATGGCGGCAACGGCCTGCGGTGGCTCTGGCGGATACGGCACGTCGCCGACCCCTCCGAGCAATCCCGGAAATCCGTCCGCGACGTGCACGCCTGGTAATGGCACTGTCTGCCTCGTATCGAGCAACGCGTTCGACCCATCGTCGGTCACCATTGCCGCCGGAAGCAGCATCACGTTCAACAACACATCCGGCACCACTCACAACGTGACGTTCACGACGGCCGGCGCGCCGGCGAACGTTTCCGACTTCGCGTCCGGCACGCGCGTCGTGGCGTTCCCGACAGCTGGAACTTACAACTATCATTGCACCATCCATGGTTTGAGCATGAGTGGCGTCGTGGTGGTTCAGTGACGCGTTTGCACACGGGAGTGTGAGTGGAAAGTAAGACGAAGCTACTTGGGCATCCGGCGCACCAGATCTTTGTATCCTTTCCGATGGGCCTGCTTGCCACGGCTGCGCTGTTCGACGCCGTTTATGTAGTTCACGGCGGCCAGACGTGGGCGCTGGTCGCCTTCTACATGATCGGCGCAGGCGTTGTCGGCGGGATAATCGCAGCGATATTCGGCCTGATCGACTACCTGGCGATACCGTCAGGAACGAGGGCCAAGCGCATCGGCGGATTTCACGGCCTGAGCAGTGCGACGCTGGTTACGTTCTTTCTGGTGAGCTGGCTGTTGCGGCTCCATGGACCGACTGCACCGGAGCCACTTGCGCTTCTCTTCTCGTTCAGCGGCGTTGCGTTCCTCGGGCTGGCGGGCTGGCTCGGCGGCGAGTTGCTCAACCGTATGGGTGTGGGAATCGACGACGGTGCACACCTCAACGCGCGGAGCTCGCTCAGCGGTCCTGCCGCGCTCGGCGCGACGCTACGAGTGCCCGAGTCGGCTCGCGCGGACCCACGGGCTCAGTAGCGCCACTGACGCACGAGGAACAACCCGAACGCGCTGGTCGTTTGGGGCGTCTGATCGGGAGAGAGCGATGGCTGGCTGAGCAGATAACGCGGCTCGAAGCTGGCATCGATCTGATATCCGGCCCGCGTGTTGAAGCGATGCGTGATCTGGAAGCCCGGCCGCTGTAGCGACGCCGGATCCGGCCGCACCTGAAGCTGAAGGAAGGTGTTCGTCTGGATGTACTTGGCGAACTCCACCTGCGTCGCGCGAAGAAAACTGCCCGCGTCGAGCGACACGGCGGCGGGTGTGATGTTGAAGAAGTCAGCGCCAAGTGATCGCGCAGCGGTGCCGGCCGCCTGATCTGTGAGTGCACCAAGCGCCGCGGCCGCTACCTGCTTGGCGGCAAATGCAGCGCCCGCGCCGACGATGTTGCTGCCGCCACTCCCGCCCGTCGTCAGGCCGCCGCCCTCCTGTTGAAGCAGCGACGAAGAAGTACGCCCGAACGCCAGATAGCTGAGCAGGTCGGTCTGCGAGATCGGCGGTTGCGCATCGCTCTCGAGCGATATCTTCGGAGCGTCCAGCGTCCCGGAAATGATGATCCGGATCGCTATTGCCTCTCGGGTAGGAAGCTGGACGTCATACTCTCCGGTCACCTGTAGTGTCGGGTTGAGCTTCGGCGAGTTGATGAACGTCGCGGAGCCCTGACGAATCTGGAAACGACGACTCTGGAAGCGGTACTCGCCACGATCGCTCAACAACACGCCGTCCACCAGGAAGGTCTGCTTCGCGCGGTTGACACCGATCCGGAGCGGGTTGTCCGTGTACACTTCCACGTTCGCGTCGTTGGAGCGCACGAACACGTCGTGATCGACCATCAATGCGACGTTCATTCGCAGGTTTGCCAGCAGCGGCGACTGGCTCGGAAACAGCTCGCGGACGCCTATGTTGGTCGTATCCGCCACGGCATACAGTGCAGGATCACCTGCGCCAACGAGCGTCTTCCCCGTCGATTCCGGTATGTAGATCACGCCGCGGAGCACGTGCGCGAATCCTGTGACGTCAACGTTGTTGAATGGTCCGTTCAAGCTCACGTCGGCGTTGGCGTACAGGTTTCCGCTGTCATTATCGATGATGCGCGCGTTGTTGGCCGTGAGCTTGAGCGCGAAGGATGGCTGAGTCAGCGTCTTGATGCCGATTCCACCAGTAAGTCTGATCACACCGTTGCTGTGCGCGACGAGCGAATCGACGATCACCGTATCGTGCACGAGCCGGATGTTGCCGGCCACGTAGCTTGCCGTCACGCCGAGCGGAACCAGTCGTGCACTGCCATTCCACAGTGTGACCCGGCCATTCACGTCGGGACGGTCGATGGTACCCGTGACCGTGAATTTCGCGAGCGCGCGCCCTTTCAGATTCGTCACGACGTCGCTCAGCGGCGGGATCGAATCGAGTGGCAGCGAATCGGCGTCTATGGTTGCGTCGATCGCGCGATCGCGCGGTACGCGTGAACCGGTCACACCGGCGAATGCGAGATTGATCGGCACGGTGCCGCGCGCAACCAGCATCGGCGGTCCCCCTTCGCGGCCCGCGGTGATGTTTGTCTGCAATGTTTCGTCGGCGTACTTGACGCGGCCGTGTACTTCCGGTGTCGCGCGGCCCTGGTATACGAGCCGCTCGAGACCGAATGCGCCGTCGATGACCGGCGCCGCACGAGTTCCGCGCAGGTGTGCGTCGACCGATACGAGGCCGCGCGCGTTCACGTCGCTCTGCAGCAGGGCTGCAATGTTGCCGATCTCGAATTGCGTCACGTGCAGTTCCAGATCGGTGTTGCCATTTACCGGGATCTTGCCATTGATGTACACACGTCCACCAGACGCGCTCTTGATCTCGAAGTGTTCGATCGACGTTTCCGTCGGATCGAAATGGATCTTTGCCGGCCCCGTACTGGCATATACGGTGGTGTCGAACTTGAGACGCAACTGGTCGAGCAGCAGGTCATCCCGGTCCTTGTCGAGCGTGAACTGCGCGCTGGCGTTGTAGACCCGGTTCGAATCCTGGTGAATCGCCAGCGTAATGTTTCCACTGGGCTTGGCGTACGAGCTGGTGAGCGTTACGGTGTCGAGTGCGAACCCGAGCGCCAGGACGTTGACGGCGCTGGCCTGCGCACTGACGCGCGACTGCGGCGTGAGCGCGCCGGTCCAGGTGTAGTTCGCGCGAATCCCATGGGCGGCGCTTCCGAATGCGACAATGTCGGTCGCTGTCCCCGAGCCTGCCATGTCGAATGTGTGGATGTTGCCGGTGGCCGTACCCTTCGCAACGATCGATCCCCGCAGAGCGTTTCGCGGGATGGCTCTTGGCGTATCGACGGGAAAGGCCGGGATCGGCGCTCCGGTCACAGCTCGCTCGGCAACCGTCGCTCTGGCAGCTTGTGCCCGCGCTGAATCGGCGCGTGCGACTCGCTGTGCGAGAATTGCGGGTCGCGGTGTCACCGCACCCGTATCGGTCGGCGGAAGTATCCGTGACAGCGCGCCGAGCGAGTCGATCGAGACAGCGTAGCTGAGCTTTCCGGCGGAGCCCGCGACGAGACCGAACTGACCTGACGCATTCGCGTAGCCGTGCGGGACGTGGACGGAGAGCGTATCGACGGTCAGAAGGCCATTCGCAGCTGCAAGTCGTACAGTTGCGGAGTCAACCGTGACGCTGTCGTAGGTTGACGTCTGCACGTTCGCGGTCGCCGTCGCATTCAAGGTTGCCGGATCGAAGCCCGCCCCACGCGCCGCAACGTCGGCCGTGAGGAGCGACGAAGGTGCCTTGCTGCTTATCTGGCTGGCGTCGAAGAGGTGCGCTTTGAGATTGAGATCATAGCTCTGCGGGCGAGACGCCAGGTCGACGGTGCCGTGGGCGACGATGGTTCCCCCATCGGGCGCCGTAAGATCCGCGGCGACAGCGAGATTCTGCATTGGTCCGGTCGCGGAAATCGGACCGGTTAGCGTGCCGCGCAGGCCAGCCGCGGTCACGAACTGACCGACGGTCGCGAGCGAGAGCGGTAGAAGCTGCAGATTCGCATTGATGAGTGGCGTCCGGTTGCCGCGTGCGTACGTCCCACTGCCGGTAACGTGCGATTTTCCCGTTACGTCGTCGTGGACCAGGTCGCCGGTTGCCGTGAGACCCGTTGCGCTGGAGCCGTTGAGCACCAGCTTGCCATTGATCGTGCCTCCTATCGGCAGAGTTGGATCGACCGCACGTGCGAGCGACACTTTGAGTGGCGAGAACGTCAGGTGCAGGTCGGTCGCCCGCAAGATGCCCTTGCTAGCGCCAACGGTGCCGAGCGCGATGACACGGCTCGTGCCGGTGAGCGGATCCTGGAACGCAACGTCGCCGTCGATGCGCATGGCACCGAAGCCGCCGCGCGCGGCCATGCGACCTGTGAGGTAGCCCTGACGCGGTGATATGATCGTCGGAAACAGTTGCTGGATGGTGCGCGTATCGAGATGGCTGAAGCGCAACTTGGTGTCGTGAAACGCGACCGTGTCGGTAACCAGCGTACCGAGACTTCCTGACATGGTGGCACCGGCAACCGCGAGTGAAGCATTCGTCGCGAGATAATCACTCGTTGGTCCTACCCAGTCGAGCGCAAAGTCCATCTTGCCCGATCCGTCCTTGGGTATGCTGGGGTCGATCCACAACAGATCGTTGGTTGCCACGGTGTCCGCGTGCAACCGGAGCCTCAGATCGTTGCTGTCGAAATTGTAGCGTCCCCTTCCGTTCGAAAGCCTGGAGCTCGCAAGCGTTGCGTTGATGCCGTGGAAGTACAACGAATCCGCAAGAAGAATGAAACGTCCCTTAACGTCGGTCACCCGCACCGAAGGCGGTCGCAGCGGCTCCGCGGTCATGCGCAGTGACGACACATCGATGATCTGGCGAGCGTCCTTCGGGTCCTCCAGCCGCATGAACGGAAATGTTCCGTAGATGTTCCTGAACTGCGATGTCTTCTGAAATCCGCCGGCGACGCGCTGCACGTTGAGCCGCGCGAGCGGGCTGAGCGTGAACCGTATGACGCTGTCTCGTTTCGTTCCCTTGAGCGTATCGCTTGGCGTCCATGGGCTGTGCGCTGTGACTTCGCCATCCACCATCGTCACGTTGCGCAGCGTGATCCATGACAGAAAGCCCGGTGGACCTGGCGGTTGAGTCGTGTCGCGCGGAAAGATCCTGTCGTAGTTCCACTTGCCACCCGGCATCCGGTCCAGGACGATGACGGGATGCACGATGCGGACATTGTC
>Ga0207657_10001580_pt1 | contig 24469 bp, 21 predicted proteins | sample KBSC33metaG_FD_184316 | JGI IMG/M metagenome (GOLD analysis project Ga0207657, IMG submission 184316) | Corn rhizosphere microbial communities from Kellogg Biological Station, Michigan, USA - KBS C3-3 metaG (SPAdes) (version 2) | ecosystem: Host-associated > Plants > Roots > Rhizosphere > Soil ... | reverse complement strand
CAAGCCGACAATGAAAATCCAGACCCCCTCCGACCCGGGAGCCGCAACCCGTGCCGAAGTCATACGAGTTCGAGTTCGAAGCACCGCCCGAGCAGGTCTTCCAGGAGACCCTCGGCGCCGTCAATCTCCTGGGCTTCTCCGTCCTCGAGAACGTGGACGGATCCTTCACGTTCAACACCGGCGCGTCGATCTTCTCGAGCGCGGGCCAGGACATGACCGTCACGGCCGAAGCGCTCACCGAGTCGTCCTCCAGGCTCGTCCTCAGCGGCCAGAACGCCCAGCGGGGCGAGTACGGCTCGTGGGGCGAGCGCGGCCGGATCGCCAAGGGCCTCGCCGCCAAGGTGCGTGAAGGGCTGTTGGCGCACTAGGCGCCCGCGACGTGCCGACGCTCGAGAGAACCGAAGCGCTGTCGGCGCTGAAAGGCGTGCCGCTCTTCGCGGGGCTGACGCCGCAGCAGCTGCGGCGCGTGGCCGAGGCCGGGCGCCTGAAGCTCTTCCGCGCCGGCGCCGCGATCGTCCGCCTCGGCGAACCGGGCGACACGTTCTACGTGATCCTCGACGGGCACGCGCTCGTCGTCCGCGAGGCCGGACGCCCGCTCAAGCTCCACGCAGGCGATTTCTTCGGCGAGCTCGCGCTGATCGAGAACGTGCCGCGGTCGGCCGACGTGATCGCGACCGACGACGTGACGGCGCTGACGATCGGTCACACGGCGTTCAAGAAGCTGCTGCGCAGCGAGGCCGCGTTCACGTACGCGATCCTCAAGACCGTGATCGGACGGCTGCGCAGCGACCAGCGCGCGCCGCGCTGGGAGCTCGACAACCTGGTGCCTTAGCTCGCCGTCGCGCCCGGGTACGCGGTGATGTGGAAGCGCACCCGGTCTCCGAGCCAGGCGAGCTGTGCGTGCTCGAGCGGCCGCCCGTCCTTGAGATAGGTCGTCGACGTGACCATCGCGATCGGGACGTCGCTCGCCGCCTGGAGCAGGTGCGTCTCCTCCCGCGTGGGCCTGACGACCTCGAGCTCCGTCTCCGCTCTGGCCGGGGAGAGTTGATAGTCCTCCGCAAGCGCGCGCGAGAGCGATCCCTTGAGCCGCGGTGAGCGCTCGAGGCCCGGGACGAGCCGCACGTCGAACCACGAGCGGTAGAGAACTGTCGGCAGCCCGTTGATGAAGACGCGGCGCATCAGGTAGAGCGCCCCGCCCGACCGCGGCAGCTGCAGGCGATGCCGTAGGTCGTCCGGCGGCTCCACGATCGCCGCTTCGATCACCTCCGCGCGGTTGTCGAAGTCGGCCTCCTGCCAGCGGCTCGCGAGAGCGCCGACGGTCAGGCTCAGGTCGTACACGAGGGGCCGCCGCTGCTCGCGGACGTAGGTGCCGCTGCCGCGCCGTCTCTCGAGCAGGTCGTCCTTGACGAGCTCCGCCAGCGCCTGGCGAATCGTCATCCGGCTGACCTCGTACGCGCGCGCGAGCTCGAGCTCCGCCGCAATGCGATGGCCGGCGCTCCACTCGCCGCCGTCCAGCCGCCGGCGGATGTCGGCGGCGATCTGGAAGTAGACGGGGAGGGGCGCCGTCCGGTCGACGACGTTCGCGGGCTGGAACCGGGACACCGAAGGTGCGGTCACGCTAGGGCGCACTGTTGCAACCGTCGCTCAAGTTGTCTAGTGTCGCAGACTTGTTTGGTACGCAGAGTCAGTCCAGTAGGCGGCCTACCTCCTCCTGGCTGAACCCTGCGCGGGGCGCGCTGCTCTTTGCCGCGAAGCGCCTGCTGGGGCTGGCCGCCGTCCTGCTCGTCATCTCGTTCGGCACGTTCAGCCTGCTGACGATCGCGCCCGGCGATCCCGCGCAGCTGCTGCTCGGGACCCGGCAGCAGTCGCCCGCGGTGATCCACGCCGTCCGCCACGAGTACCACCTCGACCGGCCGTTCCTCGTCCAGTACGGAATCTGGCTGCAGCATGCGGTCCATTTCGACTTCGGTCGTTCGATCCGGACGCAGGATCCGGTGTGGAGCGACATCTCGAGCCGGCTCGGGCTGAGCCTCTTCCTCGGAATCTACGCGACGCTGATCACGGTGCTCGTCGGGGTGCCGCTCGGTGTGGTCGCGGCGGTGCGGCAGCGGAAGCTCGTCGACCGCGGTGTCGTCGCGCTGAGCGTCGTCGGCGTCTCGACGCCCGCGTTCGCGAGCGGCGTCGCGTTCCTCTATCTGTTCGCCGTCCGCTTCGGCTGGTTCCCGGTGTTCGGCGCCGGCAACGGCGTGGTCGGGCGGCTGTACCACCTCGCGCTGCCCGCCGTCGCGCTGTCGCTGACGGTGATGGCGCTCGTCCTGAAGCTGACGCGCGCCGCGGTGATCGGCGCGCTCGAGCAGGACTACATCGTCTTCGCGCGTGCGCGCGGGCTCTCCGAACGCGCGGTGCTCTCCGCGTACGCGTTGCGCAACGCGGCCATCCCGATCGTCACCGCCGCCGGAGCCGTGCTCGGCGCGCTGATCGCCGGCGCCGTCCTCGTCGAGGTCGCGTTCACGCTGCCGGGGACAGGGTCGCTGCTCGTCGAGTCGGTCGAGGCGAAGGACGTACCGATGGTGCAAGGGCTGACGGCGACGATCGCCGTCGTCATCGTCGCCGTGAACCTGCTGACGGATCTCGCGTACCTGGCGCTCGATCCGCGCATGCGCTTCGGCGTGGGGGCCGCGTGAGCACCGACGGCGCGGCCATCATCGTCGCCCCGACGCGCGTCGGCCGGCGCAGCAGGCGGCGTGTCCCGATCCCGATCGTGCTCGCGCTGCTCTTCCTCGCCGTCGTCGTCTTCCTGGCGTTCTTCGGCAGCGCGGTTGCCCCGATCAATCCGAAGACGCAGAACCTGAACGCGTCGCAGCTGAACCCGAGCTCGCATTTCTGGCTCGGCACGGACCTGCTCGGCCGCGACATCTTCTCCCGCGTGCTCGTAGGGTCGCGCACCGCGATGCTCGGGCCGATCATCGTCGCCCTCGGCGCGATGCTGATCGGGAACACGTTCGGTCTCATCGCCGGGTACCGCGGCGGCGCCGCCGACACCGTCGTGATGCGCGCCGTCGACCTGATGTACGCGCTGCCACCGCTCTTGATCGCGATCGTCGTCGGCGGCATCGTGGGCGGCGGGTACTGGGCCGCGGTTGCGATCCTCGTCGTTCTCTTCTCGCCGTACGACGCCCGCCTCATCCGCGGCGCGACCCTCGAGCAGCGCGATCGGCCCTACGTCGAGGCGGCGCGGACACTCGGGCTGCCGACGCGCCGGATCATGGTTCGGCACGTCTGGCCGAACCTGCTCCCCCTCGTCGTCGCGAACACGTTCCTGAACTTCGCCTTCGCGCTCGTCACGCTCGCCGGGCTGTCGTTCATCGGCATCGGCGTCCCGCCGGGGACGCCCGACTGGGGGCAGATGCTCGCCGACTCCCGCACCCTGATCTTCACGAACCCGTGGGCGGCACTCGGACCCGGCGGCGCGCTCGTACTGACCGCGGTCTCGATGAACCTCGTCGGCGACTGGATCTACGAGCTGCTCTCGGACCGGGGGAGGCTGCGGTGACCGAGCCGCTGCTCGAGATCGACGGTCTCCGGATCGAGTCGCGCGCCGGTAACGAGCCGAGGACGATCGTCGGCGACATGTCGCTGCGTCTCGCCGCGGGCGAGACGATCGGGATCGTCGGCGAGTCGGGGAGCGGCAAGTCGATGACCGCGCGCGCGGTGCTCGGGCTGTTGCCGCCCGGGCTCGTGGCGTCCGGCACGGTCGCCTACCAGGGCAGGCAGATCCTCGAGCTCCCGGAGGGCCGGCTGCGGCAGATTCGCGGCGGCGAGATCAGCCTCGTCCTGCAGGACCCGTTCACGATGCTCAACCCTCTTCGCCGCTGCGGTCGCCATGTCGTCGAGCTCCTTCGCGACGAGACTGGGGGGCGCCTGAGCCGCGCGGCGAGGCGGACGGAGGCGGTTCGGCGGCTCGCGGAGGTCGGCATTGACGATCCCGGAGTCGTCGACCGCTATCCGTTCCAGCTCTCCGGCGGCATGCGCCAGCGCGTCGGGCTCGCCGCTGCGCTCGCGCGCGACCCGCGCGTCCTGATCGCGGACGAGCCGTCGACGGCTCTCGACGTGACGACGCAGAAAGAGATCTTGGCGCTCCTGAAACGGCTGCAGGCAGCGCGTGGAATGGGCGTGGTCCTGATCACGCACGACCTACGCGTCGCCTTCGAGAACTGCGACCGCATCTACGTGCTGTACGCGGGCGCGCTCGTCGAGGTCGGCCCTTCGGTCGACGTCGAGGCGCAGCCACTGCACCCGTACACACTCGGCCTCCTGCTCTCCGAACCGCCGCTCGACCACAAGGTCCTGGAGCTCCCGTCCATCCCCGGGTCGGTCCCGCGTCACGAGCAGGTCGCCGACCGTTGCGTGTTCTCGACGCGCTGCCCGTGGGTCGAGGACATCTGCACGGCCGCACCGCCGCCGCTTCTCGCGGCGGCGCCCGGCCGCGCGTCGGCGTGCGTGCGTCTCGGCGAGATCCGCAGCGAGATCACTGCCCGGCGCGCGACGCGCGTCGCACCCGCGCCGCTCCTCGCGCGGCCCCCGTCAGCTGTCCCGCTGATCAGCGCGCGCGACGTCGCGAAGCGGTTCGGCAGCGTCGTCGCGCTCGACGGCGTGTCGATGGAGCTCGGCGAGGGGGAGAGCGTCGGCATCGTCGGCGAGTCCGGCTCCGGGAAGACGACGCTCGCGCGCTGCCTGCTCGGGCTCGAACGCCCCGACGACGGTGAGATCGTCGTCGCAGGGATCCGCGCCGAGAACATCGCTGCGCTCGACACCGCGACGCGTCGGCGACTGCGGCAGGCGATCCAGATCGTCTTCCAGGATCCGTACTCGTCGCTCAACCCGGTTCGCACGATCGGCGCGGCGCTCGGCGAAGCGCTCGCCGTCGCCGGAAGGCCGGCCAGCGGCGTGGGCGCGCTGCTCAACCAGGTCGGCCTTCCGGCGGAATACCAGGCGCGGAAGCCCGCCGCGCTTTCGGGCGGAGAGCGGCAGCGCGTCGCGATCGCGCGCGCGATCGCAGTGCAGCCGAAGGTGATCGTCTGCGACGAGCCGGTGTCGGCGCTCGATGTCTCGGTGCAGGCGCAGATCCTCAACCTGCTCGCACGGCTGCGCGACCAGCTCGGCCTTTCCTACGTGTTCATCACGCATGACCTCGCGGTCGCACGCCAGGCAACCGACCGCGTGTACGTCCTGTATCGCGGAGAGCTCGTCGAGAGCGGCCCTGTCGACGACGTTCTCGATCGTCCAGCACATGCCTACACCAGGCGACTCGTCGAGTCCGTACCCGGGGCACCGAAGGCCCGGCTCGCGGAAGCCGCCGAGCAGCTAACGATGGAGGGAGGATCATGACCTTCAACAAGACCGCCGGCGTCCTGGCGAGCCTCGTGCTCGTCGGAGCCGCAGTCACCGGAGCGGCGATGAGTCGCTCCGACGCCGGAGCGGCAACCGCCGACAGCAAGCAGATCTCGACGCTCACCTGGGGGCTCACGTCGGGACCGCGCTCGCTCGACCTCGCGCACAGCATGGACATCAACACGCTGTCGGTGCTCTCGCTCGGGATGGAGTCGTTGCTCAAGATCGACCAGCACGGGAAGATCGTCCCGAACCTCGCAAGCTCGTGGTCGCAGCCGAACAAGCTGACGTACGTCTTCAACCTCCGCAAGGGCGTGAAGTTCTGGGACGGCAAGCCGATGACGCCGGCCGACGTCGTCTACTCGTTCAACCGGCAGCTCGATCCGAAGACGCAGTCGCAGGACGCGAGCTTCTTCTCGAACATGAAGGCCGCTGTCCAGTCCGGGCCGTCACAGGTCACGATCCACATGAAGGCTCCGGACCCCACGTTCATCTACATGCCGGCGACGTACGCGTTCATCCTCGAGAAGGCGTACGCGCTCGCCAAGGGCAAGAACCTCGGCACGCCGAGCGGCGGGATCATGGGAACGGGCGCATACACGTTCTCGAACTTCAAGCCGGACGAGGGCATCACCGCCAAGCGCAACCCGAACTACTGGGGCGCAAAGCCGCCGATCGACACGATCAACTTCAAGTTCATCGCGGAGGACTCGACCCGGCTGCTCGCCCTGCGGTCGGGGCAGATCGACGGGACGTTCATCATCCCGCTCGCGCAGAGCAAGAGCTGGGAGAGCATCGGGAACGCGAGCGTCCTGTACGCACCCGGCATGAACCAGGATCAGTTCGCGTTCAACTTCGCCGTCAAGCCGTTCGACGACGTGCACGTCCGCCGCGCGTTCGCCTACGCGCTCGATCGCTCCGGGCTCGTGAAGAGCCTGTTGCGCGGGCACGGCGAGGTTGCGGTCGGTCAGGCGGGCCCGGCGCAGTGGGCGGGCAAGCTGACCGTGCCGCAGGTGCGGTCGTTCTACCAGTCGATCGACGGCTATCCCTTCAGCGTCGAGAAGGCGCGCGCCGAGCTGAAGAAGTCGAAATACCCGAACGGCTTCAAGGCGACGATCAAGTTCGCCGACGGCTTCCCGGAGACGGGGCAGATCGCCGAGAACCTCGCTGCCAACCTGGCAAAGATCGGGGTCAAGCTCAACGTGGTCAAGACGACGACGGATGCGTTCATCCCGACCCTCTTCTCGCACAAGGGCTACGGGATCACGATCGCCCAGAGCCAGCCGGACTACCCCGATCCGTGGGACTACCCGGCGCAGTACTACGCGAGCTGGAACGCCATCAACGGCGGGCTCGATTTCGCGAGCTACAAGAACCCGGCGATGGACAAGCTGGTCAAGCAGGAGTCGGCGCTCCCGACCACGAGCCCGAAGCGGGTCGCGCTGCTCGAGCAGGCCGAGAAGCTGATGCGCAGAGACCTCGCGTACCTGCCCGTCTTCTACATGGACTCAGGCATGGCGGTCTCGAAGAAGTTCGCGTTCAAGAACTTCGACGCAATCTACGCCTCGCGCGACTGGGCCTACAACGTCCAGGCCAAGTGACGATGGCGACCACTTCGACCTCGCACGGAACCGTCGCGGCCGGCTTCGAGCCGGTCCGCGACGCGTTCGAGGAGAACTTCCGGAGCCGCAACGACGTGGGCGCCGCGTTCAGCGCCTACGTGAACGGGACGAAGGTCGTCGACATCTGGGGCGGCGACGCCGCCCCGGGTCGTCCCTGGGACGACCAGACGATCGTGCTCGCGTTCTCCGTCGCGAAAGGGATCACCGCATTCGTGATGCAGCTCCTGGCGGAGCGCGGGCAGCTCGACGTCGGCAGCTCCGTGGCCGACTACTGGCCGGAGTTCGGGCAGAACGGCAAGGAGGACGTCACGGTCGAGCACGTCCTGACGCACACGGCGGGCGTCCCGATCGTGCCGGACTACTGGGACTGGATCTCGCTCGACCGTCCAGAGGCGTACCTCGACCTTGCGCGGATCAGGCAGGGACTGGAAGAAGCGCCCCTGCAGTGGGAGCCGGGCACCGAGTTCGCCTACCACTCGACGACGTACGGCTGGATCCTCGGCGAGGTCGTTCGACGCATCACCGGCCTGACGCTGGGCGAGTACCTCCAGACCGAGATCGCGAGGCCGCTGGGCCTCGACATGTGGATCGGCACGCCCGAGAGCGTCCACGACCGCGTGGCGACGCTGATTCCCGACCCGGCGTACGACTCGGACGAGTTCTACGAGCATCTCGCGCCGGATCTGCCCGGCGGCCAGACGGCCTTCATGGGCCGCGAGCGGCGGTTCGGAGAGGCCGTGCTGCACGCGTACAACGACCCGCGCATGTGGCGGGCCGAGCACCCGGCCGGGAACGGGATCATGGACGCCCGCAGCCTCGCGCGCCTCTATGCCGTGCTCGCGAATGGCGGCGAGGTCGACGGCATCAAGCTCCTCTCGCCGGAGACGATCGAGGACTGGCGGACGATCCGCGTCGACCAGAACGATCTCTACGACGGGCGCGACTTCCGCATCGCGCTCGGCTACATCTCGTCGTCGTCGTGGTACCGGATGGGCCCGGGTCTGCGGACGTTCGGCGATCCGGGCATGGGCGGTGCGGTCGGTTACGCCGACCCCGACACGGGCCTCGCGTTCGCGTTCACCCCGAACCGCATGGTCTTCAGCCCGGGCGAGACCGACCCGCGCGTTCATGCCCTGAGCGAGGCGGTCTACACATGCTTGTAGACCGCGGCGCGCCGCTCGCGGGGTCGGTGACCGAGACGCTCGAAGAGCTCGCCACGATCGGGCAGAGCCCGCGCGGTGGAACCACGCGCGTCGCGTGGTCGGACGAGCTCTTCCGCGCGTACGACTGGATCGCGGAGCGGATGCGCGAGCTCGGTCTCGACGTCGAGGTCGATCCGGCCGGGAACCTCGTCGGCCGCTGGAACGTCGGGACCGGAAAGGCGATCGGCACCGGGTCGCACCTCGACACCGTTCCGTCCGGCGGGCGCCTCGACGGTGCGTTCGGTGTCGTCGGGGCGCTGCACGCGATCGCGCTCCTCCGGCACGAGGGGTTCACGCCGGCGCGACCGCTGTGGGTGATCGCGTTCATGGACGAGGAGGGCACGCGCTTCAACACCGCCCTCTTCGGCAGCCAGGCGTTCACGGGTGGTGCTCTCGACGACTTCGCCGACCGCGCCGATGCCGACGGCACCACGCTCCGCTCCGCCATGGCCGGCGTCGGTCGCGACGTCGACCGGGCGGGCGACGCGCACGGTACCGGGCAGCTCGCGGCGTTCCTCGAGATGCACATCGAGCAGGGCCCGGTCCTCGAGTCGGAAGGCCTCGACATCGGCGTCGTCACGTCGATCGTCGGGTTGCGCGGCTACCGCGTTCACCTCTACGGGCAGGCGAACCACGCAGGCACGACGCCGACGGGACTTCGGCGCGACGCTCTTGCGGGCGCGGCGCGCGTCGTCCTCGAGTTGCGCGAGTTCGCCCGGTCGCGGCCCGACGTGACCGCGAACATCGGCAAGCTCGCCGTCGAGCCCGGCGGCGCGAACGTCGTCCCCGGTGTCGCCGACTTCACGATCGACGTCCGCGCTGCCACGCCGGGCGCCGTCGAAGAGCTCGACCGCGTCATCGAGTCGACGATTGCGCGGATCGCCGCCGAGGAGCAGCTCGACTACGCCCTCGAGCCGACGTTCTCGCTCGACCCGCTCGAGCTCGACGCGACCATGGTCGACACCGTCGAGCGCGCCGCGATCGCCGAGGGCGCACGGTGGCGCAGGATGCCGAGCGGCGCCGGCCACGACGCGATGCTGATCGGCAGGCACGTGCCGACCGGGATGATCTTCGTCCCCAGCCGCGACGGCATCAGCCACTCACCGGACGAGTACACCTCGCCGGGCCAGCTCGAGCTTGGAACCCGAGTGCTCGCCGCGGCGCTTCGAGACCTTCTACGGACGGGTGGGTGAGAGATGCACGTTGTCGGAGTTGACATCGGAGGCACATTCACGGACTTCATGCTCTACGACACGCAGTCCGGCGGCGTGCACGTCCACAAGGTGCCGTCGACGCCGTCGGAGCCGGAGAAGGCGATGGTCGACGGGCTCACGGAGCTGTGCGCGATGGCCGGGTTGGCCGCACGCGACGTGACCGGTGTGTTCCACGGGACGACCGCGGCGACGAACGCCGTGCTCGAACATTCCGGTGCGGTCACGGGGATGATCACGACCCGCGGCTTCCGCGACGTCGTGCACATCGGGCGGCACCAGCGGCCGCTGCACTACTCGGTCATGCAGGACATCCCGTGGCAGGCGAAGCCGTTCGTTCGTCGCCGCCATCGCAAGGTCGTGACCGAGCGGATCGTGCCGCCGACCGGCGAGATCCTCACGCCGCTCGACGAGGACGACGTTCGCGCGGCAGCGCGCGAGTTGCGCGACGAGGGCGTGGAGGCCGTCGCCGTCTGCTTCCTCTTCTCCTACCTGAACCCCGTTCACGAGCGCCGAGCAGCCGAGATCGTCCGCGAGGAGATGCCGGACGCGTTCGTCACGACGAGTGCCGACATCGTCCCGCAGTTCCGCGAGTTCGAGCGGTTCACGACCGCGTCGATGAGCGCGTTCGTAGGCCCGAAGATCGGCAACTACCTCGAGCGCCTCGGTGCAGGCCTGACCGACGAAGGCGTGCAGGGCGACCTGCACGTGATGATGTCCAGCGGCGGCGTCGCGAGCGTCCAGGCGGCCGCCGAGCGGCCGGTGACGCTGCTGCTGTCCGGTCCCGCCGCCGGCATCCTCGGCGGCCAATGGGCCGGTGCGCTCGCCGGGCGTACGCGACTGATCACGTTCGACATGGGCGGCACGTCGGCCGACATCGGGATCGTCACCGACGACGGCGTGACCGAAGCATCGGCGCGCGACACGTGGATCGGCGGGTATCCGCTCCTCGTGCCGATGCTCGACGTGCACGCGATCGGTGCCGGCGGCGGCTCGATCGCATATGTCGACGAGGGCGGAGCCTTCCGCGTCGGGCCGCGCAGCGCGGGAGCGACGCCGGGCCCGGCGTGTTACGGCTTCGGTGGCGGCGACCCCACGATCTCCGACGCGCACCTCGTGCTCGGGCGACTTCATCCGGATCGTTTTCTCGGCGGCCGGATGAAGCTCGATCGCGATGCAGCCGTCGACGTCGTCCAACAGCTCGCCGCGCAGGTCGGCCTCGGTCTCTTGGAGACGGCCGACGGCATCCTGACGATCGCGAACTCGAACATGGCGCGCGCGATCCGGTCGCGGACGATCGAGAAGGGATACGACCCGCGCGAGTTCGCGCTCGTCGCGTTCGGGGGTGCCGGCCCGCTGCACGCGGCCGAGGTCGCCGATTCGCTCGAGATCCCGGAGGTGCTCGTGCCGCCGCATCCGGGCATCACCTCGGCCGGCGGGCTGCTCACGAGCGACCTCAAGTACGACCAGATGCGGACGGTGTTCCAGCTGCAGGGCAGCATCGACGCCGAGCGCTTGAACCGCGAGCTCGACGAGCTGGCAGACCGGCTGCGCGGCTGGCTGCGACGAGACGGTGTCGTGGACGACGACGTCGAGGTGGTGCGGAGCCTCGACTGCCGCTACGTGGGCCAGGGCTACGAGCTGCGCGTAACGGTCGAAGGCGCGTTCTCGGAGCAGGCGCTCGACCAGTTCCACGTCCTGCACGAGCGCGAGTACGGAAGTGCGTACGGCGACCCGATCGAGGTGGTGAACGCGCGCGTCACCGCGATCGGGCGGCGGCCGGCGCTCGCCGATCTCCCGGTCACCGGCGGCAGCCTCGAGGAGGCGCTCCTCGCCGAGAGCGAGAGCCACTTCCGCGTGGGCGGCGAGCTGCGCGCGCTCCCGACGCGGTTCTACGACCGGCACTCCCTGCCGCTCGACGAGATCATCCCGGGGCCGGCCGTCGTCTTCCATCTCGACACGACCACCGTCGTGCCGCCGTCGTGGAGCGCGCGCGCGGATCGCTCCGGAAACCTGATCCTGGCCAAGGAGGGAGCGCGATGAGCTCTGCCACGACGAGAGTCGATCCCGTCACCGCGGCCGTGATCGCGGGCGCGCTCGACTCGATCGCAGTCGAGATGGGCCACAAGCTCGCGCGCATGGCCTACTCGTCGATCATCCGCGAGTCCGAGGACTTCGGCTGCGTGCTCTGCGACGAGCAAGGCCGGCAGCTGTGCGAGTCCGCGCAGTCGACACCGCTCCAGTCCGGGCCGATCCCCGGGTATATCGCGGGCATCAACCGGCGGTTCACCGAGGTCGGCGCCGAATGGAAGCCCGGGGACGTCGTGATCCACAACCACGCCTACTACGGCGCTTCGCACCAGCCGGACGTCGGCTTCGTCGTCCCCGTGTTCTACGACGGCGAGCTGGTCGGCTTCTCGGCGACGACGGCGCATCACCTCGACCTCGGCGCGCTCAGCCCGGGCAGCTGTGGGATCGTCGATGCCGGCGACGCATATGCGGAAGGGCTTCAGCTGGCCGGGATCAAGATCGAGGACGAGGGCCGGCGCAACGACGCCGTGTGGCAGATCCTCCGCGACAACTGCCGGGCGCCGCACCTCGTCGTCGGCGACATGGAGGCGCAGGTCGCCGCCGCCAAGATCGGCGCCGGCCGGTTCGTCGACCTGATCGACCGCTACGGCCTCGAGACGGTGAAGGCGGCCAGCGACGACCTGATGGACTACTCCGAGCGGATGCTCCGCAAGGAGATCGAGAAGCTCCCCGACGGCACCTACAGCGCGGAGGGGCATCTCGACGGGTTCGTCGACCACCCGGACGACCGCTACAAGAACCTAAGGATCAAGGTGGCCGTGACGGTCGACGGGTCGGATCTCACCGTCGACCTGACGGGGACCGACCCGCAGGTCGACCTGCCGATCAACATGCCGTTCGTCGGGACGACGGACATCGCGATCTGGGTCACGTTGCGCTCGATCCTGCTCGACGCGTGGACGCACGATCCGGTGCCGACGAACTCCGGCCTGTTCCGGGCGATCTCGATCGTCGCGCCGGAGGGATGTCTCGCGAACCCGACGTTCCCCGCGCCGACGATCGCACGCTTCTGCGGCGGCAACATCATCGCCGACACGTTGATGCGTGCGCTCGCACCGGTGCTCCCGGAGCAGGTCGCGGCCGGCGTCGGGAACCTGAAGGTGGTCGCGTACTCCGGCTTCTCGGGCGGCCGGCACTGGGTGTACATGGATATCCAGGAGGGGTCGTACGGCGGGCGTTACGGCAAGGACGGGCTCGACGCCGTCGACACGCTGTACGCGAACACGCGCAACAACCCGATCGAGGACATCGAATCGCATTTCCCGTTGCGCGTGACGCAGTACGAGCTGCTCGAAGACGGCGCCGGTGCGGGGCGGTGGCGCGGCGGGCTGGGAAGCGTCCGTGAGATCGAGTTCCTCGACGACGCCGGGTACTCGCTCGAAGGAGACGGGTCGGTGTGGGCGCCGCCGGGGTTGTTCGGCGGGCAGGACGGATCGCCGGGTGCCGTCCTCCTGAAGGGAGCGGACGGCGTGAGGGAGCTGCCGTCCAAGTTCCCGTATCGCAAGGCGAAGGCCGGCGAGCGTCTCTGCCTGATGTCCCCGTGCGGGGGTGGATACGGCGATCCGGCGGACCGCGACCCCGACGCGGTGCGCTCGGACGTGATCGACGAATACGTGAGCCGGGAGTCGGCTCGGACCAGCTACGGAGTGGAGGGAACCTGATGAAGAAGCGTGTGCTCGCGCCGGCCGCGGCCGTCGCGGCGCTGATCGGAGTCTGCGCGGCGGTCGCCGCCACAGCCGCGTCGTGGTCCGGTGCGCAAGCGAACCTGAACAAGTACAAGGCCGTTCCGACGTTCGTCGCGCCGGGGCCGGCGTTCGACGCGAAGGCGAAGGCCGGCGGCAAGACGATCTTCGTCATTCCCGCGTCGAGCCAGATCCCGTTCGTGTCGACGATCGCGAACAACATCACGCGCATCGCGAAGATGGCGAACGTGAAGACGACGATCTGGCAGAACCAGGGCCAGCCGTCGCAGTGGGTGCAGGGAATGAACGCCGCGATCGCGCAGAAGGCGAGTGCGATCGTGCTGCTCGCCGGGAACGACCCTGCGTCGCTGCAGCCGCAGATCAAGGCCGCGAAGGCGAAGGGGATCCCGACGATCGTCGCGCACCTCTACGACCTGCACCAGAAGTCCGCGCCGAACGTGGGCGGCGTCGTGAACATCCCCTATAACGTCGCCGGCCGCCTGATCGCCGATCAGGCGATCGTCGCCACGAAGGGAAAGGCGACCGCACTCGTCGTCACCATCAACCAGGTGAAGTCGACGGTGCCGATGGTCGCGGGCATCAAGTCGGAGTTCGCGAGCTACTGCAGGGGCTGCAAGCTCCAGTTCACGGACGTGACGATCGCCGACGTCGCGACGAAGATCCAGCCGAACGTCCAGGCGGCGCTCACGGCCAATCCGAACATCAACTACGTGATCTGCCTGTACGACTCGGCCGAGGCGCCGTTCGCCGAGGCCGCGATCCGCGCGTCGGGGCGGACCGGCAAGGTCAAGATCTCGACGTTCAACGGGACGCCCAACATCATGAAAGAGGTCAAGAAGGGCGACATCGTCTCGGCCGACGTCGGCGAGAACCTCGAGTGGATCGGCTACGCGATCGCCGACCAGTCGATGCGCATCATGGGCGGACTCAAGCCCGTTCCCGACGAGCACGTACCGGTACGCCTGTTCGACAAGTCGAACATCGCGCAGGCCGGCAGCAGCTTCACGTCGGGGTGGGGCACGTCGTACGTCAGCGGCTACAAGAGGCTCTGGGGGATCAAGTAGCGGTGACGGACGCCACGGCGCGCCTCGACCTGCGCAACCTGTCGAAGAGCTTCGGCGGGACGCAGGCGCTGCGCGACGTGTCGCTTCACGTTCTCCCCGGGGAGGTCCACGGCCTCCTCGGGGAGAACGGCTCCGGCAAGTCGACGCTCATCAAGGTGCTCGCGGGGTTCCACGAGCCCGACAGCGGCGAGTTGTGGATCGAGGGCGAGCCGGTCTCGCTGCCGCTTGCGGTCGGCCGGTTCCGGGACTTCGGAATGAGCTTCGTCCATCAAGATCTCGGGCTCGTCGAGTCGCTCAGCGTGCTCGAGAACCTTCGCGTGGCGGGGCTCGCATCGTCCCGCTCGCGTTTCGGCATCTCCTGGCGGCGCGAGCGCGCGAGGGCGCGCGAGACGTTCGCCCGCTACGGGATCCGCCTCGACCCGTCGGCGCCCGTCTCGGCCCTGAAGCCGGTCGAGCGGGCGCTCCTGGCGATCGTCCGCGCGATCGAGGAGATCCGGAGGGACGACGAAGGGCACGGGCTGCTCGTGCTGGACGAGCCGACGGTGTTCTTGCCGCGTGAGGGCGTCGAACGCCTCTTCTCGCTCGTGCGCGACGCTGCGGCGGCCGGCACGTCGGTCCTGTTCGTCTCGCACGACCTCGACGAGGTGCGCGAGATCACCGATCGCGTCACCGTGTTGCGGGACGGGTCGAACGCCGGCACCGTTGCCACAGCGGAGACGAGCGAGCAGCAGTTCGTCGAGCTGATCATCGGCCGGCGGCTGGCGGCGCTCCCCGAGCTCCAGCATGCAGACCTCACCGAGAAGCGGGTCAGCGTGCGGGTCGAGCACCTCTCGGGTGCGAGCGTGGCCGACGTGGCGTTCGAGATGCACGAAGGCGAGGTCGTCGGCCTGACCGGTCTCATCGGCTCCGGCTTCGAAGAGGTGCCGCACCTGCTCTTCGGCGCGCGCCGGGCGCGCAGCGGGACGCTGTCGATCGACGACGGCACGATCGACCTCACGCGGCTCTCGCCCGCGGTGGCGGTGCGTGCAGGATTGGCGCTGATCCCGGCGGATCGGAAGACCGACGGCAGCGTCGCGACGCTCTCGGTCGAGGCGAACGTCGCGCTGTCGGTCATCGGCCGCTACCACAACGGCCTCTACCTCGACCGAAGGCGGATGCGTCGTGACGCGGCTGCGCTGCTGCGCGAGTTCGACGTGCGCCCCGCCGACCCGTCGATGCCGTACGGCGCGCTCTCGGGCGGCAACCAGCAGAAGGCACTGCTCGCGAAGTGGCTTCAGACCGACCCGAGGCTGCTGCTTCTCGACGAGCCCACCCAGGGCGTCGACGTGGGAGCGCGGCAGCAGATCTACGAGTTGATCCGGACGGCCGCGCAAGACCGCGGGATGCACGTCGTCTGCGCCAGCTCCGACTACGAGCAACTCGCCGCGCTCTGCGACCGCGTGATCGTCTTCGGGCGTGGCCGCATCTGGCGTGAGCTGGCCGGTGCAGAGGTGACGAAGGAGCGGATCATCGAGCAGTCGTATGCAGCAATGGCCGCGGAGGCGGCCCGGGTGGTCGTTTGACGACCGAGGCTGCGCCCTCTCCTCGCTGGACGCGGCCGCTCGTCGCAGACCTGGCCGAGCGCTACGCCCTGCTCGCCGCCTGGGGGATCACGTGCGTCGTCTTCGGGATCCTGCGGCCCGACACGTTCCTGACCACGTCGAACTTCACGACGATCTTCGGGTCGCAGGCGATCCTGGTCGTCCTGACGCTCGCGTTGCTGCCGCCGTTGACCGCCGGCGACTACGACCTCTCGGTCGCAGCCACGATGACGTTGTCGTCGATGGTGCTCGCGATCCTCAACGTCAACCATCACTGGTCGATCGGAGCTTCGATCGTCGCGGCGTTGCTGGTCGGCGTCCTCGTCGGGCTGATCAACGGCGCGCTCGTGGTGCTGCTCGACATCGACTCGCTGATCGCGACCCTCGGCAGCTCGACGTTCATCGCCGGCGTCGTCCTCTGGATCAGCAACTCGCAGACGATCAGCGGTGTCTCCCAATCCTTGATCAATCTCGTCGTCGTCGATCGGTTCCTGGGGATCCCGCTCGAGTTCTACTACGGGATCGCACTCGGCATCGTCATCCTCTACGTCTTCGAGTTCATGCCCATCGGGCGACGGCTGCTCTTCGTCGGGCGCGGGCGCAGCGTCGCCCGGCTGTCCGGCATTCACGTCGCGCGGCTCCGCTGGGGGGCGCTGGCCGTCTCCGGGTTGATCAGCGCGTTCGCCGGCGTGCTCTACGGCGGGACGCTCGGCTCCGCCGACCCGACCTCCGGGCTCAGTTTTCTGCTGCCGGCATTCGCCGCGGCGTTCCTCGGCGCGACGACGATCATGCCCGGGCGGTTCAACCCGCTCGGCTCGATCGCGGCCGTCTACTTCCTCGTCACGGGCATCACAGGCCTGCAGCTCCTCGGCGTGCAGACGTTCGTCCAGCAGCTCTTCTACGGCGGCGCGCTCGTTCTCGCCGTCGCTCTCTCGCAGCTTGCGCGACGGCGCAGTGCCCTGGGCGGGGACTGACGCGCGCTACGAGATCGGCTGCTCGCGCAGCCAGTCCTGCAGCTCGTTCAGGCCGTCGCGCACGTAGGTCTGGAAGATCTCGATCTTGTCGAAGTCGTCCATCGCCTCGGCGAGCGAATCGATCTCGGGCTCGGCGTCGTCGAAGAGCTCACTCACGGCCGAACCGTGTTCTGGGCGCGGCGCCGTGTTCCTTCGCCGCCGAAGCCGGGGCGCGCGCGTGCGCGCCCCGGCTCCCGTGCTCAGAGGGCGACGATCCCCTCGGCGCCCGCGGCGCCCGGGACCGTCACCGAGCCGACCGGCGTCAACGCGCCGTTGCTCTCGATCCGGAACCCGGACACTGCCCCGGCGGCGCCGGTCTGGACGTACAGGAACGCTCCGTCGGGCGTGGCCGACGAGTCGACCGCCCCCGCAGCTGCGGCCGTGTTCCCGAGGCTCGCCAGCGATCCGCCGGCACCGGCCGCGTAGCCGGTCACCGAGCCGCTGCCCGCGTTGGACGCGTAGAGGAACGACCCGGTCGCGGTGACCCAGCACGTCGCCGCCTGGCCGGTCGCCGCCCGGTGCAGCAGGGTCAGCACGCCGTTGCCCGCGAGCGAGAACGTTGCAACGCTGTTGGTGCCGGCCTCCGCGACTGCCACGTCGCCGTTCGGGTCGAACGCGACGGCGAACGGCACTGCGCCGGCGTCGACGTTCACGACCGGTGAGGCCGAGATCCCGCCGCTGCCGTCGACGGCGAAGACGTCGATCGCGTTCCCGGATCCCTTCGTCGTCACGAGCAGCTGCGACCCGTCCGGCGAGAACGCGACCTGGCCCGGCGTCGCAGTGAACGGAGAGGCCGCCGTCGTCCCGAGCCCGAGGTCGCGGTGCGAGCCTGCGATCGCGAACAGATGCTGGCCGACCGCGCGGAAGCCCTGGATCGAGCCGCCGTCGAGTGCGTTCAGCACGTAGATCACGCCGTCATGTGCGGCGATGCTCACCGGGAACGCGCCGCCGGAGTCGATCTGCTGCGTCAGCGCCAGCTTGTCGCCGTTCGCCTGGAACACCGAGATCGTCGAGCTCCCGGGATTCGACGCGAGCAGGAGGTCGTGCGACGGGTCGTATGCGAGCGCGCCCTGCGACGCGGTGTGGTCGACGACCGATCCGGTGAGGATCCCGCCGAGGCCGCCGGTCGAGTACACGCCTGCCTGCTGCAGTGCGCCGGTCGCGTCGGCGTCGTACGCCACGACCTGGTTGCCGGCGGGGTTGTCGTTCAGGACGAACACGGGCCTCCCGCTGCCCGGGGTCGCCGACGCGGTTCCCGCGAGGGCTGCGAGTGCGCCCAGTGCGAGGACGAGCGGAATGAGAATGCGAGCGAGGACACGCAAGCGGTGCTCCTTTCGTAGCTGTCCCGACTCAGAGCTCCGGCCCTCGAGCGGCGTTGCGCCCGTTAAGAAAGCTGTAAGGAGCCGACCCGCCTAGGATCCCGGCGTGCTGAAGGTCACGCGCCGGCAGATACTCGCGTTCCGCCGACGCACCGGCGCGCTCGACGAACGACTGCCGAAGGCGAAGCGCTCGTTGCAGCGCGCCGCCTGGGCGGGGCTGCAAGACAGCATGCCGCGCGCCGCGCTCCTCTCCATCCACGCGCGCGTCGAAGGCGCGACGCACGTTTCCTGGGAGGAACCGCCGCTCGTGCAGGTGTGGGGGCCCCGCTATCAGGTCTACGTCGTGGCCGCGCCCGACCTGCCGCTCTTCACCTACGCGCGGCTGCCCGACTCGGGCAGGACACGCGAAGCGGCCGAAAGAACCGTTGAGCTGCTCGACGCCGCGCTCGCCGGTGGGCGCATGCGCGACCGCGACGCCGGGCTGGCAATGGGGAACATCGGCAACAGCCTCCGGTACGCCACGCTCACCGGCCGTGTCGCGATTCGCTGGGAAGGCGCACGCGCGCCGCACGTCTGGATCGTTCCTCCGCCGAAGCTGACGGTGCACGAAGCGCGCAGCGAGCTCGCGCGCCGCTACCTCCACGTCTACGGGCCGTCGACCGCCGCCGCGTTCTCCCGGTGGGCGGGCATCGGGCTCAAGGAAGCGACGCAGACGTTCGTCGACCTCGCCGGCGAGCTGCTCGCCGTGAACGACGCGCATCTGCTCGCCGCCGACGAGGAAGCGATGCGGGAACCGCCCGCGCCCGCGGCGCCGGCGCGTCTCCTGCCGAGCGGCGACTCCTACTGGCTGCACACGACGGCGCACGAGCGCGCACTGCTCGTCCCGCACGAGAAGCAGCGCAACGAGCTCTGGACTCCACGCGTCTGGCCGGGCGCGCTCCTCGTCGACGGCGAGATCGTCGGCACCTGGCGCCGAGCGAAGCGCGTGCTCACGATCGACACCTGGAAGAAGCTGTCGGCCGGCGCGCGGGATGCGGTCGTCGCCGAGGCGGAAACACTGCCGTTGCCGGATCCCGGCGAGGGCATGGCCGTACACTGGAATTGATGGAAGCACCGGCCGACAACTACGTCGACGCGCTCTCGCGGCTGGCCCTCTTCGCCGACCTGACGCACCCGCAGCTCGAGGTCGTCGCGCACTCGTTCGACGAGGAAGTCTTCGCCGCAGGGCAGCGCGTCATCCGCCAAGACGTCACCGGCGGCGGCTTCTACGTGATCCTCGACGGCGAAGCGCAGGTCGTGATCGACGGCACGGAGCGCTCGCGCCTGATGCGCGGCGACTTCTTCGGCGAGATCTCGCTCCTCACCGACGCGCGGCCGACCGCCGACGTGATCGCCGCGACCGTCCTCCGCTGCCTGATCATCCCCGACACCGAGCTCAAGCCGTTCCTGCTCAAGCAGCCGACGGTGATGTACCGCATGCTGCAAATCGAAGCGCGACGGCTGCGCGCCGCCAACGCTTGGGACGGCTAGCGGGTACGTCACCAGACGAGCGGCCGTTCCCGCCGGGCGAGTACGACGTCGTCGTTGTCGGGAGCGGGCCCGGCGGACTGCAGACCGGCTACTGCCTCGCCCGTGCCGGCATCACGCGCAGCGCCGTGCTCTCGCGCGATCCCGCGCCTGGGGGCATGTTCCGCCGCTGGCCCGTCTACCAGCGCCTGATCAGCTGGACGAAGCCGGACGCGCCGTTCGCGCCGGGCACGCGCGAATACGAGTGGTACGACCACAACAGCCTCGTCGGCGACGAGCCTGCACACCAAGCGCTCGTCCGGAAGTTCATGGATCGCTCTCATGACGTGCCCGCCCGCGGCGAGATGGAGGCCGGGCTCGCCGCGTTCGCGGAGAACGTCGACGTGCGCTACGAGTGCGAGTGGCTGACCACGTCACGCGACGAGAACGGGTTCGTGATCGGCACGTCCGACGGCGAGTACCGCTGCCGGGTCTGCGTGTTCGCGATCGGCGTCACCGAGCCGTGGACGGCGCCGATCCCGGGCCTCGACGCGGCGCCGCACTACGCCGACACACGCACGCCGGATCGCTACCGCGGCAAGAGCGTGTTCATCGTCGGCAAGCGCAACTCCGCGTTCGAGCTCGCGCAGGGCCTGCTGCCGTGGGCGAGCCGCATCGTGCTCGCGTCGCCGCGGCCCGTGCAGACGGCCGTGCTCGCGTTCTCGCCGCTCAGCATCCGGTACCTCTCGCCGTACATGGAGCACATCCGAGGCGGCTCCGGCAGCTTCGTCGTCGACGCCGCGATCGAGCGGGTGGAGCGGCACGCAGACGGTTACCGCATCCGCGCGAGCGGAACGACGTGGGAGGGTGAGATCGACCTCGAGGCCGACGAGGTGATCGCGGCGACCGGCTTCCGCGCGCCGGTGCGCGACCTGCCGTCACTGGGCGTCGCGATGGTCAACGACGGCCGCATGCCTGCGCAGACGCCGTACTGGGAGAGCGTCTCCGTGCCGGGGATCTACTTCGCCGGCAACGTGATGGGCGCCTCGGCGGGCCTGCGCAAGCACGGCGCGACGTCGAGCGCCGGCTCCGTGAACGGCTACCGCTACAACGCGCGCGTCCTCGCGCGGCACATCGCCGAGAAGCACTTCGGGATCGCAAGCGAGCTCACGCACTTCACGCGCGACGAGGCGGTCGCGTTCCTGCTCGGCGAGCTGGCCCGCGCGCCCGAGCTCTGGATCCAGAAGGGCTATCTCGCGCGAGTCGTCGAGACCGAGGACGGTTACCGCGACGGCGGGATCGTCCCGCTCGCCGACTACGTCGACCGCGACGGCGGCGACTCGGTCGCCGTCACGGTCGAGTACGCCGCCGACGGCGCGGTCACGCCGTTCGTCTACGTGCGACGCAACGGCCGCCTCTCCGAGCACGCGCTGCCGACCGACCCGCTGCACCGCTTCGACACCGGCGAGCACCGCCGGCAGCTCGACGCGCTCGTTTCCTCATGAAGACCCGCATCGACCCAAGGACGGGCAACCTCGTCTCCGGCGGCAAGGCCGTCTTCCCGCTCGGGCTCTCCGACCCGCCGCCTCTGGACGGCAAGACGCCGAGCGGGGGAGACGCGTGGGCGGAGATCGCCGGCGCGGGCATCAACTTCGCGCGCCACTACGACCCGTGGGCGGCGAGCTCGGCAGCCGAGCAGATGGTCAACGTGCGGCACAAGCTCGACGTCGCGCACCGGCACGGGATGCAGCTGTGGCTCGCGCTCGCGGGCGTCGACAACACGCTCGCGAACAAGGCGCTCCTCACGGAGATCGTGAACACGGTCAAGGGACATCCGGGGCTCGGCGTGTGGAAGGGAGCGGACGAGCCCGCGCATGGTCACATCGCCGCGAAGGGCCTCGTCGCCGTGCTGAACCACGTGCACTCGCTCGACGCGGACCATCCGCTCGCGATCATCGAGGCGCCGCGCGACCCGTCGGTCGAGAAGGGCGGAAAAGATCGCGTGCTGACCGTGGACGCGATGCGGCCGTACGCGGCGGCGTGCGACATCCACGGCGTCGACATCTACCCGGTCTCCGTGCCGCCCGGCAAGCACGCCGGCCGCGTCAACAAGGACATCAGCGTCGTCGGCGACGTCACGCGCATCCTGCAGGCGGCGAAGCCGGCACAGACGATCTGGACGACGCTGCAGATCGCGTGGAGCGGTGTGCTGCCGCCGCGCAACCAGGTCGTCTTCCCGACGCTGCAGCAGGCACGGTTCATGGCGTACGACGCGGTCATCGCGGGTGCGCGCGGGTTGTTCTTCTTCGGCGGCCACATGCGGCAGGTGATGCTGCCGCAGGACCGCGTCCGCGGTTTCAACTGGACGTACTGGCGGAACGTGCAGAAGCCGCTCACGCAGGAGTTGTCCGGTCCGCAGCACCTCGCCGCGCTGCTCGCTCCCGACGCGCCCTTCACCGTGACGGCCAGCGCGGCCGACATCGAGCTGAGCGCGCGGCAGACGACCGACTCGATCTACCTGATCGTCGCGCGACGCGGCGGGAGCGGAACTCGCCGCGTCACGTTCGCCGGACTGCCCGCCGGCATCTCGCAGGGAACGGTGCTCGCGCACGGCGCGAGCAACCCGCCGCGGAAGGTCACCGTGAAGGCAGGTGCCTGCAGCGATGCGAGCCCGTACCGGCCGCACGACGCGCGCGTGTATCGCTTTCCGCGCTAGGTTGGCTCGGGAGGCATGGCAGAGCTCACCGTCGACCAGGTTTCGGCGACCGACGCCGACAACCGCGGCGCGATCGTCGGTGCGCTCATGCTCGCGATCGGGCTCGCGGCGATCGACAGCACGATCGTCGCGACTGCAGTGCCGCAGATCGTCGCCGATCTCGGGAGCTTCTCGCTCTTTCCGTGGATCTTCTCGATCTACCTGCTGACACAGGCGGTGACCGTGCCGATCTATGGGCGCCTCTCCGACGTCTTCGGCCGCAAGCCCGTGCTGCTCTTCGGCGTCGCCGGCTTCCTCGTCGGCTCCGTTCTGTGCGCCGTCGCCTGGAGCATGGTCACGCTGATCATCTTCCGCGGGCTGCAAGGGCTCGCGGCGGGCGCGATCCTGCCGACGACCACCACGATCGTCGGCGACCTCTACGCGCCTGCCGAGCGCGGGAAGGTGCAGGGCTGGATCTCGTCGGTCTGGGGCGTCTCCGCGATCGTCGGGCCGACGCTCGGCGGCTTCTTCGCCGAGTACTGGACGTGGCGCGGCATCTTCTGGCTCAACCTGCCGCTCGGGCTCGGCGCCGCCTGGCTGATCCAGCGCCACCTGCACGAGCGCGTCCAGCGGCGCAGGCACCGGATCGACTACGCAGGCGCCGTGACGCTGACCGCCGCGTGCTCGCTGCTGATCCTCGCGCTCCTCGAGGGCGGCGTCAGCTGGGCCTGGGGGTCGGCGACGAGCATCGCGCTCTTCGCCGGCTCCGGTCTGCTGCTCGCCGCGTTCGTGCAGATCGAGCGGACGGTCGCGGAGCCGATCCTGCCGCTCTGGGTCTTCCGGCATCGCATCCTGCTCGCCGGCAACGTCTCGGGGCTCGCGATCGGCGCCATCCTGATCGGGCAGACGACCTACGTCCCGACCTACGCGCAACGTGTCGTCGGCGTCGGCGCCGTCGTCGCCGGGCTCGCGATGGCGACGATGACGATCGGCTGGCCGATCGCGGCAACGCTTGCGCCGCGCGTCTACCTCCGGATCGGCTACCGGCCGACCGGCCTCGCCGGCGCCGCGATCACGACCGCCGGCTGCCTGCTCTTTGCGCTATTCGTCGGCGCTGACTCCGGGATCTGGCGCGTGGGCATCTCGGGCTTCGTGCTCGGCGTCGGGCTCGGGTTGATCTCCGTCTCGACCGTCGTCGCGGTGCAATCGACGGTCGGGTGGGGGAGACGCGGCGTCGTCACCGGGACGAACATGTTCATCCGCACGCTCGGGAGCGCCGTCGGTGTCGCCGTGTTCGGCTCGATTGCGAACGGGCGGCTCGCCCACCGAAGCCACACGGCGCCCGCGATCTTCCACGCCGTGCACGGTGTCTTCTGGGCGCTCGTCGTCGCGGCGCTGCTCGGGATCGTCGGGCTCTTGATGTTCCCGCGGAACGTGCCGCAGCTCGACTGACTGTCGGTTACTCGTGCCCGGACGTCGCGTGCGGCACGTACGGCTCTTCGAGCCGCGCGATCTCGTCCTCCGACAGCTGAAGCTGCTCCGCGGCGAGCGCGTCCTCGAGGTGGTCGAGCTTCGTCGCGCCGACGATCGGGGCGGTCACGCCCGGCTTGTGCAGAAGCCACGCGAGCGCGACTTGCGCGGCCGGCACGCCGCGCGGGGCGGCGACCTCGCCGGCGCGGTCGACGACCGGGAAGTCGAGCTCCGGCACGTACAACGAATCTCCGAACTGGTCCGTCTGAGCGCGAGTCGTCAGCTTGTCCCCGGATGCGGTGCGGTTCCCGGCGAGCAGGCCGCGCGCGAGCGGGCTCCACGGCAGGATCGCGACGCCCTGGTCGATGCACTGCGGGATCATCTCCCGCTCCTCCTCGCGGTAGACGAGGTTGTAGTGGTTCTGCATCGACACGAACCGGGTCGGCGCGACGCTCTGCGCCTTCGCGAACTGCCACGCGTACATGCTGCTCGCGCCGATGTAGCGCGCCTTGCCCGCGCGCACGACGTCGTGCAGCGCCTCCATCGTCTCCTCGATCGGCGTGCGCGGATCGAAGCGGTGGATCTGGTACAGGTCGACGTAG
>Ga0207657_10001579_pt1 | contig 24470 bp, 23 predicted proteins | sample KBSC33metaG_FD_184316 | JGI IMG/M metagenome (GOLD analysis project Ga0207657, IMG submission 184316) | Corn rhizosphere microbial communities from Kellogg Biological Station, Michigan, USA - KBS C3-3 metaG (SPAdes) (version 2) | ecosystem: Host-associated > Plants > Roots > Rhizosphere > Soil ... | reverse complement strand
GATCGAAGGCTCGCCTTTGTCGCGCTGCTGATCGCTAGCGTTGAACCAGTTCCAGCAATGCGATCCGTTTGCCGCCTGCGTCTGGGCCGGATAGACGACGAAGCAATTATTATTTTCCGCGACTGCGTTCATGCCAGTGCCAGCAGCGAAATCGTCCGGGTGCTGCGTGCAGCCATGCAGCATGACGATCAGAGGTAAGGCTTCACCCTTGTAGCCGCTGGGAACGTACAGCTTGTAGGCGCGCGTACCGGCGTGGTTGGTACAGGAGCCGGACAGGTAGCGGCCCTTGCCGGCCAAGTCGACGGGTTCCTTGACTTCGACATCCACAATCGTTTGCTCGGCCAACGAATCTGCCCACTTGCTGGGAGAGAACTTGCGAAGTTTTGCGAGCATGTCGGGTGTGGCTTGCGTGGACGAATCGGCAGCGGAAACATAGGGCGGGTTGATGTCTCGCAGTTCCTCCGGCTTTGGCAGGAAGCTGGTCCAGTCAGGCTGTGACATCGTACTTCCCTGTGCGGTGTCGCCGTGCAGTGCGCGTTGGATGGCAGCGGTCGCCGCCATCGCGCCTTCGGTCTTCAGGATTTGAGTGGCTTCGTGGATTTTTGCGAGAAAACCTTCATTGATATTCATGGCATTCTTTCCAGGGTGGTGATTAATGAATCCGACCGACCAGAGCGGCCTTGACAGCTGGGCTGGCATGCAAGGCACCCAGCACGGTAATAGAGTCGATGGCAGCCAATGCCAGTTCGGGCGTGACATCCGCGCCAATGCTGGCCAGCCCCAACACCTGTATCTGCAATTTCTGTCCAGCGGCCCGCACGGCTTCCAGGTCGCTACGGGAGTAATGTTGCAATCCAAGAACTAGGCTCTTGCGCGCCACCACTTGCTTGATGACGTCGCCATGCGATTGCAATTGGTTGCGAATGGCAGTCCGAATCAGGTCGGTGCGATTGGAATAGAAGCCTTCCTGCACCAACAGGTCGATCTGACCGAGGTCGATGGGTCCCAGATTGATCGTGATTTTTTCCGTTTCTCCGATTCTCGTCCGGGTGTCTTGCGCAACTATTTCACGTTCCATTGTTGATCTCCTTCCATCGTGAGACCCTCCAATGACCATCTGGTTCCCATCCATATGGATGGTATGGCGGTTTATCGTTGAGGAAATTAATGAACCCCTCAGGTTCGTCCGATGCGCTTAATGTCATGCGGTGCAAGACTTTGCCACGGCTTTGTGTGAGTAAGGTGGGATTCAGCGTAGGGAAATTACTTTCCGTCAAGGCAAAGATAGAAAGGTTTTGAACTTCTGCTCTCGGATATCAAGCCGTTGCCTTAACGGGCAGCTATTGGCGGACGTAAAAAAACTGGCCAAAGCGGGAGGGCCTTGGCCAAGAGTAGCTTGACGTAAATGCGTTCATTAGAGACGCTTTTCATAATTCACAACTGTCGCCAGTGCATCTTCCGAATCCACGAGGTGCGGCTTGTGTGGTTTCTTGTGTAGGATCCGGCGTTGTGTCACGAGGAGAAAATATGCTTGATAGCCGCTCAGCAAATCCCTCAGCGTCGCCATAAAAGCGATCGTGTGGCAGCACCTCGAAATGCTTGCCTGTTTGTACGACAAACGTTGGATAGCCGTGCGCGCCAATCTCTTGCATCATCCTGTGCGTATTTCCCAGATGCCTTGTCAACTCAGCTTCGCCTACCCTCTCAAAAGCAGCAGTAAACGTAACAGCGTCTAAGCCGATGGTTTCGGCAACTTGTACGATCGTCGGTAACTCCACAATGCGGAGGCCGCTGCGATAGTGTGCCCGCTGAAGCGCCTTTAGCATAGGCAGGTCGTTACCCGGTTTCACTGCCTCGGCGGCCAGAATGCCGCGAATAGGCATGGCCGAGTCATAGATCGTATTCGGCTCACTCAACAGGCCATTGAGATACGCTTCTCCAAAAACCTGCCCGGTCAACTCGCCGATCCGCGCATCGGCAACACGAATATAGCTACGCTTGGCATCTGGCAAGTGAGTCCTGGAAAACAAACCGCCCGCGTGCAACTTGATCGCGTACTTGCCAGGCGCATTCCTGGAGGCCGCTTCAATCATCGATTCCGCGGCATAGCACCATCCGCAAAGAGGATCGTAGAGGTAATGCAGAACCATTTCCATTTTCCTACCCCTGAAATCAGTAGCCAACCGTGAAGCGGCTGCGCTGATGCGCGGGCTTTTCAAGTTCATCAATCATCGCAACGGCGTAGTCTTCGAGTGATATGTGGCTTCCACCTGCTTCATCGACAATCAACTGGTCTTTGCCGATACGGAACTTGCCGGTGCGCTGGCCTGGTTCAAGATGAGCGGATGGAGCCAAAACAGTCCAGCTCAACTCTTGCTCCTTACGCAGCAGTTTCAACGCTTCGCGCGCGCCTTCTGCGGTGGCCTTCCATTGTTCGGGGAACTGTGGCGTGTCGATCAGCTGAACACCCGGCGCAACTTCCAGGCCGCCGGCGCCACCGACGACAAGCAAGCGCAGCACATCTGCCTTTTTAGTGGCGGAAATAATCGACTGGATACCTTGCACGTAATAGCCGAGCACATCACTTTGCGCATGGCCGCTGAATGCACTGATTACGGCGTCATGTCCTTTCAATTTGGCGGCCAGGCTTTCCTGGTCCAAGACGTCGGCCTGCAGTGCTATCACATTGTCAGAAGTCGGTACTTTGCTTGGGTTGAACACCAAGGCGGTAACTTTATGGCCGCGTGCAACAGCCTCCTTCAGCAGGGCAGATCCAACGAAGCCGGTAGCACCAATAATCGCAACTTTCATGACGTTTTTCCTTGGTATTGAGTCAGGGTGGCGGCAAATTCCGATTTGCCGATGAGAAGCATCTTCACACAGTCCATTGAATAGATATACAGATCAATCCATAATTCACTTTTATTGTTTTCTTAATAATTGGCAATTTATGGCGCTTCCAGGAAGAATCGATCTGAACGACTTACTGATATTCCAGGCTGTGGCCGAGACTGGCGGATTTACTGCTGCTGCCGATCGGCTTGGCGTAGCGACCGCGAAGGTCAGCGTTGAAATTGCACGGCTCGAATCAGGATTGGGCGTTTCCCTTTTTTCTCGTACTACCCGCAAGGTGGTATTGACCGACACTGGCCAATCTCTGTATGAAGAATGCCAGCCGTTACTGTATGCGCTGATGGAAGCGGTGGAGCGAGCCGGATCGGGCAACGAAGAGCTGGCCGGCACGCTGCGAATTAGTAGCACTGTCGACCATGCCACTTTATCGCTCGCACCAGCGTTGGCCTCGTTTGCACAACTCCACCCTCGACTTACCGTGGATCTGCGCACAAGTGATCGGCTGGTCGACCTTATTAAGGAAGGGATTGATGTCGCCATTCGCCTCGGCTGGCTGCGCAACTCGTCACTGCGTGCTGTCAAACTTGGCGAATTCGAGCAATACGTCGTAGCCTCACCGGGTTATCTGCGCCGGGTCAAGCGTCCGCAGGTTCCTGAAGATTTAATGGGACTCGATTGGGTCGCCCTGACACTGCTTCCGACACCTCTTACATGGAAATTCTCATCCGGTAGTGGAGAATCGAAGACCATCCATGTCAAATCACGCTATTGTGTCGACTCGCCTGCAGCGCTGCGTTCGCTTCTTCAGCAACATGCCGGAGTCTCCATTTTGGACGAGTTCAATGCGCAGGAAGGTATCAATACAAAACGCTTGATACGCTTGCTGCCTGAATGGTCTTTGCCTTCAGCAGGCATATATGCCGTATATCCCTCTGGGCAGCAGGTGCCCGCTAAAGTCCGTAGCTTCATCGATTTCTATCGAGAGTATCTTGGCAAGCAAAGAATGGGGGCGAAATCCAATTAGCGTAATTGACCGCTTTGGGTCGGCTGCTCCAGTTCACAGCCTGAAAGTGATAGTCCGGAACCTGATGGAAAGCAGTCGGCCGAGGCCGTAATCAGGCGTGCGGGATTCGGCCATTAAGCGTCATTGGTTTGCGTCGACGGCGAGACGTTGAGGCGTCCCGTTTGGCTCAGGGAACGGACACCCAAGTCATGCTATGCGACTTTTTCGATCGGCCGTGGCCGACTCTTGGTTGGATAGATCGGAAAATGCAGCGCCTTCGCACCCCAAGAAAGATCCGCGTTGGGACAGGTCCCAACGCGAGCCGGCAGTTGGATTTCGCCGCTGTGTTTGCACAAGCCTACGGCCTAGACTCGTTTATCGACGCTGGTAGACAACGCCCTGAATCAAGACCTGATCTGGCTCCGGCTCCTCGTCAAAACGTTTATGCGCCTCGGCAATGGCGACTTGATTCTCGTTCGCCCAGTTGACCAACGCCATGACAGGCTTCAACAGCGTTCTTCCTATGTCAGTGAGTTCGTAATCGACGCGAGGAGGAATCGTTGGATACATCGTTCGCGTTATCAGTCCGTCGCGTTCCAGTCCGCGCAAGGTCAGTGTCAGCATCCGCTGGGAAATGCCGTCGATGCCGCGCTTCAATTCGTTGAAGCGCCGCGGGCCATTGGCCAGCATAGCGACAATGTAGAGGCTCCACTTGTCGCCGATGCGATCCAGGATTGCACGGGTTGCCAGGCAGCCGCCAGCGTCAGGTGCAGGCATATTGGCAGGTAGCTCGGTGTGACTAAGTGACATGCGTGTGCCTTCTTGTGGGGAAACGGCAGGAACCATACCATCCTTCGTATTAATTGGTAAGTCAGAATCAATCTCTGACTTAGTTCTCATTTTATACCTAGGAGCCGCCATGAGCCACACTCTACTTGTCACTTCCAGCCCGCGCGGGGCTGACAGCCTTTCCACCCGCTTTGCCACCGAAATCGCCGATGGCATCCAGGCACGCTCGGGCGGCCCGCTGACTGTGCGCGACCTCGCCGCGAATCCGCCGCCGCACATCACGCCGGCCTACATCCAAGGCCGGATCACGTCGCCCGAGGATCGCACACCGGAACAGGGCGAGGCAGTGAAGGTCGCGCAAGAGTTCGTGGATGAGTTGAAGGTCGCCGATGTGATCGTGCTCGGTTCGGGCATGATCAACTTCGGTCTGCCCTCACAGCTCAAGGCGTGGTTCGATCACGTCACTTGGCCGGGCGTCACTTTCAGCTATGGCGACGCTGGGCCAAAAGGGCTGCTGGCCGGCAAGAAGGTCTATCTCGTTACCGCTACTGGCGGCGTGTTCTCGGAAGGTGCTTGGGCGTCGTTCGACTTCCAGACCAACTATTTGCTGCATCTGCTTGGTTTCATCGGCCTGACCAATGTTGAAGTGGTGCGTGTCGAAGGCACGGTTTTCGGCCCCGATGCGGCGAAGGCCGCAATCGCCAACACAGAAACGGTCATCAAAGCCTTGTTGGCGAAGGCTGCGTGACCTCATGGCCGGGAAAAAAACCATCGCGCTGTTCGGTGCAACCGGGCCGACCGGAAGGCACATCATCGAGGAAGCCTTGAAGCAGGGCTACAACCTGTCGGTCTATACGCGCGACGCAAAGAAACTCGCGTCGTTCGCGGGAAGGGTCGAAATTGTTGTCGGCGACCTGCAAGACCAAAGCGCCATTGCGAAGTGCGTCCAAGGTGCCGATGCGGTCATTAGCGCCCTTGGCCCCAACAGTCTCAAGGTGCAAGGCGATAAGCCGATCATGCACGGCTTGACCAACATCATCGCCGCGATGAAGCACGCGGGCGTGCGCCGTCTTATCCAGATTTCTACGGCTGCCTATCGTGATCCCAAGGATGGCTCTGCCTTCAAAACCCATGCGTTCGTGCTGTTGTTCAAGGTTATCGCGCGCAAGGGGTATGAGGACATCAAGGCGACTGGCGAATTGATCGCCAATTCGGACTTGGACTGGACACTGGTACGCATCCCTAACCTCAAGGATGGCCTCGCCGATGGCAGCGTGGATGTGGGTTGGTATGGAAAGACCAAACTCAGCATGAAGCTCTCCAGAGGCAATCTTGCGAAGTTCTTGGTTGACCAAGTGACCAACAAGAAGTTCGTGCGTGCCGCGCCAGGCATCGCTAACCATTGACGCAGGAACGTCTCGACAAGGTTCTGGAGGAACACTCCAATGACAATCTCCGATACTCGCCCTATACAAGATAAGCCGATTGCCAGTCGTCGAGCCGGCTTGATCGAACGGACGATCACGCGGCTCTGGATGCGGCCCGCGCGCATTGTGGGAATCACAAGTTTGTCGGAGAAGTTTCGCCTATTCGATTTTCAGGGCGATGCTTTGTGAACCGCCCCGGTTTTCGTGGAGGCCGGTTGGTTTAAGTTAGATTGGTACGGTGACCTTTTGGGCCAGCTGCCGGTAATAATTTGCTTCTGCTTCGGCCGGTGGAATATACCCGATTGGTGCCAGCAAGCGGTGATGATTGAACCACGATACCCATTCCAGAGTGGCCAATTCCACCGACGCCCTGGTTTTCCAGGGGCCGCGACGGTGTATCACTTCAGCCTTGTACAATCCGTTGATGGTTTCTGCCAACGTGTTATCGTAGCTGTCTCCACAACTGCCCACAGAAGAGGGCTCAATACCGGCCTCGGCGAGGCGCTCCGTATAGCGAATAGAGACGTATTGAGAACCTCGGTCCGAATGATGGACCAAGCCATCACCTCGTTCCGGTTGGCGGTCGTGCAGCGCCAGCTCCAACGCCTCCAGCACGAAGTCAGTATGCATGCTGCTGGAAACACGCCAGCCGACAATCCTGCGGGCAAACACATCAATGACGAACGCCACATACAGCCAGCCCTGCCAAGTCGACACATACGTGAAGTCCGACACCCACAGCTGATTGGGACGCTCTGCCTTGAATTGCCGATTGACGTGGTCCAATGGACAAGGGGCTGCCGTATCAGGAATGGTAGTACGCACCGTCTTGCCGCATCGTGCTCCCTCAATGCCGATTCGTCGCATCAATCTCTCCACCGTGCAGCGGGCCACCGTTTGCTGCTCGCGGCAAAGCTGGCGCCAGACCTTGTCAGCCCCATAGACCCATAGACCTTCATGTTGGCTTGCCATACGCGTTGAATCTCTGGCATCAGGACCGCATCCCGCTTGACTCGGGCGCACTGCAACTCCGGATTCCTTTGCTGCGCGGCATAACGGCGATAATCGGACGGGGCAATCTGCAATACTTTGCAAAGCGGCTCGACCCCGTACGTTTCCCGATGCTGGTCAATGAATTGCCTTACGACTTGAAGCGGCGGTCGAGCTCCGCCTGGGCGAAAAACGCGCTGGCCAGCTTCAAAATTTCGTTGGCGCGGCGTAGTTCCTTGACTTCGCGCTCGAGCTCTTTGACGCGCTCATGCTCGGCGCTGGTGACCCCGTCACGCCGGCCGGTATCGACCTCGTGCTTGCGCACCCACTCGTGCAAGGTTTGCGGCACACAGCCAATCTTCGGCGCAATCGATTCAATCGCGGCCCACAACGACGGATACTCGCCGCGGTGCTCCTGCACCATGCGTACGGCACGCTCACGCACTTCAGGGGAAAATTTGTTTTGCTTCTTCATGGCTCCATTCTCTCAGATAGTGGAGCCTCCACAATTGCCGGGGCGGTTCATCTGGCCGGCTTATTAGCGAGACGGCTCGCTCTCAATGTCGATGGATTTTCGTTCCGGCCACGACCAAGTACCACGCAGTCGCCACTTGCCTTGCGTATCTTCAATCTGCACCAACCAGCGCGCGCGGTCTAGTTCGGGCAGCGGCAAAACGAACATGCCACCGACATCGGTTTGCGCAGTGAAGGTGAGATCCTTCTCCGGCCGCGTCGGATGCACTAGCCGTATGCGCACAACCGATGCGTATGCAAGTCCATGCGCGGACAAGCTCCCTCGCAAGCTTCTTTCTGCCGGGTCGTAGCGCATGTCGGCGGCGAGTCCGAGGCTGACTGCAGCGCGATCGCGGCGCAGGTCCTGATTGATCGCCTTGCCTTGACGATAGTAGTCGTCCGTCACCAGCGCATCCTGGCCGGACAGCGCGAGCCAGCTCGTATAGCCACCCGCCACCAGGACCGTGGCGGGGCCGAGCATCAACAGCCAGGGCCAGCGATGGCGGTACCACGGCTTGGTGTTTGTGTTTGCAGCCCACGTTGTTGCATTCATCACGGTCTCCTTGGCACGAAAAACACCGCCTCTTCCTTTGCATGCAAATCCGGTGCATCGACGGCAGCCAAGTCGAAACGGATCTTGTTCGAGCCGGCTTGCCCTTTGCCCGCCGCCACACGCACTCGCACCGGCACGGCACGCGAACTTGCGGCATCGATTGCCACTTCGGCGGGCGTTGCCAGGGCAATGGTGTCGATGCCGGCAACGGCGATGCGGAAGCGGTGTGCGGATTCGCCGGTGTTCATGATCTGTAGCCGATAGACGTTCTCGATCATGCCATCCTCGACTTCACGTGCCAGCGCGCCACGATCCCGGATCACGTCCAGCTTGAGCGGCGTGCGTGCGAACAGCGACAGGCCGAGCGCCGTAACGATCACGGCAAGAACGGCCGAGTAGATCAGTACGCGTGGCCGCAGGATGCGCCGACGGATGACGCTTCCCTGCCAATGTTCCTTCAGCGCGTTCTCGGTTGCGTAACGGATCAAGCCGCGCGGCGATCCGATCTTGTCCATCACGGAATCGCAAGCATCGATGCAGGCGGCGCAGCCGATGCATTCGTATTGCAGGCCCTTGCGGATGTCAATGCCGGTGGGGCAGACCTGCACGCACATCGTGCAGTCGATGCAGTCGCCGCCGTTCTTGCTGGCCTTGCCCATGTGCGCGCCGCGCGGTTCGCCGCGTTCGGCGTCATAGGTGACGATGAGCGTATCGCGGTCGAACATCGCGCTTTGGAAGCGCGCATACGGACACATGTACTTGCAGACCTGCTCGCGCAGCCAGCCGGCATTGCCGTAGGTGGCCAACGCATAGAACGATACCCAGAACCATTCCCACGGGCCGAAGCGCAGCAGCATCGCTTCGCGCATCATTGTCTCCATCGGCGTGAAATAGCCGACGAAGGTGATGCCGGTCCACAACGCCACCGCCCCCCAGGCAGCGTGCTTGGCCGCTTTCTTTGCGAACTTCTGCACGGACCACGGCTGGCGGTCGAGCCGCATGCGTGCGCTGCGCGTGCCTTCGATGCGGCGCTCGATCCACATGAAGATCTCCGCATAGACCGTCTGCGGGCAGGCATAACCGCACCACACACGCCCCGCTATCGCCGTAACGAGAAAGAGTCCGTAGGCGCACACGATCAACAGTGCTGCGAGATAGATGAAATCCTGCGGCCACAAGACCAAGCCGAAGAGGTGGAACTTGCGCGTGCCGAGGTCGAACAGCACTGCCTGGCGACCGTTCCACCGCAGCCACGGCACGCCGTAGAACACGAGTTGTGTGAGCCAGACGCAGGCCCAACGCAGTCGCGCATAATGCCCGGATATTTCGCGTGGATAAATTTCCCGACGCGGTTCGTACATCCGGATGATCTTGGCTTGAGGCGCGGGTTGATTCATCGGTATGCCTCTGTTCTCTGTTATTTCCCTGCCAGCGCGGTGTCGTTCGACAGGCTCCAGACATAAGCAGCCAGCACGTGCACCTTGGGCTCGCCGAGGAAGTCCTTGAAGGCAGGCATGGTGTTGTCACGTCCCTTGCGTATGGTCTCCATTACTGTCTCGGCACTACCGCCATAGAGCCAGATTTTGTCGGTCAGATTCGGTGCGCCAATCGCTTGGTTGCCGTGCGCGTCGGCTCCATGACATGCGGCACACATAGCGAATTTCGGCTTGCCGAAGACGGCCTTGATCGGGTCGTGCGTGGAGCCCGAGAGACTCAGGACGTAATGTGCAACGTTCTCGACATCCTTGTCCGATCCGACCGCTTGCGCCATCGATGGCATCACGCCGTGACGCCCTTCCATGATGGTCTTCTTGATCGTTTCCGGATCGCCGCCGTGGAGCCAATCCTTGTCGGTCAAATTGGGAAAGCCTTTGCTGCCGCGTGCATCCGAGCCGTGACATTGCGCGCAATAGGTGAGGAACAAGCGCTCGCCCATTGCATGCGCTTGCGGATCGGCTGCGACGGTGCGTATATCTTGCGCAAGATATTTGTTGAACAAGGGGCCGTAGTCGCTCTCGGCTTTTTTCAATTCGTCGCGGTATTGCCCGGTCGATTGCCAGCCGAGCTTGCCGGTGTATGTGCCCAGGCCCGGATAGAGCACGAGATAACCGAGGCCGAATACTATGGTGAGCATGAACAGCCACATCCACCAGCGCGGCATCGGATTATTGAGCTCGGTCAGGCCATCATCCCAATCGTGCCCGGTCGTTTCCTTGCTGCCGGCGGCATTCACCTTGCATTTCGATTGCGCCCACAGCAGCAGCGCGCAACCTGCGATACCGAGCACGGTCAGCAATGTAATGTAGAAGCTCCAGAAGCCGTTCGTGAAATCAGCCATGTTGCTTCTCCCAGGATTCTTCGTCGGCGAACGGCAATTGCGCCGCCGCGTCGAAGTCGGCCTTGCGGCGGGCGCTCCATGCCCAGAGCATGATGCCGACGAAGGTCGCGAAGCTGATGACGGTGAAGAGGCTGCGTGTGTCCATGAGCCAGTTGTCGATTGTCATGATCAGTTCCTCGTCTTGATCTGTGTGCCGAGTCCTTGCAGATAGGCGATCAGCGCGTCCTGCTCGGTCTTGCCTTCGAGCGCCTGCGGCGCTTGCTTGATCTCGTCTTCGCTGTAAGGGTGCCCGAGACGCTTGAGCGCGCGCATCTTCGGCACGATCTCGGACGGTTCGAGTTTTGTTTTCTCAAGCCACGAATAGGCGGGCATGTTCGATTCCGGCACCACGTCGCGCGGATTGTTCAGGTGCACGCGATGCCATTCGTCGCTGTAGCGGCCGCCGACGCGGTGCAGATCGGGGCCGGTGCGCTTCGATCCCCATTGGAAGGGGCGGTCGTAGACGAATTCCCCGGCTACAGAGTAATGGCCATAGCGTTCGGTCTCTGCGCGGAATGGGCGAATCATCTGTGAATGGCAGTTGTAGCAGCCTTCGCGGATGTAAATGTCGCGTCCGGCCAATGCCAGCGCCGGATACGGTTTCAACCCTGCGACCGGCTCGGTGGTCGATTTCTGGAAGAACAGCGGCACGATCTCAGCCAGACCGCCGACGCTGACGACCAGTACGACCAACGCAATCAGCAGCCAGGGATTTTTCTCGATCAGTTCATGAGTGAATTTCATGTGTTTCTCCTCAAGCGGCCGGTGTAATGGCAACTGGTGTGACGATGCGCAGGTTGGCAGGCCGGCTCATGCATACCGTCATGAAGACATTCCAGGCCATGATTACCATCCCCGACAGGTAGAGCAGCCCGCCGCAGAAGCGGATCACGTAGTAGGGATAGGTGGCCTTGACTGCTTCAACGAAGGTATAGGTCAGCGTGCCGTCGGAGTTGACCGCGCGCCACATCAAGCCTTGCATGACTCCGGCGATCCACATCGCGGCGATGTAGAGCACGATGCCGATGGTCGCGACCCAGAAGTGCAGATCGATCAGTTTCACGCTCCACATTTCCGTCTTGCCCGACAGGCGCGGTATCAGATAGTAGAGCGAGCCCATGGTGATGAAGCCGACCCAGCCGAGCGCGCCGGAATGCACATGGCCGATGGTCCAGTCGGTGTAGTGGGAGAGCGCGTTGACGGTCTTGATCGACATCATCGGGCCTTCGAAGGTTGACATGCCGTAGAACGACAACGAGACAATCAGGAACTTCAGGATAGGATCGGAGCGCAGCTTTTCCCAGGCGCCCGAGAGCGTCATGATGCCGTTGATCATGCCGCCCCACGAAGGCGCCAGCAGGATCAGCGAAAACACCATGCCGAGCGATTGCGTCCAGTCGGGCAGCGCCGTGTAATGCAGATGGTGCGGACCGGCCCACATGTAGGTGAAGATCAGCGCCCAGAAGTGCACGATCGACAGACGATACGAATACACAGGACGCCCGGCCTGTTTCGGAATGAAGTAGTACATCATGCCGAGAAAACCCGCAGTCAGGAAAAAGCCCACTGCGTTGTGGCCGTACCACCACTGCACCATCGCATCCTGCACGCCGGCGTAAAGCGAATACGACTTGGTCAGGCTTACCGGAATCACGGCGGCATTGACGACATGCAGCAATGCGACCGCCAGGATGAAGCCGCCGAAGAACCAGTTGGCAACGTAGATATGCGGCACCTTGCGCTTGACGAGGGTGCCGAAGAAGACGATGGCATAAGAAACCCAGACCACGGCGATCAACAGCGCAATCGGCCATTCGAGTTCGGCGTACTCCTTGCCGCGTGTGATCCCGAGTGGCAGCGTGACGGCGGCGGCGACGATGACCGCTTGCCAGCCCCAGAAGGTAAACGCTGCGAGTTGATCCGAGAACAGCCGTACCTGGCAGGTGCGCTGAACCACGTAATAGGAGGTTGCGAACAGCGCACAGCCGCCGAATGCAAAGATCACGGCATTGGTGTGCAGCGGGCGGATGCGGCCGTAAGACAGCCATGCGGTATCGAAATTCAGCGCCGGCCAGGCCAGCTCGGCGGCGATATAGACGCCAACGAGCATGCCGACCACGCCCCAGATCACAGCCGCAATGGCGAACTGCTTTACGACCTTGTAGTTATATTGGAGTGCGGTGTCCACGACTTCCCCTCTAAAAAGCGATAACAGATTGAGGTCAGGATAGAAGTCGGGGCCGTGAAAATCATTGACCTGAGTCAAACGGGTCCGGGTGGTTGCCGTCGTCGTCTTGCAGGATGCGCAGGGCGGGTCCGACCATGTCGTCGAATTGCCCGCTGTCGGACATGCGGAAGAAGATCCAGATCGCGATGAACACGATCAGGACGGATAAGGGCACAAGCAGATACAAGGCTTCCATGTTCAGCGGGCTCCGATTGAATAGGATGAGCTCGAAGTACGTCCGGCATGTTCCCTCCCCCTTGTAGGGGGAGGGTTAGGGTGGGGGTGTGATGGTTGATTCAACGTATGTATTTGCTCAACCATCCCCCCCATCCCAACCTTCCCCCTACAAGTGGGAAGGAGCCGCAATGCATTGAGTACCACCACCGCAGAACTGAGCGACATGCCAACCGCCGACATCCACGGATTCAGCCACCCGAATGCAGCCGCCGGTATCGCGAGCGCGTTGTAGAGCACGGACCAGGCGAGGTTCTGACGAATCACCGCCATCGTTTTCGCTGCTGTCGCCGCCGCTTCTTGCATGCCATCGATGCGTCCCGACAGCAGCACGGCGTCGGCCTGCGCCTGCGCCAGCGCCGCGCCCGACCCCATGGCGAACGAGACATCGGCCGCACGCAGCACGGCAGCGTCATTAATGCCGTCACCAGCCATCGCCACAATCGCGCCTTGACGTTGCAAAGCCTGCACGAAAGCGAGCTTCTGTTCCGGCAGGTAATTGCCCCAGGCGTGCGCGATACCGAGCGAGGCAGCGATGCGTCGCACGGCTTCGGGCCGATCCCCGCTGAGCAGAATGACCGTCTTGCCCTCCGCAAGAAACCGCGCGACTGTCTTGCCTGCCTCTTGGCGCAAGGCATCGGCGATGTCGAAGCGCGCCAGCCAACGGCTGGCAGTGCCGAGATAGACTGAAGTCAATATGCCATCGTCTTCCCAGGGACAGGCAACGCCGCACAAACCACCGACAAAGGCCATGTTACCGATGCGATAGCCGATGCCATCGACCGTGCCTTCCACGCCCTGCCCTGCAATGTGATGCGCATCGGCTGCAGGCTCGCCAGGCAAGCCGCATTGCCTTGCCGCGTTCGCGATGGCCATAGCCAGCGGATGCGCGCTCGATGCTTCAAGGGCACAAGCCACGCGCAGGCATCTCTCTTCGTCTTTCGGGCATGCAGTGACAATATGAGTCACGCCGGGTGTGCCGACCGTCAGCGTGCCGGTCTTGTCGAAAACGACATGGGTGGCACGATGCAATGTCTCCAGCACGTGCGGCCGCAAGACAAGCACGCCGCGCCGCATCAGCGCATCGGTCGCGGCAGCGAGAGCAGCCGGCGTCGCGAGCGACAACGCGCACGGGCAGGACACGACGAGCACTGCAATGGCAATCGGCCAGGCACGCTCTGGATCGGTCATCTGCCAATACGCGAACACGGCGAGCGTGAACATCAGCAGGCAGGCAACGAACCCTGCCGCGACACGGTCGGCCCACTGTGCGATGCGCGGTTTGGCCTGTCCCGCACGTTCGGCAAGACGGACCAGCGCGGCAAGCGTACTGTCGGCAACCGGATGCACGACACGCAGCACCAACGGCTGCCACTGATTGACGGCTCCGCCCGGCAGGGTGTCGCCGATGTCCTTGCGCTGGGGTTCGCTCTCGCCAGTCAACAATGACACGTCGATTGCAGCATCGCCTTCGAGCAGGATGCCATCGGCAGGAATCGCTTCCCCAGGTTTGACCAGGATCGTGTCGCCTGCGGCAAGAGACGCTGCGGCCACGGTTTCGCTGTGGCGGCTCTGCGGGTATTCCGGCAAGCGTTCGGCAGACGATGGCAATGCACGTGTCAGTGCCGACAGCGCCGAACTCGCCTTGCGCCGTGCGGACAGTTCGAGATAGCGGCTGCACAGCAGCAGAAAGATGAACATCGACACCGAGTCGAAGTAGACCTCGCCACGCCCCAGCAACGTTGCCGCCGCACTGGCGAGGAACGCGGCGGCGATGCCGAGTGCGACCGGCACATCCATGCCGAGCGCACGTTGCTTGAGGCTGTTCCAGGCACCGGCAAAGAAGGGCCGCGCCGAATAGACGACGGCCGGCAGCGTGAGGATGAAACTGGCCCAGCGCAGCAATACCGCTTCGCCGGGATCAGGCGCATCGCTGCCCGAGAAATAGGCTGGCGCCGCGTACATCATCACCTGCATCATCGACAATCCGGCGACGAACAGTCGGCGAAACAAATTCTTCGCGGCCCGCTGCATGCGCGCTTCCTGTGCAGCGGCATCGAAGGGATAAACGGCATAGCCGATCTCACGCAACGCGAGCAGGATGTCGCTCAACTTGCATCGGTCTGGCTGCCAACGTACTTGCAGGCGGCCGGTTGCGACGTTCATGTTGCAAGACGCGACGCCAGGCAAGTGCGCTAGGTGTTTTTCGATCAGCCAGACGCAGGCCGCGCAGCGCAGGCCATCGACCGAGAGCACGGCCTCGCCGGTATCGACAGCCTCATCGCAAAGCCGCAAAGCCGCGTCGGCAAGACCGTCAGGCAGAGCGGCTGGTAAGGCATCGCGCTCGCTGTAGTAATCGGCCAACCCATGCCCGGCAATTGCTTGTGCGACGGCTTGGCAGCCGGGACAGCATACGGGCCTGTGGATGCCTGCAATCGTGACTGTCCACGCCTGCCCGTTCGGCAAAGACTGGCCACAATGGAAGCAGCTTGTCTCCTGCGCCACACCGGAAGGTTCGTCGATGAGTACAGCGGTGCTCATGGCCGCGCCTCGATTGCCGGTGTGATGCAAAAAATGTCGCCCCAGTGCGGCATGAGGTTGCCAGCGGCACGCGCCAATCCGATCACGCCGAACAGCAGCACAAGCATACCTGCCGCGATGCGCACGTTGCGTGTCTGCATCCATGCGCGCAATTGCGTACCCGCCGTATCAAGTGCGAGCAGCATCGGCAAGGTGCCAAGTCCGAAGGCAGACATGACGGCCGCGCCGGAAAGCGCCGAGCCGCTCAACATTGCAGTCAGCAGCATGCTGTACACCATGCCGCAAGGCACCCAGCCCCACAATGCACCAAGGGCGAGTGCCTTGGCGGGCGTATCCATCGGCAACAGCTCGCGCATGAGCGGCTGGGCGCGACGCCATAATATGCCACCGGCTTGTTCAAGACGCGCCAATCCTCTCCATGCACCCATGAGATAAAGACCGAGCAAGATCAGCATCAGATTGGCGAGCCAGTAGCCGACGATCTGCAACGAGGCCAAACCAGACAGTGTCTTCACGCCGTCGGCTACGCCGCCCGCGATTGCGCCTGCCACTGCATAGCTTGCAATGCGTCCGGCGTTATAAGCGAGCGGCATGCCGAATGTGCGCGGCACTGCTGTTGTCACCGTGACGGGAAACGCGCGCCGCGCAGAAGCCGTCATCGACAAGGCGCTGACGATGCCCCCGCACATGCCGATGCAATGCACGCTGCCAAGCATGCCAGCCAGGAAGAACGGCAGGAAATGAATAGCGCTCACGGCATCACCGCTTCAAATTGCGCGTGAGTAGCGCACCAGGCGGGAGGTATTCACCGGCATTGTCTGATTGAGATAGCGGTCGAACACCATGCAGATGTTGCGAATGAGCAGGCGTCCCTTCAGCGTTACCGAGATCCACTCGCCATCCATGACGAGCAAGCCATCGGCCTGCATGACGCGCAACTTGTTGAGTTCGGCTGCGAAATAGCTGTTGAAGATGATCGGATACGCCGTCTCGATGGCGGTGATGGACAACTCGAAATTGCACATTAACATTTGGATCACAGCCCGGCGTACAAGATCGTCCATGTTGAGCCTGTGGCCGCGCCGGATCGGCAATTCGTTGCGGTCGATGCGGTCGTAGTACTCGTCGAGCGTCTTGGCATTCTGACTGTATGTTGCACCGACTGCGCTGATGGCGGAAACGCCGCAGGCAATGAGATCGGATTCGGCATGCGTCGAGTAGCCCTGGAAATTGCGATGCAGACGGCCCTGGCTCTGGGCCACGGCCAGTTCATCGCCCGGCTTGGCGAAATGGTCCATGCCGATATAAACGTAACCTGCCTCCGTCAGACGCCGGATGCAGAGGAACAGCATGGAAAGTTTGGCGTCGGCATCCGGAAGATCGTCTTCGTTGATGCGTCGCTGCGGTTTGAACAGATGCGGCAGGTGGGCGTAGTTGTAGATCGCCACACGGTCGGGATTGGCGGCGATCACTTTCGCGAGCGTCTGCGACATGCTCATCACGGTCTGCTTTGGCAAGCCATAGATCAGGTCAATGCTGATTGAACGGAAGCCTGCGTCGCGCGCCGCCTTGATGATTTCGCGCGTCTGCGATTCGGGCTGGATGCGGTTGACAGCCTTCTGCACCTCAGGATCGAAATCCTGCACGCCAAGGCTCAGGCGATTGAAGCCCTGACGCCGCAATGAGTGGATGCGTTCAGGCGTGACGCTGCGCGGATCAACCTCGATGGCATATTCACCAGTGCTGTCCGAAGCAAAGGAGAACCAGCGGCGCAAATGCTGCAACAAGTCTTCCATTTGCGCATCCGACAGATAGGTCGGCGTGCCGCCGCCAAAGTGCAACTGCTCGACTTCGTTGTGACTGGAAAACAGTTTTCCTTGCATCTCGATTTCTCGCTTGAGATAGCCGAGATAGGTAGCTGCCTTGCTGCGGTCGCGGGTGACAATCTTGTTGCACGCGCAGTAGTAGCAGACCGTGTCGCAGAACGGGATATGCACGTAGAGCGAGAGCGGAGGCCGCGCGCCGCGCGCATGCAAAGCGGTAACCGCCTGCAGGTAGCTGGCACAGTCGAAGTCTTCCGAGAAGCGATCCGCCGTTGGATACGAAGTGTAGCGCGGCCCCGAACGATCGTATTTGCTGATCATCGCCGTATCGAATTCGACCGATAAGGTTGCCGCAGAGGATGTCGAAGCTGCCATATATTTCTCCAGATGTTCGCCGCCTTTCTCCTGGTGCGGCGCAAGTAGGACCGAGTGTAGAAAGCGGAGGGGGCAATTTCATTGATTCAGGTCAAAGCAGCCGGGGCGCGGTGCGTCTTCTGCGATTGCAGCTTTGTTTAGGTGATATCCATTCCTGGAAATCACCTTAGTCAATCAGCCAGAGAAACTTGAGAGGCTCGAAGTACGCGCCGACAATTTCCTTCCCCCTTGCAGAGGGAAGGAGCCGTACAGCTATTTGTGATGAGGGAAGAAGTTACGCGGCTTGCACATGCACGCCGTTCAACAGATAAGCAATCAACTCGCGCACCGGCCGGATCTCGCGTCCGAACGGCAGCTTTTCCGAACCGCGAAAGAACAATCCACGCTTGACGTCGCCTTTCAATGCGAATGCAAGCTGCGTATCGATACAGAACTGGCCCGAGGTCGCGATGCCATCGCGCAGGCCGCACTGATGCAGGCAGTCGAAGCCTGCCGTACATTCCTTCGGCTTGGCGATTCGCTGCAGCTTCGCTTCCTTCTCCAGATAGTTGGTCAGCCAGGGTGTGCGCACGGCACGTGCCGGCAATCCGGCCACGCTCATGAATGTGACGATGTCTTCAGGCTGCGCCTGCGCCAGCACGTTCTTGAAATTGATGTGCGCATCGCCCTCCTCGCTGACAGCGAAGGCCGTGCCAAGTTGAATGGCGTTAGCGCCGAGTTCGAACAGCTTGCGTACCTGATCGGGATGATGGATGCCGCCGGCGGCGATCAGAGGAATCCGCTCGCGTTCGATACCAAGTTCCTTGAACAGTTGTTGCGTGCCTTCCAACACGACCGGAAACGCGAAATGCGGCGCATCGACATCCTCCAGCCGCGAAGCACCGAGATGACCGGCCGCGTATCGTGGATTCTCAATGATGATTGCATCGGGCAGGCGCTGCTTGCGCATCCACTTCTTTAGGATGAGCCCAATGCCGCGCACGTCCGACAGAATCGGGATCAAGGCCACACGAGGATGCTCAGCCGTCAGGTCGGGAAGGTCGAGCGGCAAGCCCGCGCCAACTACAATCGCATCGACCCCGCTTTCGCAGGCTTGCTTCACATAAGAGGCGTATTCGGCAACCGCACGCATGACGTTGACCGCCAGGATGCCGCATCCCTGCGCGATCCGGCGCGCTGCCTGAATTTCACGGTCGAGCGCGATAAGGTTGACGCGATTGATCGCCTCCTTGTCGCGCGACTTGCCGATCTGTTCCATCAGATCTGGATGATGACGCCGCAAATCCACGCTGGAAATCGTTCCAACCGCCCCACACTGCGCGACGTTACCGGCAAGACGACTGGCCGAAACGCCCACGCCCATGCCGCCCTGAACAATGGGCAGGGCCGATTTGCCTCTGATGACAAGTTGCGGATAAGGGATCTTGAACACGAGCTTTTTTCCACGGCAATAAACATCGCCAATGTAGCCGAGGCGTCATCTCGAATTCATTGACTTAGGTCAAGGCACATTGACAAGCAGTCGCCCTCACAAGGAACTGCGCAAATGAGCATATCGTGGCAAATGTCATGGCTACCGAGCTACCGATCCCCAGGCTTTCCTCATCTCGCGGATAGCCTGAAAAAACCTGCAAACTCTTGTTGATGAGATCTGCTTTCCATATCGAATTGCTGCAACAGATCCGCACGCTGGCGATTCGTCTTCTCAATGGCAGCCGATTTTATTTGTCCGTAGCCCCGGATCATCTCCGGCAGCGCAGCTAACGCGATTGCAGTATCCAGATTTTCAGGACTCAGTTGCGTTGCAAATTTTTTCAGCATGTCGATATACTCGTTAATCAAGCGGCGTTCCGCGCGCCGCTCGCTTCTATAGCCGAAGAGATCGAAGGCGGAACCTCTCAGGAATTTGAAACGCGCCAGCAATTTCAAGCCGAATTTCATCCACGGGCCGAAGCTCAGTTTTGTCGGCCTGCCCGGATTGCCGGAAAACAGCCAAGCTGGCGCCATGTGAAATTGAAGCGTAAATTTCCCCTCGAATTGCTGATGTAACTGCCTTTCGAAATGACCGTCGCTGAACAAGCGCGCGACTTCGTATTCGTCCTTGTAGGCCATCAGTTTGAACAGGCATTTCGCGACTGTTTCTGTCAGTTTCAATGGCGCGCCTTTGGACAGCATGGACTTCTCAAGAACTTCAATCATGGCAACCTGCCGCGAATAAAGTTCGGCATAATCGGCGTTCTGGTATCGGCACAAAAACTCGATGCGTGTTCTGATCGTGTTTTCCAGCGAAGGCTTTTTCACGAACTGAATCACCGACGTATTTTGTCCGAGCAGTGAACGCACGGCGGTTTCATCCGCCGCGATAAGTCGGCCCAGCATAAAGGCTTTGCGGTTCATATCGACCGCAACACCAGTCTGATCGATGGCCTTGTCAATGAACTGCATGCCAACGGGTATGCCACCGCGTTGCCAAGCATAGCCGGCGATGATCATGTTGGCGACAATTGTGTCGCCGAATGCAAGACGGGCGTAGTGCTGCGCATCGAACAAGCTCACTTGCTGCGCACCGGCCGCTTGCCGCATCCTGCCGATCAACTGCGGCGCGTCGATATCGGCATCGGGGTCGCGTGTGAATTGTCCTGTCGCGATTTCGCTCTGGCTGGCAAACACCATCGTATGCCCATGCCGCACTGTACGGAGAGCGTCGTCCGATGCACCTACTACAAGATCGCAAATCAACATCGCATCGGCCTGTTCGCGGTCGATTCGTACTTGCGCCAGTCCGCTGGAATCCACTGCCAGACGGATGTGGTTGAGAACGGCGCCGCCTTTTTGCGCAAAGCCTTTGAAATTGAGCATTGATGCGCCCTTGCCTTCCATGTGCGCGGCTTGTGCAATGACGGAACCTGCAGTGACGACGCCCGTGCCTCCGATCCCGGCGATCAGGATGTTGTAGTGTCCGGTGACGGCGGCGATGATCGGCTCGGGATAGCGTTGCAACATCGCACGCAGCGTTTCCGTTTGCAACTTAGGATGATTTGTTTTTCTGAGCGTGCCGCCGACCACTGAGACAAAGCTCGGGCATAAGCCCTCCATGCATGAAAGGTCCTTATTGCAACTGAACTGGTCGATGACGCGCTTGCGTCCGAATTCGGTTTCCAGCGGGAGGATGGCTAGGCAGTTGGAGTGCTTGCCGCAATCGCCGCATCCCTCGCATACGGCTGCGTTGATCACCACATGACGCTGACTGTCTGCGATAAGGCCGCGTTTGCTTTGACGGCGTTTTTCCGCAGCACACATCTGGTCGTAAATCAGTACGGTGACGCCGCGAATGTCGCGCAGTTGGCGCTGCACCGCATCGAGTTCGCTGCGGTCGTGCACGCGCACGTTCGCTGGCAAGTCGGTGATCAAGGCATATCGACTAATATCCTCGGCAACGATAACGACCTTCTGCACGCCTTCGTCAGTCACCTGGTTGGCGATCTGCGATACCGATAACTTCCCGTCGATCGGCTGTCCTCCGGTCATGGCGACGGCATCGTTATACAAAATCTTGTAGGTAATGTTGGCGCGTGCGGCAACTGCCTGACGCAATGCCAGATAGCCTGAATGGAAATAAGTACCATCGCCCAGATTCTGAAAGACGTGCGGTGTCCTGGTGAAGAGTGACTGGCCGACCCAATCCGCCCCTTCCCCGCCCATCTGCGTCAGGCCCGTGGTCTTGCGATCCATCCATGCCGCCATGAAATGGCAGCCGATGCCGGCTTGCGCGCGGCTGCCCTCCGGCACGATTGTGGAGGTGTTGTGCGGGCAGCCTGAACAATAATAGGGACTGCGCTTTGCAAGCGCGGGGCCGATGACTTCTTGCATGCCGGGCTGTGCGGATGCCGCCATCCGCGCAGCGAATCGCTCTTTGGGAAAGTGCCGGCCAAGCCAGCGCGCTACCAGCGGCAACAGCAGTGACGGACTTAATTGCCCGGATGACGGAATGAAAGCGTGCCCGAACTCATCAGTCTTGCCGACAACGACAGGCCGCACCACGGCAGGCTGGTTATACAGCAGCGACTTGACCTGCTGTTCCACCACCGGACCTTTCTCTTCCACCACAAGCACATCCTGCAATCCATCGACAAACTGCATCAAGCGCGTTCTTTCGATGGGATAACTTAATCCGATCTTGTAGATGCGTATGCCTGACGCTTTCAATTTCTCCTGATGAAGACCGAGATAACGTAGCGCCTCCATCAAATCGAAATGGGCCTTTCCGCAGGTAATGATGCCGATGCGTGCTTGCGATGAAGTGACGATGTGCCTGTCGATGCTGTTGATGCGGGAAAAAGCAGCAACGGCATCGAGTTTTTCGCTCAAGCGTTCTTCGATGGCGACACTGGGAAAATCCGGCCAGCGGTAATGCACACCTTCCGGGGGGTAAGCATGGCCTATGGGCGATTTGAAACTGCTGATGCTTATCGATGGAACCGAAGCCGCGCTTTCGATTGTTTCCGCGATGGCCTTAAATCCGACCCAGTTTCCGGAAAAGCGCGAGAGCGCCCAGCCATAAAGGCCGAACTCGATGTATTCGGCAATGCTGGCGGGATTGAGTACAGGCATGCTCCATGCGATGAACGCCTGGTCGCTCTGGTGCGGCATCGATGACGACACACAACCATGGTCATCGCCGGCCACCACCAGCACACCCCCTTTAGGCGAGGAACCATAAGCATTACCGTGCTTGAGCGCATCGCCGGATCGATCGACGCCAGGACCTTTTCCATACCATAGTGAAAACACGCCTTCATACAAGGCATCGGGATCAGTGCCGATACGTTGTGTGCCAAGAATGGCAGTGGCGGCAAGGTCTTCGTTGATCGCAGGAAGAAAACGAATGGCTGCTTCTTCAAGCGAAGCCTGATGCCGCCAAAGTTCCTGATCCAACCCGCTCAACGGCGAGCCGCGATAACCGGATACGAAGCCTGCGGTGTGCAAGCCCTGCAACTGGTCCATCCTGCGTTGCGCCAGCAGCATGCGAACAATGGCTTGAGTCCCTGTCAGAAACGCACCGTCTTCGTAATGCACAACATGATCATCAACCCGCTCGACTGGCTTCAAAGCACTCTCCGATTTTTGTTAGTTTTGTATTGCCATCCTCCCTATGGAGAATGCTTCGCTCTGCAGACATAGAGGGACACAACCACATCCCTTGTTCATGAAAAAGAACACATGCATTGACAAGCTATAAATTGACAAGTTCGCAGCGGTCTATAGTGCTTTTACAAGAAACCAATCGCCAACCAGCGCCTCTTGTCTATGAACATCTTCTCTTTCCGCATAAGGGCCTTATTAGGTGCCTTGATATTCTTTCTTGCCGGTTGCGGCGACAGCTCCGACCCGCCATCCTCGCAATCGACGATCACGTCGTTTTCCTCACCTAACTATCCGAACTGCTTACTCAATGCAAGCACTCCGGAGTGTCAGGGCGCAAAACCCGGTCCACCTTATGTGATCTACACGAGCCGCAGCGACGGCGCGATGGATGCCGCAGTCAATACCGATATCGTCGCCGTGTTTTCCGAGCCACTCAATCCGTCTTCGGTCAGCACAGGATCGCTTATCGTCACGGATGATGAAAACAAGGTCGTTCCTGGCTTCGTCACCTACGATGGCACCCGTAATGCCTTGATATTCCATCAGTCACAGGATCTGACCACACATCGCTACACGGCGACGGTTGCCGCGAACGTTCAGGATCTGGAAGGCAACAAGATGGGGAGCTCTTACAGCTGGTCATTTACCGTTGACCCGGCACGGCGCGATACCAGTCAGCAGCTTTCCATACAGCAGATATTGGACAAGGCCGCATACACTTATCAGATTCCCGGATCGATCATCGCCATTCGCGACAATCAAGGAAAGACATGGTCCACCACGAATGGCTATGCCAACCTGGCCACACGCACACCAACTCGAACCAATATGCGCTTTCGCGTGGGAAGCAACACCAAGACTTATGTGGCCACGGTCATTTTGCAATTGGTCGATGCGGGCAAAGTGAATCTCGATGATCCGGTCAACAAATATCTTTCTGCCGAGATGACATCGTACATGCCCGCCTATGACGGCAATCGCATCACCATTCGCCATTTGCTCAACCATACGAGCGGCATCGCCAATTTCACCATCGACAATACATGGGGCGACGCCTTCATCAGCGATCCGTTCAAGCAATATTTTCCTCAAGAGTTATTGATGATCGCCAACGGCCTTGCCAATGCGCCAGGCGCGCCGCAGTTCGGCAACTTCTATTACTCCAACACCAACTATGTACTGCTTGGTCTGATCATTCGCAAAGCCAGTGGCCTGACTTATGAAGATGCGGTCGCTAACGGGATTACAATTTCACAAGGGCTGTCCGGCACCACGATTCCCAGGATCGGCGATGCAACGCTTCCGCTTCCTTTTTCCAACGGTTACTGGGAAGACACTGAAACTAACACGCTGCATGATGTGACGTTCAGGGATGCGTCCACGGTCTGGTCGTCTGGCGACATCATATCGACCATTTCCGATCTGGCCCGATGGGGCGAACTATTAGGAAAGGGAAGCCTGCTGTCTTCCGGCACGCAGGCGCAGCGCCTGCAGTTCGTGCCGATGACAGACAACCTGTCTTATGGTCTTGGTATCGTCAAGGACAATGGCGCCAATCTGCTAGGCCACCAGGGAGGCATGATCGGATACACCTCGCAAACTTACTATATGCCTGATACC
>Ga0207657_10001578_pt1 | contig 24478 bp, 22 predicted proteins | sample KBSC33metaG_FD_184316 | JGI IMG/M metagenome (GOLD analysis project Ga0207657, IMG submission 184316) | Corn rhizosphere microbial communities from Kellogg Biological Station, Michigan, USA - KBS C3-3 metaG (SPAdes) (version 2) | ecosystem: Host-associated > Plants > Roots > Rhizosphere > Soil ... | reverse complement strand
CTCCGTCGCATCCGGTCGCCCGTACGCGATGTTGTCGCGGATCGACCCCTCGAACAGCCAGGTGTCCTGGAGCACCATCCCGATCTGGTCGCGCAGGCCCGCCCGCGGCATCGATGCGATGTCGACACCGTCGAGCGTGATCCGGCCCGAGGTGACGTCGTAGAAGCGCATCACCAGGTTGACCAGCGTGGTCTTGCCGGCACCGGTCGGGCCGACGATCGCGACCGTCTGCCCCGGCTCGGCCACCAGCGACAGGTCGTCGATCAGCGGGGTCTCGGGGTCGTAGGAGAACCGCACGTGCTCGAAGCGGACCTCTCCGCGCCGTTCCTCGCGGCCGGCCGCGTGGCCCGATCCCTCGGGCGGCTCCTCCGGGGCGTCGAGCAGCTCGAAGACCCGCTCGGCCGAGGCCACGCCGGACTGGAGCAGGTTGGCCATCGAGGCGACCTGGGCCAGCGGCTGGGTGAACTGCCGGCTGTACTGGATGAACGCCTGCACCTCGCCGAGCGACAGTGCACCGCTGGCCACCCGCAGCCCGCCGATCACCGCGACCAGCACGTAGTTGAGGTTCCCGATGAACATCATGATCGGCATGATCAGGCCGCTGACGAACTGTGCCGAGAAGGACGCCTGGTAGAGCTCGTCGTTCTCCTCGGCGAAGACCCGCTCGGCCTCGGCCTGGTGGCCGAACACCTTGACCAGCGCGTGTCCGGAGAAGGTCTCCTCGATGTGGGCGTTGAGCCGCCCCGTACGCCGCCACTGCTGGACGAACATCCCCTGCGAGCGCTTCATCACCCCGCCGGTGACCACCATCGACAGCGGCACCGAGATCAGGGCGACCAGGGCCAGCAGCGGCGAGATCCACAGCATCATGGCGAGCACGGCGAAGACCGTCAGCACCGACGTGAGCAGCTGGCTCATCGTCTGCTGCAGCGACTGGCTGAGGTTGTCGATGTCGTTCGTCACCCGGCTGAGCAGCTCACCGCGCGGCTGCTTGTCGAAGTAGCTCAGCGGGAGCCGGTTCACCTTGTCCTCGACGTCGGCGCGCATCCGCAGCACAGTGCCCTGCACCACGTCGTTGAGGACGTACCCCGCCAGCCAGGCCAGCGCAGACCCGACGACGTAGATGGTCAGGACCACCAGCAGGACGTGCCCGACAGCCCCGAAGTCGACGCCCTGACCGGGGTGCACGTCCATGGACGCAACCATGGACGCGACCTTGTCCTGGCCGCGATCACGCAGCGCCTGGACCGCCTGCTCCTTGGTCACCCCGGCCGGCAGCCGACCACCGATCAGCCCGGTGAAGATGAGGTCGGTGGCCTTGCCGAGGATGCGGGGCCCGATCGCGCTGAGGACGACGCTGACGACGGTCAGCGCGAGGACCGCGCCCACCCGCACCCGCTCGGGACGCATCCGACCGACCAGCCGCTTGGCCGACGGGCCGAAACTGGAGGCCTTCTGCCCGACCATGCCGCCCCCGAAGGGACCGCGTCCCGGGCCGGGACCCGCCTGGACGCGCTCGGTCTCCTTCAGCTCGGCGCTCGCGCCGGCAGCGGAGCCCGTGGTCACCTCGGTCACGCTGCCTCCTCGGCACTCAGCTGGGAGGCGACGATCTCCTGGTACGTCGTGCAGGACTCGAGCAGCGACGCGTGGGTGCCGCGGCCGACGACCAGGCCGTCCTCGACGACGAGGATCTGGTCGGCGTCCCGGATCGTCGAGACCCGCTGGGCCACGATCAGCACGGTCGCGTCGCGGGTGACCGGTGCGAGTGCCGCCCGGAGCCGGGCGTCGGTGGCCAGGTCGAGGGCGGAGAACGAGTCGTCGAACAGGTAGATCTCGGGACGCCGGATGACGGCCCGGGCGATCGCCAGCCGCTGGCGCTGCCCGCCGCTCAGGTTCGAGCCGCCCTGGGAGATCCGGGCCTCCAGTCCGTCGGGCATCGCCTCGACGAAGTCACGCGCCTGGGCGATCTCGAGCGCCTCCCACATCTCCTGCTCGGTCGCGTCCGGCTTGCCGTAGCGCAGGTTGCTCGCGACCGTGCCCGTGAAAAGGAAGGCACGCTGGGGCACGAGCCCGAGGCGCGACCACAGCACGTCCTGGTCGAGGCGGCGTACGTCGACACCCCCGACGAGGACCTGACCCGCGGTGACGTCGTAGAGCCGCGGGACGAGGTTGAGCATCGTGGTCTTGCCCGCACCGGTCGAGCCGATGATCGCCAGGGTCTCCCCGGGACGTGCCTCGAGCGAGACGCCGCGCACAACCGGCACGTCGGCGCCCGGGTGGGTGAACTCGACGTCCTCGAAGCGGATCGTGCCACGCTCGTGCACGTCGCCGACCGGGTCGGCCGCCGCAACCACCGAGCTGTCGGTCTCGAGCACCTCGACGATCCGGTCGGCGCACACGGCCGAGCGCGGGATCATCATCATCATGAAGGTCGCCATCATCACCGACATCACGATCTGCATCAGGTAGGACAGGTAGGCGGTCAGCTCACCGACCTCCATCTGCCCCGACTCGACGCGATGACCGCCGAACCACAGCACCGCCACGGACGCGACGTTGGCGACCAGCATCACGGTCGGGAACATGCCGGCCAGCCAGCGACCGGCGCGGATCGAGACGTCGGTGAGGTCCTCGTTGGCGGCGGCGAAACGGGCGGTCTCGTGGCGTTCGCGCACGAACGCACGGACGACGCGGACCCCGGTGATCTGCTCGCGGAGCAGCCGGTTGACCTCGTCGACCCGCTCCTGCATCAGCCGGAAGCTGGGCACCATCCGGGAGACGATGAACCCGATGGAGGTGGCCAGCACCGGCACGACCAGCACGACCAGCCAGGCCAGGCCGGCGTTGACGTTGAGCGCCATGATGATGCCGCCGACCATCATGATCGGCGAGGCCACCATCAGCGTGCCGCCCATCAGGACGAGCATCTGGACCTGCTGGACGTCGTTGGTCTCCCGGGTGATGAGGGACGGCGCCCCGAAGTGCTGCACCTCCCGGGCCGAGAAGGACCCGACCCGGTGGAAGATCGCGGCGCGGACGTCGCGTCCGAACGCCATCGCCGTGCGAGCGGAGAACCAGACTGCGGCGATCGAGCAGAGGATCTGGAGCAGGGAGACCGCGAGCATGAGCCCGCCGTGCCGCATGATGTAGCCGGTGTCGCCGTTGACGATGCCCTTGTCGATGATGTCGGCGTTGATCTTCGGCAGGTAGAGCATCACCACGGTGCCGACGAACTGCAGGCCGACGACCACGGCGAGCTGCCGGCGGTACGGGCGCAGGTGGGTCCGGACGAGGCGGAGCAGCATCAGTCGACCTCCCGGTCGGTGTCGTCTCCGGTGCGCAGGGTGCCGTGCAGCACCACGTCGACGATCTGCTCTGCGCCGAGGATCCGCTGGTCGGCGATGTGCGGGTGGCTCCCCGAGAAGGTGAGCAGCCGCAGCAGCTGGAGGACCTCCTCGGGCGGCACCCGGAACCGCGCTGCGTCGGGCTCCAGGAGGCGGAGCAGGCCCTCGCGGCCGATCCGCCTGCGCAGGTCGGCGGTCCCGAGCCGGTCCGGCGGGCGGCGTACGCCGAGCGCGGTCATCAGCCTGAAGATGCTGATGAAGCGGCCCTGGAGCAAGGTGACGGCCTCGACGAGCCGGTGCTCGAGCGGCTGGGCCAGGTCGATGCGCCCGACGGCTTCGAGGAAGGGCGCCGGATCGAACTCGTGGTCGATCACCGCGTCGAACAGGTCGTCCTTCGTCGCGAAGATGCGGAAGATGGTGCCCTCCGCGACGCCGGCGGCCTCGGCGATCTGCTTCGTCGTCGTCGCCCGACCGTGCTCGAGCACCAGCGGCCGCGCGGCGGCGAGCAGCGCAGCGCGTCGCTCGCCCGCGGGGAGCGGTCGGGCGCGTTCCCGGATGACCATGCCCGTCAGCGTAAGTGAGTGAGCACTCACTCACAACCGATTTTCGGCCGCCCGCGTGCCCATCGTCTCGACCCGGCAGCGTCAGGGAGCCAGCCGTCCGGTGGCCCAGCCGGCGCCCTCGCGCCGGTACTCCAGCCGGTCGTGCATCCGGCTGCGTCGGCCCTGCCAGAACTCGACGCGTTCGGGAGTGACGACGTAGCCGCCCCAGTGCGGCGGGGACGGGATGTCGACCCCGGCGAAGCGCTCCTCGACCTCGGCGTACGACGCGTCCAGGACCGACCGCGAGGGGACCACGGTCGACTGCGGGGACGCCCACGCTCCGAGCTGGGAGTCGCGCGGACGGCTGGCGAAGTAGCCGTCGGTCTCGGCGCGGGAGACCCGGCTCGCCACCCCCTCCACCCGCACCTGGCGCTGCAGCTGGTACCACCCGAAGACCAGGCTGCAGTGCGGGTTCGCCCCGAGCTCGCGCGCCTTGCGCGACTCGTAGTTGGTGAAGAACACGAAGCCACCGGAGCTGAGCCCCTTCAACAGGACCGTCCGCGCGGACGGGACCCCGTCGGCGGAGACCGTCGAGAGCACCATCGCGTTGGGCTCGAGCACACCGGCGGCGCGCGCGTTGTCGAACCACCCGGCGAACATCTCCACGGGATCGGCAGCGAGCTCGGACTCGTCGAGGCCAGAGAGCTGGTACTCCGCGCGCAGCGACGCGAGGTCGACGGGGTCCATGAGAGGCAGGCTATAGGCGGCGTCCGGACGTGCGGCAGAATGCGATGAGGCCACCGACGAGCGGGACCCGGTCGCGGCGGTCACCGACCAGACGAAGGAGTCGCGGCATGACCGAGGTACACGAGGGCCTCGAGGGCGTCATCGCCTTCGAGACCCAGATCGCCGAACCGGACAAGGAAGGATCGGCGCTTCGCTACCGCGGCGTGGACATCGAGGAGATCGTCGGCCGGATCCCGTTCGAGAAGGTCTGGGGCCTGCTGATCGACGGCACCTACGAGCCCGGCATGCCGCCGGCCGAGCCGTTCCCGCTGCCGGTCCACACCGGCGACATCCGCGTCGACGTGCAGTCAGCGGTCGCGCAACTGGCCCCGGTGTGGGGCCTGCGTCAGACCTACGACATCGACGACGACCAGGTCCGCGAGGACCTCGGTCGGGCTGCGGTGATGGTGCTCTCGTACGTCGCCCAGGCCGCCCGCGGGATCGGCCAGCCGATGATCCCGCAGAAGCGCGTCGACGAGGCGAAGACCATCGCCGAGCGGTTCATGATCCGCTGGCAGGGCGACCCCGACCCCGAGCACGTCCGCGCTGTCGACGCGTACTGGTCCTCCGCGGCCGAACACGGCATGAACGCCTCGACGTTCACCGCGCGGGTCATCACCTCGACCGGCGCCGACGTGGGCGCCGCGCTGTCGGGTGCGGTCGGTGCGATGAGCGGCCCGCTGCACGGCGGCGCCCCGTCGCGGGTGCTGCACATGATCGAGGAGGTTGAGAAGACCGGCGACGCCACGGCGTACGTGAAGCGGCTGCTCGACGACGGCGAGCGGCTGATGGGCTTCGGCCATCGCGTCTACCGCGCCGAGGACCCCCGCGCCCGCGTGCTGCGCCGGACCGCGCGCGAGCTGGGCGCTCCGAGGTACGAGGTCGCCGAGGCGCTGGAGAAGGCGGCCCTCGCCGAGCTGCGCGAGCGCCGTCCCGACCGCGTGCTGGAGACCAACGTGGAGTTCTGGGCCGCGATCGTGCTCGACTTCGCGCAGGTGCCGCCGCACATGTTCACCTCGATGTTCACCTGCGCCCGCACCGCCGGCTGGTCGGCGCACATCCTGGAGCAGAAGCGCACCGGCCGCCTGATCCGCCCGTCGGCCATCTATGCCGGGCCCGCCGTGCGCAGGGCGAGCGAGGTCGAGGGCTGGAACGACGCGTGGGCCTCCTGAGGGTCGCGCTCACCCGGTTTCCGAGGCACCTCGCGAGCGCACCCGCCAGGTGACGCCGGCCGCCACGATCAGGACCACCAGGCCGATCGCGATACCGCGGCCGACCTGCCGCTCGACCTGGTGGTACGACGCCCCCGCCAGGTAGCCGACCACGACGAAGAGGGTGCCCCAGACCAGGCCACCGGCGGCGTTCCAGGCCAGGAACCTGCGGTAGGGCATCCGGGAGGCGCCCGCGAGCGCCGGCATCATCGCCCGGAAGAACGCCGTGAACCGGCCCAGGAACACCGCCACCCCGCCGCGCCGGCGGAGGAACGCCTGGGCGCGCTCGATCCGGGCCCGGTGCGGCGCGAGGAACCGGCCGGTGAGGACCTTCGGGCCGAAGAACCGGTGGCCGACCTCGTAGCCCACCGAGTCACCCACGATGGCCGCGGCCACGACCACCACGATCGCCAGCCAGAGCGCGACGTGACCCAGGCCGGCGCCGACGCCGGCCAGGACGGCCGCCGTCTCTCCGGGGACCACGAAGCCGATGAAGAGGGCGTCCTCGGCGAAGACGAGCAGCCCGGTCACGGCGAGGATCAGCAGCGGGTCGAGCCCGAGGATCCCGTCGAGGAGGCTGGCCACGCGCTCAGTCTGCCCGAGCGACCTGACACCGCGCTGTACTCCCGGCTCAGCCGCCCCGCGACTCGCGACGGGCCGGGCCGCCTGTCAACCGTCGAGCGAAGCACCGGCTCAGCCGTGCGTCCTTGTAGAAGCCGAACCCGGGGATCGGCCGGTAGCCCACCGACTCGTACAGCGCGATCGCCTCCGGCTGCGCCAGGCCGGTCTCGAGGACCATCACCTCCGCGCCGGCTTCGCGGGCCGTCTCCTCGAGGTGGCCGAGCATCGCACGGGCCCGACCCCGACGCCGCGCTGCCGGCACGACGTACATCCGCTTGATCTCGGCAGCGTGGTCAGTGCCGTCGACGACCACGTCGTGCCGGCGGCGCCAGGCACCGGTCGCGACCGGGCGCTCCTCGAGGTAGCCGACGAAGAACGCGCCCTGGGGTGGTTCGAAGTACGTCGGGTCGAGCGGGGTCTCGTCCCGGCCGCCGTACCGGACGACGTACTCCTGCTGCACGCCCTCGACGAGGAGCGCCGCGTCGGGGTGGGTGATCGGCACCGCGACGATCTGCCACGGCAGGAGCGCTTCGGCGGCGTTGTCCATCGGTCGTCCTCCCTCCCTTTCCGGTTGCGACGTGCTGACACAATAGGGACCGGGTGACAGCGTCGTCGCCAGCAAATCCGTGCAGCAGGGCCGACGCAGCCGGACGGCTCACCCATCGACGCGAGGACACACGTGAACGACGCGATCCAGATCCCTGACAGTCTCAAGCCCGCCGACGGCCGGTTCGGCGCCGGCCCGTCGAAGGTCCAGACGTCCCACCTCGACGCGCTGGCCGCGACCGGGTCGTCGCTGATGGGCACCTCGCACCGCCAGGCACCGGTGAAGCAGACGGTGGGCCGCGTCCGCGAGGGCGTCCGCGCGCTCTTCGGCCTGCCCGCGGACTATCAGGTCGTGCTGGGCAACGGAGGCTCGACGGCGTTCTGGGACATCGCGACGTTCGGCCTGATCCGGGCGAGGAGCCAGCACCTGGCCTTCGGCGAGTTCTCCTCGAAGTTCGCCAAGGCCGCCGAACTGACGCCCTTCCTCGAGACGCCCACCGTGATCACGTCGGAGCCCGGGTCGCGCCCGGACCCGCGGGCCGAGGCCGGCGTCGACGCGTATGCGTGGGCGCACAACGAGACCTCGACGGCCGTGATGGCGCCGGTGCAGCGGGTCGAGGGTGCCGACGAGGACGCGCTCGTGCTGATCGATGCCACCTCCGGCGCCGGCGGGCTGCCCGTGGACATCAGCCAGGTCGACGCGTACTACTTCGCACCGCAGAAGTGCTTCGCCTCCGACGGCGGGCTCTGGGTGGCCGTGATGTCGCCCGCCGCCCTCGCGCGGGCGGCCGAGATCGGCGCCTCGGACCGGTGGGTGCCGGCATTCTTCGACCTGCCCACCGCGATCGACAACTCGGCGAAGAACCAGACCTACAACACGCCCTCGATCGCCACGCTGTTCCTGTTCGCCGAGCAGCTGGACTGGATGCTCGCGCAAGGCGGCCTCGACGCGATGGTCGCCCGGACGACGGCGTCCTCCGACGCGCTCTACGGCTGGGCGGAGAAGACGTCGTACACCACGCCGTACGTCGCGGAGCCCGGCGACCGCTCCCTGGTGATCGGCACCATCGACTTCGACGACGCGGTCGACGCCGGCCAGGTCGCCGCGGTCCTGCGTGCCAACGGCATCGTGGACACCGAGCCCTACCGCAAGCTCGGCCGCAACCAGCTCCGGATCGCGATGTACCCCGCGATCGAACCCACCGACGTCGAGGCCCTCACCTCCTGCATCGACTTCGTGGTCGACGCGCTGTAGTCCGGCGCCGGCGGGATAGTCCGGCACGTTTGGCACCCTCCGGCAGCCGGGCGAAGGTGCCAAACGTGCCGGACTATCCCCGCTTCGCGCTGATCAGGTCGTGGGCGTCGCGGCCGAAGGCGACCATCCGTGCCTCCTCGACGTCCGTGGGCGTGCTGCGCAGCGTCTCGAGGGCGGCGTCGACGGCGTCCTCGAGCGGCCAGCCGTAGACCCCGGCGGAGACCAGGGGGAACGCCACGGTCCGGGCGCCGAGCTCGTCGGCCACCTGCAGTGCGTTGGCGTAGCAGGAGGTCAGCAGGCGGCGGTCGCGCTCGCCGGCGGTGAAGTTCGGCCCGACCACGTGGATCACCCAGGTCGCCGGGAGATCACCCGCGGTCGTCCAGCCGGCCTCGCCGGTGGCCAGCCCGTGCGGGAACCGCGTGCGGCAGTCGGCCAGGACGGCCGGTCCGCCTGCGGCGTGGATCGCTCCGTCCACACCGCCGCCGCCGCGCATCCGCCGGTTCGCGGCGTTGACCACGGCGTCGACCTGCTGCTCGGTGATGTCGCCCCGTACGACGCTGATCTGCATGCGCTCGATCCTGTCACGGCGCTTCGGGCGGTCGGGTCGCCCTGCGCGGCCGCCAGGGGCGCAGCAGCGCAAGCAGCAGCAGTACGCCGGCCGACCCGGCTCCGATCGCGATGCCCAGCAGGCGGCCCCGGGCGCCACTGGCAGGGTGGCTGGAGTGTTCGCCCCGATGCTCGGTCCCAGCAAGCGGTGTCGTCGCAGAGGGCCGGGCCGACGGGAACGGTGCGCCGGCCAGTACGGCGCGGACGTCGGCGGGCAGCGTGACCTCCAGCACGGCACTGTTGCGGCCCTCCGAGCTGAGCCGGATCCGGCCCGAGTCGCCGATCGAGACGCCCTCGCCCTGACGCTGGTGCGGCAGGTCGAGGGTGGCCACGGGCACGAAGCCGGGGAACGTGTAGATCGCAGCCGTGCCGTAGCCGCGGACGAGCACGTGCCTGCCGTCGGGGAACAGCGCGGCGTCGGTGGCCCAGATCCCGACCCGGGCCACCACGGTCAGGCGGTTCGGGTGGGCGGTGGAGAGGACCGGCGGGGCGGCGTACACGGTGCCACCGAGCAGGCCCTTGGTGATCACGACGAGCCGGCCGCGTGGGCCGACGACGAGTGACTCCGCATCGTGGGCACCGTCGGGGTACACCAGGTCGTACGACGCCGCGCGCACCCGTCGGCTGCCGGCACCCGGCACGACCCGGTAGACCCGGACGGAGCTCCGGCGCTCGTCGTTGTCGCCGATGTCACCGACCCAGACGCTCCCGGCCGACGGGCCACGGCCCGGGGCGAGCGCCTCGACGTCGTCGACCCGGTCGGCGTACGTCGTCCGGCCGATCGTCCGCCCGCTCCGGGCGTCCACGGTGTAGAGCACCGGCGCGTCGCCGGAGTCGTTCGCCGTCACCATCGACCGGCCGAGGTCGACCAGCCCGCTGGACTCGGTGATCGACGGGTCGACGAACGAGAAGACCACGTGCCCGACGAGCGCGAGCACGAGACCCGCCCAGGTCATCGGTCGAGCAGGTCGGCCAGCCGCGGCTGGACCTGCCAGGCACCGGCCAGCTCGGCGTACTCCGCGTCCGCGCCGGCCGACGCACCGGCACCGGCGACCGCCCGGATCAGCGTGTTGCGCGGGGTGTGCCGGCTCCCCACGAACTCCACGACCTCGACCCGGTAGCCGCGCATCCGCAGCAGGGCGGCCCGCAACGCGTCGGTGAGGGTGTCGGCGAAGCGCTCCCGCAGGATCCCGTCGCGAGTCAGCAGCGTGTAGGGCGCGGGCGCGCCGTGCTGGCGAAGCTGTCGGGAGAGGTCCTTGTGGCAGCACGGTGCCGCGAGGACCAGCGGGGCCTCCCACTCGACCGCCCGGGCGAGCGCGTCGTCGGTGGCGGTGTCGCACGCGTGCAGAGCCAGTACGACGTCCGGGGGCTGCTCGAGGTGGACGTCGTCGATCCCGGCGGCGACGAAGGTGACCTCGTCGGCCACACCGAGCCGCTCGGCCACCTCGGTGTTGTGCCGACGTGCCTGCTCCTTGACGTCGACGCCGACGAGCCGCACCGGCAGCCCCCGCACCCGGCTCAGCCAGGCGTGCGCGGCGAACGTCAGGTAGGCGTTGCCGCAACCGAGGTCGACGACCCGCAGCGGCTCGTCGGGGGTGGGCCGGAGCAGCCCCGCGCCGATCGCGTCGTCGAGCGCGGCCTGCAGCTCACGCAGGAACTCCTCGACCTGGCGGTACTTCGCCTGTCGACTGGGCTTCACCCTCCCCTGCCGGTCGCTGATCCCGAGCTCGACCAGCACGGGGTCGTCCTCGGCGAGCAGGCGCGTCTTGGAGCGGTCGTGTCCGCGGTCGGGTGGTGCTCCGACCTCCCGCGACCGCACCCCGACGACCGCGTCCCCGCTCTTGGTCACCCGCAGCTGCAGCGAGCGGTCGACGGTGTCGACGTGCCAGTTGCCGAACGGCTCGGCGAGGAGCTCCTCGAGCACCGGGACGGCATCGGCGTGGTTGGAGACGTACGCCTGGGTGTCGTCGTACCGGGTTACCTGCAGGTGCCGACCGGCCCTGAGGTCGACGTACCTCAGCTCGACCCGCCGCCATCGCGGGTGCTGACCCTTGCGCCGTCCGGTTGCCAGGGCACGGACGAGCACCTGGTCGTCGAGGACCAGTGCCCGGACGCGGGCGAGGGCAGCGTCGAGCGGCTCGGGCATCGCGCTACTTCAACAGCTTCGCGACGACGACGATCACGATCAGGCCGACGAGCGCACCGGTGATCACGAAGCGCCGGTAGCGAGGATGCATCTGGCGAGTCTATTCAGGCGGCGAGGGCGGGATCGTCGTCGGCGTCCGAGGCGGTGAGCCGCGACGAGCGCCACGGGCTGGGCACGCCGTGGAAGAGCGCGACCGCGAGCAGGACGCCGAGGACCGTCAGCGCACCACCGCCGATCAACGTCCAGCGGGCACCGAAGGTGGCGCCGATCCAGCCGACGAACGGGGCGCCGACGGGGGTCCCGCCCATGACGACCATCATGTAGAGCGCCATCACCCGGCCACGCATCTCCGGCGGCACGCTGAGCTGCACCGTCGTGTTCGCCGCGTTGAGCATCGTCAGCAGGCACAGGCCGAGCACCGGCGTGACCAGCGCGAAGGTGAGGTACGTCGGCATCGTGCCGAGCACCACCTCGACGATGCCGAAGGCGAGCCCGGCGAGGATGACCAGGCGCTGGCGCGGCCGGCCGACCCGGCGAGCTCCCAGCAGTGCGCCGGTCAGCGACCCGACCGCGAGTGTCGTGCCGAGCAGCCCGTACTCCCCGGGACCCTGGTGGTAGACCTGCGTGGCCATCAGCGCCGAGGTCATCTGGAAGTTCATCCCGAAGGTGCCGGCGAAGAACGCGGCGACCAGGATCAGCATGAGGTCCGGGCGCCCACGCACGTAGCGCACGCCATCGGTGATCATCCCCTTGCCTCGCGGTGCCCGCGCGACCGGGGACAGCTCGTGCGGCCGCATCACCTGCAGCGCCCCGATCACGGCGAGGTAGCTCAGTCCGTTGAGCAGGATGACGACGCCGGTGGCCCGGACGCCGGAGCCCAGGGCGGCGATCATGAAGCCGGAGAGCGCCGGGCCCATCACCCGAGCGAGGTTGAACGACGCGGAGTTGAGGCCGACCGCGTTGGCCAGGTCGTCGGGGCCGACCATCTCGCTCACGAACGCCTGTCGGGCCGGGGCGTCGAAGGCCGACCCGATGCCGAACACGAAGGCGACGACGAAGACCATCCAGGTCGACACCACACCGGTGAGGGCGAGGCCTGCGAGCACGAGGGAGGCCAGTCCCATGCCGGCCTGGGTGAGCTGGAGCAGCCGCCGCTTGGACATCCGGTCGGCCACCAGCCCGGCGTACGGCGAGAACAGCAGCATCGGCAGGAACTGCAGCCCGGTGGTCAGGCCGAGCGCGGTGCTCGCCTCGGCCGCGCTGCCGTGGTGGAGCTGGAGGACCAGCCAGTCCTGGGCGACGCGCTGCATCCAGGTGCCGGTGTTCGACACCACACCACCGAACGCGTAGAGCCGGTAGTTGCGGATGCGAAGGGCGCGGAAGGTCGGACTCAAGCAGTGGCCAGCTTCTCGATCAGGGGGACGACCTCACGCAGCAGCTCGCGCTCTTCCGGGGTGAGGTCCTTCAACTGCCTGGCGAGCCAGGCGTCGCGGCGGCGGCGGTCCGCGAGCAGGATCTCGCGACCGGTGTCCGAGATCTCGACCAGGGTCGAGCGACCGTCGGTCTCGGACGGGCGGCGTACGGCGTACCCCTCGTCGACCAGGAAGCTCACCGTCCTCGTCATCGACGGCGGCTGCACGCGCTCGTGCGCGGCGAGCTGGCCGACGGTGGACTCGCCGTGGCGCAGCAGCAGTCCGAGCACGCTGATCGAGCCGACGCCGAGAGGGTTGTCGGGGTTGCGCTCGTTGCGCAGCCGGCGCGCGAGTCGCATCACGCTCACGCGCAGCTGGCTGGCGAGCCCGGCGTCGGTCCGGGTGATCTCCTCGACGGTCGGTGCCATGATAGTTAGCCTAACTCATTACTCCGGCTAACTATTCCGCCGAGGCGGCGCAGATGAGCACCGCGAGCACGTCGAGACGGCTCAGATGAGCAGAAGTCTGATCATCTGAGCCGTCTCGACGTGGATCTGACGCGCGTTTGAGCCGCCTCGGCGGGCTGTTCGGTGGTCAGGTCAGGTCAGGTCAGGTCAGGTGAGCCAGTTGGTGACCGGGTGGATCGCGAAGTAGAGCACGAACAGGGCGGCGACGACCCACATCAGGGCGTGGACCTCGGCGATCTTGCCGCGCACCAGCTTGATCACGACGTACGCGATGAAGCCGGCACCGATGCCGACCGTGATGGAGTACGTGAACGGCATCAGCACGATCGTCAGGAACGCCGGGATGGCGATCTCCAGGTCGTCCCAGTCGATGCCCTTGACCTGCTGCATCATCAAGAACCCGACCAGCACCAGCGCGGGTACGGCGGCCTCGCTCGGGATGATCGCGACCAACGGGGCGAGCACCATCGAGAGCAGGAACAGTACGCCGGTGATGACCGAGGCCAGGCCGGTCCGGGCGCCCTCGCCGACACCGGAGGCGGACTCGATGTAGGAGGTGTTCGAGGAGACACCGGCCACGCCGCCCGCCGCCGCCGCGAGGGAGTCGACGACCAGGATCCGCTCGGTGTTCGGCGGGATGCCCTCGTCGTCGAGCAGCCCGGCCTCGGCGCCGATCGCCGTCATCGTGCCCATGGTGTCGAAGAAGTCGGCCAGCATCAGGGTGAAGACCAGCAGCAGCGCGGTGACCACGCCGGCGGACTCGAAGGAGCCGAACAGCGAGAAGTGGAACACCGTGTCGAACTTGGGGGTGTCCACGATCTTGTCCGGCCAGTCGGGGACGTTCAGGCCCCAGCCGGTGGGGTTCTTCGCGCCGCCGGCGCCGAGGTTGCCGATCGACTCCACGATGATCGCCACGACGGTGGTCACCAGGATCGAGATCAGGATCGCGCCGCGGACGTGCCTGACCCACAGCACCACCACCAGGATCAGCCCGAACGCGAAGACGAGTGCCGGCCACCCGGCCAGCGACCCGGACGGACCCAGCTGCACCGGAACCGTGGTCTGCGCCGCATCCGGGATGCGACGCACCCAGCCGGCGTCGACGAAGCCGATCAACGCGATGAACAGGCCGATCCCGACCGAGATCGCGATCTTGAGCTGCGCGGGCACCGCGTGGAAGACGGCGGTGCGGAACCCCGTCAGCACGAGCACGAGGATCACCAGGCCCTCGAGCACGATCAGGCCCATCGCGTCCGCCCAGGTCATCTGCGAGGCGACCGCGAACGCCAGGAACGCGTTCAGCCCGAGGCCGGTTGCCAGCGCCAGCGGGTAGTTGGCCACCACACCCATGAGGATGGTCATCACCCCGGCCACCAACGCCGTGGCGGCGGCGATCGCGGCGAGATTGGGCCCCGATCCGCCACCCAGGAACTGGCCGTCGGCGTCCTTGGCGAAGCCGAGGATCAGGGGGTTCAGCACGATGATGTAGGCCATCGTGAAGAAGGTGACGATCCCGCCGCGGATCTCGCGCTCGACGGTCGAGCCGCGCTCGGTGATCTTGAACCAGGTGTCGACAAAGGTGCTCACGAGACACGCATAGTGGCAGAGGTCCGCCGGTGCGCACACCCACGGGTCGCGAAAATGGTACGGCGACTACATTGGCGACGTGTCCGACGACCAGCAGCCCGTGGTCCACGAGATCGGGAACCGCACCTACATCGTGGCCGATGTCGAGCCTCTCGACGTCGACGGAGTACGGACGCTCGCCGTCGGCACGGCCCTGTGGGCGGTGGCCTTCTTGATGCTGCTCCCCTTCTCGGGCCGGCTGCGCGAGGACGGCCACCTCTGGTGGATGTGGACGTGCATCGCCGGGTTCGGGCTCGGTCTGGTCGGCTGGGACCACTGTCGGCGGCGACGGAATGCGCGGCAAGCGGCACAGACCGACGTCGCGCCCGAGATCTAGAAGGTCTCGAAGCCGTCCTCGGAAACGGTGTCGAACACCGGGTCGGGCAGGGGTGGCGGCAGCTGCTTCTTGCGCAGCTGGGCATCGGAGTGGGCGCCGCAGCCGTGCAGGAAGGCGACCACGCGGCCGTCGTCGTTGGCGTACTCGTTGGCGCAGACCCCGAAGGTGTCGGCCAGCGGCCCGGCCAGCCGCACCAGGAACCCGCACGACCAGCACTTGGCCGGAGCGGACTGGGCCAGGGGTACGTCGGGACCGGGCTCGCCGTCGTACCAGCGCTGCGCCGCGAGCTGACGTCCCTCGACGGACAGCACCCGCACCCGACCGAGGGCGAGCTCCTCGCTGACCTCCTTGACCTGGGCCGCGGAGTCGCGTGAGCCGTCGCCGGGATCACCGGCGAGGTACGCCGGGACCAGCCGCTCGTCGTCCTCCTCGACCGGGAGGATGTCGCCGGCCGAGAGGTCGCCCGGCCGGATCCGTTCGCGCCACGGCACCCAGGCCGGCGCGATGATGGAGTCCTCGCCCGGCAGGAGCACGACCTCGTCGACGGTGACCCGGTCCTGCTCGGCGACGTGCGCCACGGTGACCGCCCAGCGCCAGCCGGGGTAGCCCGGCTGGGTGCAGCCGAAGTAGTGGGTGACGACACCGGCGAGCTCCGGGACCGCCTCGACGTGGTCACCGACGACCGCCTCGCCGACCTGTTCCACGAGGACGCGCCGGGCGGCCTCGATCGCCTCGGGCGCCAGCGCGGGAGCGTCTTCGGTCGTCATCACGCGGCGATTCTCCCCCATCACCGGTGCTGCTGTCTCGCTGACCCCGCGCGTCTTGGCAGGATGGGTCCATGGCGGCCGACCCGGAGACGCGTGAGCCCCACCGGGGCGAACAGCTCGCGGACGCGGCGGCCCGAGGGGTCGCGACCGGCGCCCGCGGAGCACTCGCCGCGGGTCGCGCGACCGGTCGCGGGATGTCGCGCGTCTTCCGGTACGCCCGCCGGGCCGCGAGCGCCGAGGGTGCCGGCGACTCGGGACTCTCCCGGCTCATCGAGCTGCACGCGTTCAACGCGGCCGGAGACGCGGCGATCGCGATCTCGCTGGCCGGCACGCTGTTCTTCGCCAACCCGGGCGAGGCCCGGGGCCAGGTCGCGTTGTTCCTCGGGCTGACGATGCTGCCGTTCGCGATCGTCGCCCCGCTGATCGGGCCGTTCCTCGACCGGTTCAGCCACGGCCGCCGCTGGGCGATCGGCACCACGATGGCGATCCGCGCCTTCCTGGCCTGGCTGATGGCCGACGCGGTCGCCTCCCAGTCGGTGCTGATGTACCCCACCGCGCTCGGCTGCCTGGTCGCGTCCAAGGCGTACGGCGTGACGCGGGCCGCCACCGTGCCGCGACTCCTCCCCGCTGAGCTGACCCTGGTCAAGGCGAACAGCCGGATCTCGCTCGCCGGGGTCGTCGGGGCCGCTGTCTCGGCACCGATCGCCGGACTCGCCTCGACCTTCGGCACTCCCTGGACCCTTCGTTACGCCTTCGTCGTCTTCGCGGGGGCCACGATCCTGGCGATCCTGCTGCCGGCACGCTCCGACGCCAGCGCCGGGGAGCAGGACGTGTCGCTGCGCCGCCGACGCAGCAAGCTGCAGCTGCCCGGCGACGTGGTCTTCGCCCTCCGGTGCAACGCCGGCCTGCGGCTCGTGTCCGGCTTCCTCACGATGTACCTGGCCTTCCTGCTCCGCCAGCACCCGCTGCCCGGCTGGGAGCACCGCACCACCCTCCTGCTCGGGCTCGTGATCGGCGCAGCCGGGCTCGGGAACACCGTCGGCATCGCGGTCACGTCGGTGCTGCGCAAGGTCAACCCGATGACCGTCGTCGTGGTGGCCCTGGTCGCGGACGCAGTGGCGGCGGTGGTCGCGGCGCTCCTCTACGGCCTGGTCGCCGCCGTTGCGCTCGGTCTCACGGCCGGGGTCGCCCAGGCCATGGGCAAGCTGTCGCTCGACGCGACCGTCCAGCGCGACGTCCCCGAGTCGCACCGGACGTCGGCGTTCGCCCGGTCGGAGACGCTGCTCCAGCTGTCCTGGGTCATCGGTGGCTTCGTGGGGATCGCCATCCCGCTGGAGATCGGCGGCCACGTGCTGCCCAAGCTCGGCCTGGGCACGTTGGCCGCCATCACCGTCGGGTGGACGGTGCTGGTGCTCGTACGCCGCCACCGGATCGCCTCCGAGCCGCTCCCGTCACCAGCGCCGGTCGAGTAGGCGCACCCTCAGAGATCGAGCTCGTCGGCGAGGCCGCGCAGCAGCTTGGCTGTCGGCCGAGCCGTCTTGGGATCAGGGTGTCGGCCGCTCCGGTACGCGTGCTGGACACCCTCCAGCAGCCGGATCAGGTCCTCGACGATGCCGACCATGTCCTCGGGCTTCTTGCGCTGCGACTGACGCTGCGCCGCCGCGACCGATCGGGGGGCGTCCAGCACCCGCACCTGGTGAGCCTGGTCGCCCTTGCGGCCGGAGAGGATGCCGAACTCCACGCGGGTCCCGGCCTTGAGCGTGGTCACGCCGTCGGGCAGGGCCGACGCGCGCACGTAGACGTCGTCGCCGTCCTCACGGGAGAGGAAGCCGAAGCCCTTCTCGGCGTCGTACCACTTGACCTTTCCGGTGGGCACTGGGTTCGACCTTTCTGCTGGCGTTCGGATGCGGAGGCACAGCGTACGTGCCGACACGTGCCTGGGCGAACCTCATTGTGTCAGCGCGGTGGACCGGGTGGCGGCGACGTGGTCGTCGAGCCACTCGGGGAACGACGTCAGGTCGTCGAGCACCACGTGGGTGCCGGCGGCGACCAGCTCCTCGCGGGTGCTGCCGCCGGTGAGCACGGAGACGCTGACGGCACCCGCGGCCAGGGCGCCGGCGACGTCGTGGACGTGGTCACCGACGTAGACCGACGCACCCTCCTGCCGCAGCACGGCGCTCTTGGCCTCGCCCCACACCAGGCCCGCCACGACGTCGACGTCGAGGCCGAGGTGGTCGACGTGCAGCTGCGCGTTGGGGGTGAACTTGCCGGTCACCAGCACGACCCGCCCGTGGTGTCGGCGCACGGCCGCCAGGGCCTCGGGTGCGCCGGCCAGGTGCGGAGTGGCGTGCACCGCATGGTCGGGATAGAGCACTCGGAACCGGTCGGTCGCGGCGGCGATCGCCGTCGCGGGCAGGTACGGCGCGAGCAGCTGGTCCAGCGGCGGGCCGAGCCGCCCGGCCAGCTCCGCGGAGGGGATCTGCACCCCCAGCTCGGCGCCGAGCGCGTCGAGGGTCGCCACGAAGCCGGCGGACGTGTCGATCAGGGTCATGTCCAGGTCGAACCCGACGACCAGACCGCTCTCCTCGACCACGGCCGAAGCCTACGCGCGTGGCGCGTCAGGACAGCCGGGCCCGCACGACCTCGTCGAGGACCCCGAGGGGCAGCGAGCCGCTGTCGAGCACGGCGCTGTGGAACGCGCGCACGTCGAACCGCTCCCCCTGCCGATCCTGGGCCTCCGCCCGCATCCGCAGGATCTCCAGCCGGCCGATCATGTACGACGTCGCCTGGCCCGGGTGCAGGATGTAGCGGTCGACCTCGGGCCGGCAGATCGCCTCGGTCATCGGCGAGTTCGCCACCATGTAGTCGACCGCCTGCTGGCGGGTCCAGCCGAGCGCGTGCAGGCCGGTGTCGACGACCAGGCGGCAGGCCCGCAGCGAGTCGGCGGAGAAGATGCCCATCCGGTCGACCGCCCCGCTGTACAGCCCCATCTCGTCGGCGAGCCGCTCGGAGTAGAGGCCCCAGCCCTCGGCGTACGCCGCGTTGTGGATGTGCTTGCGGAACTCCGGCACCCCGTCCAGCTCGCCGGCGATCGCCAGCTGCAGGTGGTGGCCGGGGATCCCCTCGTGGAAGGCCAGGGACTCGATCTCGAAGGTGCCCCAGGCCGTCGGGTCGAGGACGTTGACGAAGACCGAGCCGCCACGGGACCCGTCCGCGGCCGGCGGGTAGTAGAACGCCTTCGCCCCCGTGGTGGTGGCCTGGACACCACACGGCGCCTGGGGCAGCACCTCGAACCACGCAGGCATCGCGGCCCACGCACGGTCGATGGCGACCCGGGTGCCGTCGACCAGCTGCTCGGCGTTGTCGACGTGCAGCTTCGGGTCCGCGCGCATGGCCGCGAAGATGTCCTCCAGCACGTCGGTGCCGACGACCTCCGGCCCGAGCGCGCGGTACTCCTCGGCCAGGTGCTCGATCTGCTGGAGGCCGATCTCGTGGATCTCCTCGGCGGTCTTCGTGGTGGTCGTGTAGTACCGCAACGCCCGGGCGTAGGCGTCCTCGCCCGCGTCCACCCAGCGCAGGCCCGCCCGGTCGTCGGGGCGCGCCCCGGGCAGCACCTGGTCGCGCAGCACGTCGCGGTACGCCGCCATGCCGGGTCTGACCGATCGCTCGATCGCGTCGACCATCCGCGCCCGCCAGGCCTCCGCGTCGACCCCGTCGGGCAGCGCCGAGGTGCCCAGGAGCGGATCGTCGGCGGGCGGGACCGCCAGTGCGTCGTCGATCTGGGCGATCGTGGCGGTGACGGCGAACTCCGGCGGCACCCGACCGGCCGCGAGGCCCTCGCGCTGGCGCTCGGCCAGGTCGACGTACGACTGGCCGATCGCGTGGAACTTGGCGACCATCGCCTCGGCCACCTCGGGCGTCGGGATCGAGAGCATGCCGATCACCAGCGGCAGCGTCGTCTGCGGGCCGAAGATCGGGTCGGCGGTGAAGGTCCGCAACCGGGCCTCGAGGAAGTCGGCCCGCGTGCGGGCGTCGTTCGCCAGCACGTCGCGGGTGATGCGCTGCTGCGGCTCGAGGTCGTCGTCGGGCATCGCCTCCGCGGCCGCCAGGAAGCCGCGCAGGGCAGCGATCTGGCGGTCCTCCTCGACCCGGGTGAGGTCCTCGAACCGGTCGGCCCACGCGTACTGCGCGAGGACGTGCGCCTCGGTCGGTGCCGCATCGAGGTAGGCGGTGAAGTACTCCGCCGAGAGGTCGTCGAGATAGGTGGTCACGTCAGGCGCCTTCCGGTCCCAGGAACAGCCCGTCGATCCTCCCGCGAGCACGACGGCATGACTCGACGATAGAGAGGTGCCCGACCAGGGGACAGCCGGGGCTCACGCATCGCGACTGCGGAACAGCGCGAACGAGGCTGCCATCAGGAGGACGGTCAGCCCGCCGAACACGATCGTGCCGCCTAGCGGGGAGAGCGGATCGCCGAACGTGCTGGTCGAGTGGCTGAGGACGTCGACCATGCGGTTGCCCGCGCCGAACGGCAGGAAGCGCAGGACGGCGGTGTGGTCCCGCAGACCGGGGACCAGCAGGAAGAAGACGTGGACGAGCGACTCGATCAGCAGCGGCCACAGGAAGATCGAGGTCAGCGCGAACGCCTGCGACCTCGTCAACGAGGTGAACGCCATCGCCAGCCAGCTGAGCAGCACCCCGTAGAGCACCTCCCTGCCGATGATGCTCCAGGTCTGGGCGGAGAACACGGACAGGTAGTCGTGCAGGAACACGATCCCGACGACACCGGAGAGCAGCATGGTGACGAAGGCGATCACGGCGACCCACAGTCCCACGACGACGTACTTCGCGACCCACAGCGACCAGCGGGAGTTCAGGGCCGTCAAGGAGGCCCGGATCATGCCGTGCCGGTACTCGTGCCCCCAGGCGAAGATGCCCAGGATCGCGAGCACGAAGCAGACCACGCTGGGGATCTGGCCGCTGGCGGCCAGTTGGGTGACCACCGCGGCGCCGAGGCCGTCCAGGTCGCCGGCGTTGATGCCGGAGCGGGAGAAGTCGTGGTGGATCGCCCACGAGAACAGCGTCGAGATGCCGACGCCGAGCACGACCGCGAGACCGGTGAGCCACCAGGTGGACCGGATCGTCCGGATCCGGACCCATTCGTAGGCGAGCGCGGCCCTCACGCGTCGCTCCTCTCGACCGGCGGTGCCGGTGGATGGGCCTGGAACTCCTCGGCGCCGGCGGTGCGCTCGAGGAAGGCCTCCTCGAGGGTGGCGACCTTGTTGGACAGCTCGTGGAGCCGTACGCCGTGGTCGAAGGCGACGTCGCCGACTGCGTCCGCTGCCATGCCGGTGACGGTGAGCAGGCCCGGCTGGTCGGTCTCGACCCTCGCACCGCGCGCAACGAGCAGGTCACCGAGCCGGGCGATCTCCGGCGTGCGCACGACGACCGCATTGGCCTGCGCACTGCTGACGAACTCCTCGACCGGACCGGTGGCGATCAGCCGGCCCTTGCCGATCACGACGAGGTGGTCGGCCATGAGCGCCATCTCGGAGAGCAGGTGGCTGGACACGAAGACGCTGCGACCCTCGGCCGCCAGCGACTTGAGGAAGAGCCGCATCCAGAGGATGCCCTGCGGGTCGAGCCCGTTGGCTGGTTCGTCGAGGATCAGGGTGTGCGGCTCCCCGAGCAGCGCAGCCGCGAGGCCGAGCCGCTGGCCCATCCCCATCGAGAAGCTCTTCGGCTTGGCCCGGGCGACCTCGGTGAGGCCGACCAGGGCGAGCACCTCGTCCACCCGTGTGCGCGGGATCGCGTTGGCCGCGGCCAGCATCCGCAGGTGGTTGCGCGCCTTGCGGGTCGGGTGGAACGGCTTCGCCTCCAACAGCGTGCCGACGTGGCGCATGGGGTGCCGCAGCTCGGTGAAGCGGCGGCCGTCGAAGGTCGTGCTCCCCGCACCGGCGTCGAGGCCGAGCATCAGCCGCATCGTGGTGGACTTGCCCGAGCCGTTCGGGCCGAGGAAGCCGGTCACGCTGCCCGGCTCGACGTCGAAGGAGAGATCGGCGACGGCGGGCTTGCCGCCGTAGCTCTTGCCGAGCCCGCGGGCCGCGATGGTCGCCATGGAGACGATCCTTGCATTCCAGATATGGGGAAACCGGCTTCCTCCGCCGCCCCACCAAGGTGTCGCCCTGCCCAACCGTCGACGAGCGAGTCCGCCGACCGGTCCTCACTCCGTAGAATTGGCCGGATGCCCACCGCCGCACCCCGCACGCTCGCCGACCAGCTCCGCAGCTGGCCCGACGAGCGGCTCGCCGCGCTGCTGGAGGCACGGCCCGACCTGGCCACGCCTGCGCCGGTGGACTCGGCCCAGCTCGCCGGCCGGGCCGCGGGGCGCACGTCGGTCGTGCGCGCCCTCGACCTGCTCGACCGGCTCGAGCTGGCCGTGCTGTCGGCGGTCGTGCAGGACGCACCCGCCGACACCGCCAGCATCCGACGGGTGGTCCACGCCGAGACGACCTCGGTCGACGCTGCCCTCGACCGGCTGCACGGTCTCGCGCTGGTGTGGGGCGTCCCCGCGGCCTGGCGGCCCGTGACGATCGTGGCCGACCTGGTCGGCGTACCTGCTGGGCCGGAGGCCGGTCAGGTGGCGAGGCTGCTCGACGAGCTCGAGCCGGCCGCGCGTGCCGTCCTGGTCCACCTCGACCAGGCCGACCTGGCCGGCACGGTGTCCGAGCCGCGAGAGCCGAGCCGGTCCGCCGAGCCCGCGAGCCCGACCGAGCAGCTGCTGGCTCGCGGCCTCCTCGCGCCGCGTGGCGAGCGGCACGTCGTCGTCCCCTGGAGCGTCCGACTGCACCTGCGCGGCGGACGGTCCACCCGGGATCCGGTGGACGTCGTGCCCGCGTTCGCCGACGACGAGCGCACCGTTGCGAGCGTCGAACGTGCGGCTGCGGGCGCCGCGTTCGAGCTCACTCGGCGCACCGGACTGCTGCTCGAGCACTGGGCGACCAACCCGCCCCCGGCCCTTCGTTCCGGCGGCCTGGGTGTCCGCGACCTGCGCGCAACGGCCCAGCTGCTGCACACGGGGACTTCCACGGCCGCGCTCGTCGTGGAGACGGCCCGGGCCGCCGGGCTGCTGGCGCCGGGCATGAACGACGAGCTCGACTCCGCGTGGCTGCCGACCGATGCGTACGACGCCTGGGCCGCCCGGCCGACCGCGGACCGCTGGACCTCCCTCGCCCGGGCGTGGCTCGACAACCCGCGACTCATCTCGGCGATCGGCGGCCGTGACGGGGACCGCCCGGTGAACGCGCTGTCTGCCGGGCTCGAACGGGCCTGGCTGCCCGGCGACCGGCAGTCCGTGCTCCGCGAGCTCGCCACCCTCGCGCCCGGACGCGCGCTCGCCGCCGGCACCGGCACGCCCTCCCTCGTCGCGCGGCTGCAGTGGCGGCACCCGCGACGCCCCAGCGCCCGGCTGGCCCTCGTGCCCACCGTGCTCGAGGAGGCGGCGACCTTCGGTGTGGTCTCGCACGGCGCCGTACCCGGGTTCGCGCGGCAGCTGCTCGCCGGCGAGGACCCGGCCACCCGGCTCGAGCCGCTTCTTCCCGAGCCGGTCGACCACGTGCTGATCCAGGCCGACCTGACCGCGGTGGCGCCCGGGCCGCTGGAGCAGGGCTTCGCCCGGCAGTTCGCGCTGGTCGCCGACGTGGAGTCCCGCGGCGGCGCGACGGTGTACCGCTTCTCCGCCGACTCCCTGCGACGCGCGTTCGACTCGGGCTGGTCGGTCCTCGAGGTGAAGGACTTCCTGCGCGAGTCCTCGCGTACTCCCGTGCCGCAGGCCCTCGACTACCTGGTCGACGACGTCTCGCGCCGGTTCGGCACCCTGCGGGTCGGGGTCGCGGAATCGTTCCTGCGCAGCGACGACGAGACGGCCCTGACCGAGCTGCTGCACCACCGGGACGCCGCTTCGCTGCGACTGCGCAGGATCGCGCCCACGGTCGTGGTGTCCGACGTGCCCGTGCAGGTGCTGCTGCCACGCCTGCGCGAGCTCGGCTCGGCGCCGGTCGTCGAGAGCGCCGACGGCACGGTGCGCGTCGCACGGCCCGAGGAGTTCCGGTCGCGGACCCCCCGTCAGGCACGGACGGCGGCACGCGACGCCGCCCGGCAGGCGGCCCGCACGGCCGCGGTGGTGGCCGCGGTGCGGGCCGGCGACCGGGCGGCCGCGAGCCGGCCGTCCCGGGGGCCCGCCACCCGTCCGGCCGACGTGATGGCGGTGCTGCGCGAGGCTGTCGAGTCACGCCGTGAGGTGTGGATCGGCTACCTGGACAACCACGGCACCAACAGCGAGCGCGTGGTGCGCCCGGTCGAGGTGGGCGGCGGCCAACTGTCGGCGTACGACGAGCGCACCAGCGAGGTCCGCACCTTCGCCATCCACCGGATCACCCGGGCGCGGGTGACCGATCAGCTCTCGCAGTAGGCCTCGCAGTAGGCCTGGAGCCCCCAGATCTCGCTGTCGAGGTAGCGGCGCGTCAGGCGCCGGGTCAGCAGTCCGACCAGCGGCACCAGCACCCTCTGCGACCAGGCGCCGAGCGCCGCCGTGAAGGTGGCTGAGTCGGCAGGCCGTGGTGCCGAACTGGCCCTGTTCGCTGGTTTCCTCCTCCTGGCCAGGCGTCTGATCCGGAGCGCGCGACGCGACGGACTGTTCACCGCGCAGGTGGCCGCGCGCACCCGCACCCTCGGCTGGTTCCTGCTCCTCTTCAAGCCGGCGATTTTCACCCTGAACGGCATGGGCAATCTCGTCCTGCGCGCCGTTGGGCTG
>Ga0207657_10001574_pt1 | contig 24502 bp, 20 predicted proteins | sample KBSC33metaG_FD_184316 | JGI IMG/M metagenome (GOLD analysis project Ga0207657, IMG submission 184316) | Corn rhizosphere microbial communities from Kellogg Biological Station, Michigan, USA - KBS C3-3 metaG (SPAdes) (version 2) | ecosystem: Host-associated > Plants > Roots > Rhizosphere > Soil ... | reverse complement strand
TTAAGTCACGCAAGGGATCCCGATCGCAAGGGTAACAGGGGGAAACCCCGAGCCACAGGATCACCCTGCCTTTTAGGTTCGTTCCCCTGACGCCGCGATGAACAAGTCGCAAAAAGAAACCAATTATCGCTTCTTTTTCGGCTCATCGTAGGTGAACGCGCTGTCCGGGACGCCAATGTTGAAGCGAACGTTGGAGAGTTTCACCGTCGTCCGGTTGTTCTGTGGATCGATCGCGGTCCAACCATAGAGCTGCAGCCCGCCGGGAGCCGAAGCGTTGCGCAGGAAGGCGAGGGTCAATTGTCCATATTGTCCGGCGCTCTTGGCGCGGGCGACGACGACCCGTTTGTCATTGCTCGGCAGGATTTCCGCTTTCCCGTTGAAGTCTGGCGAACCCGACAGCAGCGGGCCAAGCGGCGTGCGCGACAGCGGCCAGCTCGACTTCTGCCCGACCGAATAATCGAGAAAGGTCAGGCGCTTGCCGTCGGCGACCAGCAGCAGGTCGCCGCCGTCGTACTGAAAGCGGATGCGGCCCGGCCGCTTCATTTGCAGCGTGCCGCTCGCATTCCGGCCGCGCGCGTCGGTCTGCGTGAAGTTGGCGGTCATCGTCTGCACGCCCGATAAATGCGCCTTCAGTTGTGCAAGGTCGGGCGAGGGCGCGGCAGCGCTGGCAGGACCCGTGGCGACAATGGCCATCGGAACAAGCGCGCGCGCGAAGGTCTTCATTAACATCCAAATCTCCTGGATTTTCGCCATCTTCTGGCGTTCGCGCATTGAATGCGGACTGAACCTTCCGGTTCCGATACGTTCAGGCGGGGATCGCCGGCTGGCCTCAGATCGGATGCCCGTCGGGATCAATCAACACCTCGCGGCGACCGACATGGTCGGGCTGGCCGACGAGGCCATCCTTTTCCATCCGCTCGATCAGCCGGGCGGCGCTGTTGTAGCCGACGCGGAGCTGACGCTGGAGGTACGAGGTCGAGGCCTTCTGGCTCTCCGCCACGATCTGGATCGCCTTGCGATAAAGCTGCGTCTCCGCATCGTCTTCGCCGGTCGGCTGACCGTCGAACAGATAGCCGCCGTCCTCGGGTTCTTCGGTCACCGCCTGGACATAGTCCGGTGCGCCTTGCCGACGCCAATGCTCGGCCACGGCGCGTACTTCCTCGTCACTGACGAACGGCCCGTGAACGCGGATGATCTGCTTGCCGCCGGGCATGTAAAGCATATCGCCCTTCCCCAGCAGCTGTTCGGCACCCTGCTCCCCGAGGATGGTGCGGCTGTCGATCTTGCTCGTCACCTGGAAGCTGACGCGGGTGGGAAGATTGGCCTTGATGACTCCGGTGATGACGTCGACCGACGGACGCTGGGTCGCCATGATCAGGTGGATGCCGGCCGCGCGAGCCTTCTGCGCCAGCCGCTGGATTAGGAATTCCACTTCCTTGCCCGCCGTCATCATCAGATCGGCGAGTTCGTCGACGATCACCACGATCTGCGGCAGCACCTCATATTCCAGGCTCTCGGTCTCGTAGAGCGGCTGGCCCGTATCGGCGTCATAGCCGGTCTGGACACGGCGGCCGAGCTTGGCGCCCTTGGCTCGAGCCTCGCGGACCTTGACGTTGAAGCTGGGCAGCGCGCGGACGCCAAGGTTGGCCATCATGCGATAGCGTTCCTCCATCTGCTCGACGGCCCACTTGAGCGCGCGAACAGCCTTGCCCGGTTCGGTTACCACCGGCGACAGCAAGTGCGGGATGTCGTCGTACATGCTGAGTTCCAGCATTTTCGGATCGATCATGATCATCTTCACCTGGTCCGGGCCGTACCGGTACAGGAGCGAGAGGATCATGCAGTTGAGGCCGACCGACTTGCCGGAGCCGGTCGTGCCCGCGACCAGCAGATGCGGCATCGGCGCAAGGTCGGCGATAACCGGATCGCCGGCGATATTCTTGCCGAGGATCAGTGGCAGCGAATGATTCTGATCTTCGAAGGCCTGGCTGCCGATCAGTTCGGAAAGCGAAACCATCTCGCGCTTGGGGTTGGGCAATTCGATGCCGATCACGCTGCGGCCCGGAATGGTCGCGACGCGCGCCGACAGCGCGGACATGTTGCGCGCAATGTCATCGGCCAGCGCAATCACTCGGCTCGACTTGACGCCGCTCGCGGGCTCCAGCTCGTACATTGTCACCACCGGCCCTGGCCGCACTTCGACGATGTCCCCGCGCACCTTGAAGTCCTCGAGCACCGTTTCGAGCAGGCGCGCATTGCGCTCGAGGCCGGCGCGGTCGATTTGCTGGCGGGTCTCTTTCGGCGGTGCGGTGAGCAGGTCGATTGTGGGCAATGCGTAGCTGTCGCCAAGTGCCAGCGTCGGCTGCGCACTCGAAGGTTTCTTGCTCGCCGCCTTGCCGGCAGGCGTAATGGAGCGCGCCGGTTCGGCGACGGCCACGGTGGGCTTGGAGCGCGGGGGCGCGGCCGGGATGACGCGATCTTCAACAATCTCGGTCCGGCGCGGCGCGGCGCGGCGCTCGCGCGGGTGGCGTTGGAACAGGCCCCGGAACCATCCCCGCTCATCCTCAGCCAGGCCGAGCGCGAAGAAACCGACCGCCAGGCCCGCGAGCCCGAACAGCAGCAACACCGCCAGCCGGGTAGGTCCGGCAATCTGCGGGTTGGGGATGAGGCCGACGACCGCGTCGACGCCGTGCGCCGTGGCAAGCCCCAGCGCACCGCCCCAACCCGAGGGTAGACCGGACACCGCCGATCCGCTGGTCAGGCCGAGCGCAATGCCGAGGAGCACCGCGCCGACGGCAGCGAGCAGCAGCCCGCGGCCGATACCGGCCACCGGCTGAAGCCGAATCAGGCGGATCCCCGCGAGGGCGATCACCGGGACGAACAGCGCCGCCCCGAGCCCGAACAGCAGCAACAGCACGTCACTGGAATAGGCGCCCACGCTGCCCAGCCAGTTGGTCGGCGGACCTCCCGCAGCGGTGCTCAGCGAAGGGTCGTTGGGATTGTGCGTTGCCAGCGCCAGCCCGCCGGCGAGGCCTGCGGCGAGTAGCAGGACACCGCCCGTCCGCACGAAGAACCGCCGCGCCGTTTCACGCAGCGAATCCCGCCAGTCAGGCGCCAGCTCCCGCTTGGGCGCGCGCGTCGCTACCGTTGCCATGTCCCACCCTTCCTTCGCCGCTAGAATCTCCCACGCGGACTCCTTGGTCAAGCGAAGTCGTGGCGTCGCTGCGATGAACGGGTTAGGGACACCGACCATGGACCGCGCGGACGTGATCATCTTCGGGGGCGGGCTGGTCGGCTTGGCATTGGCCGCCGCACTCGATTCGAGTGGCCTGTCCGCCATCGTCGTCGATCCGGCCGACCCCGCGCCGCGCGGTGAGTCCTCGTTCGACGGCCGCACCAGCGCCGTCTCCTCCAGCTCGATGCGCATGCTGAAAACGATCGGGGTCGCCGATCACCTGGCCGCCCCCGGTTGCCCGATCCGCCGGATCGCGGTCGCCGACGGCCTCAAGCCCGGCAGCCTCCACTTCGATGCGGATGACGAAGAGCCGCTCGGATTCATGCACGAGAACCGGTACCTTCGCGCCGCGCTTCACGCGCGAGCGGAAGCCGGCAGGAACCTGTGGCTCCTATGGAAGTCTCACGTTGCGAGCGTCGACCGCAGCGTGAATGGGGTCGTCGTAGGCTTGGAAGATGGACGTCGGCTAAGTGCGCCGCTGCTGATAGCCGCGGACGGCCGCAACTCCCGCACGCGCGAGGCGGCCGGGATTAACATCGCGCGCTGGAAATACGATCATCAGGCGATCGTCTCCGTATTGCGTCACGAACGGCCGCACGATCACGTCGCCTATGAGATTTTCTTCCCCGGCGGCCCGTTTGCGCTTCTGCCGATGAACGACGACGAGGTTGGGCACCGCTCGGCGATCGTGTGGTCGGTGCCCAACGCCGATGCGCCCGGCTGGCTGTCGCTAAGCGCCGCGGACTTCGCGGCCGAAGCCGAGGCGGCGATGGGCGCCTTCCTCGGCACGATCGAGATGCTGGCGCCGCGATCCTCCTTTCCGCTCGGTTTCCATCACGCGGCGCAGATGACCGCGCAGCGGCTGGCGCTGGTCGGCGACGCCGCGCACGCGATTCACCCCATCGCCGGCCAAGGCCTCAACCTCGGCTTCCGGGATGTCGCGGCGATCGCCGAAGTGCTGGTCGAAGGGGCGCGGCTCGGCCTCGACCTGGGCGACCAGCAGTTGTTGACGCGATACCAGCGCTGGCGCTCGCTCGATGCGCTCTCGGTCGCCTTCGTAACCGACAGCCTGACCAGGATTTACGGCATCCCGGGTGCCACGGCCTCGGCGGTGCGGCGTTTCGGCATGGGCCTGGTCGGGCGCATCTCCCCCCTGCGCAACAAGCTGATGAGCGAAGCACGCGGGACGAGCGGCGAACTCCCGTTGCTGCTGCGAGGCTTGCCGATCTGATTACTGGAGCGTCGGCTCCATCTCGACGCCGCCGTTCATCGCCATCCGATGGAATTGCATTAGCTGGACCAGCAAATCGGCGCGGCCGTTGAGGTTCACTTCCTCCAGCAGCGCCTGCTTGGCGCCGACATCGAATGGCGCGACCTGGGCAATGGCATTCACCAGCATTTCATCGTCGAGGCGCGCGACGGCGGCCCAGTCCACCGCGAGACCAAGCGCATCGCCGAGCTTGCGCGCCTCGCGTTCGACCTCGGCCCGCTGGATCATCGGCAGCGGATCGGGCTCGCCGTCGTCGAACGCCTCGATATCCACCTCGGCGCAGCGGTACAGGGCATCGTTATCGACCTCGCGAACCAGGCGGAAACGGTTCGACCCCAGCAGCACGATATTGAAGCGCCCTTCGTCCAGTTCCTCGACCCCGACCAGCTCGCCGACGCAACCGACGGCGTAGAGCGGGGCCTGATTGTCGTCGTCGAGCCGCTGCGGCTGGATCATCGCGATCTGCCCGCCGCCATCGATCGCGTCGCGCGTCATCTCGCGGTAGCGCGGCTCGAAGATGTGCAACGGCAGCTGCGAGCGCGGGAACAAGATGGCCCCTGACAGCGGGAAAATCGGAACGCGCAGCGTCCGGCTCATGTGAACAGGAGAGCCGAAAGCCGCCGGCGCTGCGCGCTGGACCACGGATCTCCCAGACCCTGCGCTTCCAGCAACTGGAGGAAGCGCTGACGCGCCGCGCCATCGTTCCATTCGCGGTCGCGGCGGACGATCTCCAGCAAATTGTCGGCCGCGGCGTCGCGCTGGCCGTCTGCCATCTGAGCATTGGCGAGCTCCAGCCGCGCCTCGTGATCGTCGCCGTTCGCGGCAACGCGCGCTTCCAGCGCCGACGTATCGGCCTTTGGACCGGAAGCGACCTCGAAGGCGGCGCGAGCCCGGCTGATTTCCGGCTTTTTGGCCAGGTCCTCGGGCAAGCTGCCAAGAATATTGTCGGCCTCGGACAGTTCGTGGCCGGCAACCAAGGCGCGAATCAAGCCGCCGAGCACTTCGGGATTGTCGGGCGCCATCTCGCGCACCTGGCGAAAGACGCTTGCCGCGCGCCGAGCATCGCCCTCGGCCAGGATCTGCTCGCCCATGGCGATCAGCGGCTCGATCTCCGCCTTGGGCGCCGCCCCCTCGGGTTCGATCTTGAGCTGCGCCAGCAGCTGGTCGAGCGCCTTCTTGAGCTGGCCTTCGCTGCGGTAGTTGGTGAGGTCGGCGACGGGCTGACCTTGGTAGATGGCATAGACGGTCGGGATGGACTGGATGCGAAACTGTGCCGCCAGCGTCTTTTCCTGGTCGACGTCGATCTTGGCCAGCTTGACGCCCTTCGCCGCATAATCCTCCGCGACCTTGTCGAGCACCGGCGACAATTGCTTGCAGGGCCCGCACCATTCCGCCCAGAAATCGAGGATGATGAGGGCGGTCATCGACGGCGCGATGACGTCGCGTTCGAACCGCTCGAGCGATTCGCGCTCGGCTTCGGTCATTCCGAGTGTGGCCACGGGTGTCGCTCAGCTCCTCAAACGCGGGTTGGCGCCTCATATGGGCGGATGCGGCACCGCTCACAAGCTTGCGACAAGCCGTCTTGCGGCAGTGCGCATGCCCATGCTAGGCGCGCCGCCTCACCCGGCCGGACCAGCTTCCGGCGTCAGCGCCGAGCGGGCGTAGCTCAGGGGTAGAGCACAACCTTGCCAAGGTTGGGGTCGAGGGTTCGAATCCCTTCGCCCGCTCCAGCGCGGACATGCCACGGTGCGTGTCGAGCCATGCGGACTCCCGGTCGTTTGCCTGTTCATCCCCGCCTTGGTCGTTCGGCGCGAGGGGTCTAGGGCTCCGCAAAGGAGTCGGAAATGAACGACCAGGCCGAACTGACCCGCCCCGCGAGCGAGGACCGCTTGCAAACCGTCAATCCCGCAACCGGCGAGCCGGGCAAATCCTATGCCGCGCACACGCTGGATGAGGCGCTTGCCGCGGCCGGCGCTGCCCGAGCGGCCCAGCGCGAATGGCGGAAGACCGGCTTCGCGGAGCGCTCGGCCATTTTCCACAAGGCCGCCGCCATCCTTCGCGCCCGCAAGGACGAGTTCGCGCGGCTGATGACCGACGAAATGGGCAAGACGGTCACCGACGGCCGCGCCGAAGTCGAGAAATGCGCCTTCCACTGCGACTGGTTCGCCGATCACGCCGAGGAATATCTCGCGCGGCGGGAAGCCGACATCGGCGGAGGCGAGGCATTCGTCACCTTCAACCCGCTGGGGATCGTGCTGGCGATCATGCCGTGGAATTTCCCGTTCTGGCAGGTGATCCGCGCCGTCGCGCCGGCTCTGATGGCGGGCAACGGCATGTTGCTGAAGCATGCCAGCAACGTTCCCGGCTGCGCGCTCGCGATCGAAGACGTGCTCCATCAGGCGGGCGTGCCCAGGGATCTGTTCCGGACCCTGCGGCTGCCGACTAAGCATGTCGAGGCGTTGATCAAGGACGATCATGTAGCGGCGGTGACGCTCACGGGCAGCGTCGCGGCGGGCCGCGCCGTGGCCAGCGAATCGGGCGCCGTGTTAAAGAAATGTGTGCTCGAGCTCGGCGGCTCGGACGCCTATGTCGTGCTGGAAGATGCCGACATCGACGCCGCCGCCAAGGTCGCGGCCAAGGCGCGCATGGTCAATGGCGGGCAAAGCTGTATCGCCGGCAAGCGCTTCATCGTCGTGCGCGACATTCTCGAGCGGTTCGAGACCGCTCTGGTCGAGGCGATGCGCGGCTTCGTCATGGGCGATCCGGTAAGCGAGGCCAGCCAGTTCGGTCCGATGGTCAGCGTCAAGGCGCGCGATGAAATCCACGAGCAGGTCCGGCAGAGTGTCGCGAAAGGCGCCCGCCTGTTGCTCGGCGGTGAAATCCCAGATCGCGCCGGCGCCTGGTACCCGGCGACCGTGCTGGCCGATGTTCGCCCCGGCCAGCCCGCCCACGATGAGGAAGTGTTCGGCCCCGTCGCCGCCATCATCGCCGCGGATGACGAGGCGGACGCGATCCGCATTGCCAACGACAGCGAGTTCGGTCTTGGCTCAGGCGTGCTGACCTCCGATCTCGACCGCGGCCGGCGGATTGCCGCCGAAGAGCTGGAAGCGGGCATGAGCTTCGTCAACGAGAACGTCCGCTCCGATTCACGCACACCGTTCGGCGGGGTCAAGCATTCGGGCTACGGCCGCGAATGCGGCGTCTTCGGCATCCACGAGTTCGTCAACATCAAGACCGTGCACGTTAAGCCGGTCGAGAAAGCTGTGGGCGCCAAGGTCGAATAGTCTGGCGTCACGACGTCACTGCGCCGGCGGGGCGGTCCCCGTCATCAGCGCGGCGGACTCGATCTCGTCCAGCGCGCGGTGGACGGCAACGTAGCGTCGCGCCTTGGCCGTCCAGTCGCCGGCGCGCGCGGCGCCCGGCAGCCGCATGGTTTCCGCCAACGCCTGGTCGGCATCCCCGGATGACAGCATCTGCAGTGCGCGATTGTAGCGGGCCTCGGGGCTGGCCGGCGGGCGCGACGAACGATGAACCTGAATCAGCGATCCCAGCTCACGCTTGGTGTTCGCCCACCAGCTGTCCTGTGGCCCGCCGCGCCGCAGCTCGGGCGCCAGCGCCTGATAGTCGTTGATCAATTCGTTGAGCCGTACCGGCTGGTGGGATCCGGTGATGATCGTGGCCACCGCCGCCTGATGCTGCGGCCCGAAGCGGGCAGCCAGAAGGTTCTCGAGATAGCCGAGCGCCACCCCGCGATCGATCGCGCGCCGCGCGGCGAAGGCGATCACCAGGGCATCGGCCCGTCCGGCCGAACCGGCCGCGCGTTGGGTCGCATTCTCGACCTGATCGAGCCGATTCTCCAGCGTCGCGATTTGCGCGTTGGTCGGGGCTGGCGCGGGCGTTGCGCTTGGGTAAGGCGATTGCGCCACGTTCGGATGCGCAGTGGAGATGAGAGACGCCGGCTGACTTGGCTCAACGCCGAAAAACCGTGCCGCCGGCTCGTATCGGGCCAGCGCCCACACCGTCCCCGCGGCCCCGACCAGCAGCAGGACGAGTCCGATCAGCAGGCGGGCGCCCCACCCGATGCCGCTGCGAGATCCCGAGCCGTTCATTTCGGAGGCGGCTTGTTACACAGGCGCGCGGCCAGCGCCAGCAAGGCATCGTCGGTCGGCGCGTCGGCCACCTCGACGGCGCGCCAGCCATCACCGACCGCGTCCGCCGCCCCCCGGCTAATCGCCGCCACCGCCATCCCCGGGCGGTCCTGAGCGAGTTCGGCCAGCCGTTCGCCCGCGCGCGCCGAATGAACGAGCACGACGTCGGCCTTGGGCAACTTTCCAGCATCCACCGCTATCGACCGATAGGCGACGATCGGAACGATCGTCTGGCGCACCTCGCCGGCATCCTGGCGTTCTGCGCCGCACAGGTGGAGCAACCGCAAGTCCGGCTCGATCGAGGCGAGCAGGCGCTGGACACCCGCCTCGCCAGTCGCTGCGATGTCGAATCCGGCTTCTCGCGCCAGCCCGGCCGTCGCCTCGCCGACCGCATAGGCCTTCAGTCCGCGCAGCGCTTCGAGGCCGTCGCCGCCGTGGCGCAATGCGTTGGCGCTGGTCAGCAGCAGGCCATCGAAGCTCGATAGTTCCGGCGCTTGCCAGGCCACCGGCGATACCTCGAAAAGCGGATGGGCGATCGCATCGAGCTGCAGCGCTCGTGCGCGTTCGACGGTAGTGCTCGCGCCAGGCTCCGGGCGCAGGACCAGCACGCGCGCCATTTCAGGCCTCGAACAACCTCCGGACGACGTCGGGAGCGGCGGCAAGCATCGCTCGGGCGAGCGCTTCGCACTTGTGCAATTCGTCACAGTCGAACACCGCGCGCTGCTCGACCATCTCGCTGCCGTCCTCGCTGAACAACTGCGCGCGCATCCGCAGGTCGCCGTCCTCCAGCACGCAGAAAGCGGCAACCGGCGAATGGCAGGTTGCGCCGAGCGCCCGGGTGAACGCCCGCTCGGCCATCACGCAATTATAGGTAATCTCATTGCTGACGGTGCTGAGCACGCTCTGCGTCCGCGTATCGTTGGTGCGGCATTCCATGCCGATCACCGCCTGGCCCGGCGCGGGCAGGATGATCTCGGTCGGGATTGCTGCCCCGGCGGCGATGTCGAGCCGTTTCAGTCCGGCCGAGGCAAGCAAGGTGGCGTCGACCTCGCCGCTTTTGACCTTCTTCAGCCGGGTCTCGACATTGCCGCGGATGGGCACGATCCGGACATCGGGCCGCAGCCGACGCACTTGGGCCGCCCGGCGCGGCGAGGAGGTGCCCACGACGGCGCCCTGCTTCAACTGGTCGATCGATTCCGCCCCGATGATCCGGTCGCGCACGTCGCCCCGAGGGCGAACGGCGGCGATATGAATCTCGGCCGGCCGTTCACTTTCGACATCCTTCATCGAATGAACGCAAAAATCGACCTCGCCCGCCAGCAATGCCCGGTCGAGCTCCTTGGTCCACAGGGCCTTCCCGCCGATCTCGGCAAGCGGCCGGTCCTGCACCTTGTCGCCAGTGGTGGTGATGGGGACGATCTCGACGAAGCCATCGGGCCAGCGCTGCGCCGTTTCGATCGCGGCGGCCACCTTGCGCGCCTGCGCCAGCGCGAGCGCCGATCCACGAGTCCCGAGGCGAAGTCCTTGCATGGCTCACCCCTAGTGCATCTGGAGAGGATCAGGCAAAGGGCCGGACACGAAATGACAGTCATCCTGGGTCTTGAGAGTAGCTGCGACGACAGCGCGGTGGCGCTGGTCACCGCGGATCGCAGCATCCTGGCCCAGGCGGTGGTCGGCCAGAACAGCGCGCATCAGCCTTATGGTGGAGTAGTCCCGGAGATCGCGGCGCGCGCGCACGTCGAGATTCTGCCTTCGCTCATTCGCCAGGTGCTGGATGACGCCAAGCTCTCCATTGAGGATGTCGACGCAATCGCCGCGACGGCTGGTCCGGGCCTGATCGGCGGCGTGATGGTCGCGCTCCTCGCCGGCAAGGGCCTGGCGCTGGCAGCGGGCAAGCCGTTGCTCGCCGTCAATCACCTCGAGGGGCATGCGCTGTCGCCAAGGCTCGCCGACCCCGATCTCGAGTTTCCTTATCTCCTGCTGCTCGTGTCCGGTGGCCATTGCCAGCTACTCGAAGTCTCCGGGGTCGGAGCCTACCGGCGCCTTGCCACGACCATCGACGACGCCGCGGGCGAAGCCTTCGACAAGGCCGCCAAGCTGCTCGGCCTGCCCTATCCGGGCGGTCCCGCGATCGAACAGCTTGCGCGCGATGGCGATCCCGGCGCCGTTCCGCTCCCGCGCCCGCTGGTCGGATCCGGCGAGCCGCATTTCTCTTTCGCGGGACTCAAAAGCGCGGTCCAACGCGCAGTCGTCTCGGGCGACTTCTCGCCGGCGGACATCGCCGCCAGCTTCCAGCAAGCGGTGGTGGATTGTCTCGTCGACCGCACCCGGCTCGCGCTCGAAACCAGCGATGCGCGGACACTGGTGGTGGCGGGCGGAGTCGCCGCCAACCAGGCGATCCGCAAGGCATTGCGGGAGCTGGCGAGCCGCTTCGGCCGCGGCTTTAGCGTGCCGCCAGGCTGGCTGTGCACTGACAATGCGGCGATGATCGCCTGGGCCGGAGCCGAACGCCTGGCGCGGGGCGATCGCGATGCGCTTGACGCACCGGCACGCGCACGCTGGCCGCTCGACGAAACGGCCGAAAAAGTGCGCGGCGCGGGAGTGAAGGCATGAAGCTGGGCCTTGTCGGCGGCGGTGCGTGGGGGACGGCACTGGCGCAAGTCGCGGCGGCCGGTGGGCGGGAGACCCTGCTATGGGCGCTCGAGCCCGAAGTGGTCGAAGCGGTCAACGCGCGTCACGAAAACTCCGTTTATCTGGCGGGCATTCCGCTCGCCCCAGCGATCCGCGCGACCTCCGAACTCTCCGACCTCGATGATTGCGATGCCTGGCTGATGGTTACTCCGGCGCAGCATATGCGCTCGGTGCTGGAACGCGCTGGCGACGGCGGGCGGCCGCTCGTGCTTTGCTCCAAGGGTATCGAGGAAGGCAGCGGCGAATTGCTGCACAGTGTCGCCAGGCAGGCTTGCCCCGGTTCGCCGGTTAGCGTGCTGTCCGGCCCCACCTTCGCGCATGAGGTGGCGAAAGGGCAGCCGACCGCGGTGACCCTGGCGGCGGAGGATGAGAGCCTCGCGCAACGCCTCCGCGACCGCATCGCCCAGCCGACCTTTCGCGTCTATCTCTCCGATGACGTCGCCGGGGCGGAAATCGGTGGCGCGGTGAAGAACGTGCTCGCGATCGCCTGCGGGGTAGTCGAAGGCAGGGGGCTCGGACAGAACGCTCGCGCCGCGCTGATCGGCCGCGGCTTCGCCGAAATGACCCGCTTCGGCCTGGCCCTCGGCGCCCGCCGCGAAACGCTCGCTGGGCTCAGCGGTCTCGGCGATCTCGTGCTCACCTGTTCGTCGACCAGCTCGCGCAACTACTCGCTCGGGAAAGGCATCGGCGAAGGCCGGCCGGCGTCCCAACTGATGGCCAATCGGAAAACCGTCGCCGAAGGCGCGTTCACCGCGCCGGTGCTGGCAAAATTGGCCCGCGACAAGGGCATCGATATGCCGATCGTGGCGGCGGTCGATGCGCTGATTTCAGGTCGCGCCAGCGTCGACCAGGTGCTCGACGCCTTGCTGACCCGGCCCCCGCGCGCCGAGGGCGTGTGAACGGGAAACCGGTAACCGAAGGGCTCGGTGCACGTCGGGCGGCGCTGCAGATTCTCGATGCCGTGCTCCGCCGCGGCCAGACCATCGATGGGGCATCGTCGGCCGTCCGCAACCTGCTGGCGCCGGATCGCGCGCTGGCTGTCGCGATCGCCGGGGAAACCCTCCGCCGCTTGCCCGATCTCGATGCCTTGATCGACAGTGCCACCCGCAACCGTCTGCCCGACGACAGCAAAGCGCGCATGGTGCTGCGTATCGCCCTGGCCCAGAAAGTCGGCCTCGGCACGCCCGAGCACGCGCTGGTCGCCACGGCTCTGCCCCTGGTCGACGGCGGCCCGCGACGGCTGGTGCATGGGGTTCTCGGCACGCTGTTGCGACGCGGCCTGCCGCCGCTCGACGCGCCGCGCCTTCCGCCCGAGGTCGAGCAGCGCTGGGCGGACGCGTGGGGCGATGACGTCGTGGCGGCGGCGCGGCGGCAGATCGCCCGGCGCCCGGCGCTCGATCTCAGCTTCGCTGACGATGCCGAGGCGCAGGCTTTCGCTAAGGATCAGTGCGGTGTCTCGCTTGCTCCGCGCCACGTGCGGATCGACAGCCGCTCGGTGACCGAGGTGGCGGGTTTCGGCGAGGGGCGCTGGTGGGTGCAGGACCTCGCCGCGTCGCTGCCGGCGCGCGCGATCCGGTCCGATGCGACCGATGTGCTCGATCTGTGCGCGGCGCCCGGCGGCAAAACCATGCAGCTGGCGGCGGCGGGCCACCGGGTGACCGGCGTCGACGCCTCCGAAAGTCGTCTGGGACGACTGCGCGAGAATCTGGAACGGACCCGTCTAAAGGCCGATCTGGTCGCGGCCGACGCGCTGACATGGCAGCCGCGGCAGTCCTACGATGCCATCCTGCTCGACGCGCCCTGCTCGGCCACCGGCACCTTCCGCCGCCATCCCGAGGTGCTCTATCGCGCGCGGCCCCGGATCATTGCCGAGGCCTGCGAGCTTCAGTCCCGGTTGCTGGCCCGCGCTGCGCAATGGCTAAAGCCGGGCGGGACCCTGGTTTATGCGGTCTGCTCGCTCGAACGTGAGGAGGGCGAGGGAATCGTGTCCCGCTTCCTCGATCAGCACGCCAATTATGAACTCACATCCACCGGATTGCCCGATTTCGCCAAACCAGACGATGTAGGACAAGTCCGAATCCTCCCCGGCCTGCTCGAAGCCGAAGGCGGCCTCGACGGCTTCTTCATCGCGCGCCTTGTCCGCGCCGGTTAAACCCGCTTAATCGGACCCATGCCGGTCATCGCCCCTTCCATCCTGTCCGCCGATTTCGCCAAGCTCGGCGAGGAAGTGCGTGCGATCGACCAGGCTGGAGCCGACTGGATCCACATCGACGTCATGGACGGGCATTTTGTGCCCAACCTGACCATCGGGCCCGGCGTGGTCAAAGCGCTGCGGCCGCACAGCGCCAAGCCGTTCGACGTGCACCTGATGATCTCGCCGATCGACAATTTCCTCGACGCATTCGCCGAGGCGGGCGCGGACATCATCACCGTTCATCCCGAGGCGGGGCCGCACCTCCATCGCACGATCCAGCGGATCAAGGGCTTGGACAAGAAGGCCGGGGTCTCGCTCAACCCGGCGACTCCGGCCAAGATGCTCGATTATGTCCTCGGCGATATCGATCTCGTGCTGGTCATGAGCGTCAACCCGGGGTTCGGCGGGCAGAAGTTCATCCGCAGCCAGCTCAAGAAGATCGAGGCGATCGCCAACCGCATCGCCAAGGAAAATCTGACGGTCGAGCTTGAGGTCGACGGCGGCATCGATCCCGAAACGGCGCGCCAATGCGTGGACGCGGGCGCGACCGCGCTCGTCGCCGGCACCGCCGCGTTCAAGGGCGGCCCGGCATCCTACGCGGACAATATCCGGGCGCTCAGGGGCGAGGGGTGAGCGACAAGGATCCGGCGGCCGAACAAGCGGTCGTCAGCAAGCTTGCCCGCGGCTCTCTGCTATCCCGCCTCAAGCGCTCGCGTCAGCCGCTCAAGCTCGCCGCCGTGCCGCGCGACCATGTTCATGGCGACCGGGCCCGGGGCGAGGCGCTGCTCGCCGGGCGCTTCACCGCCGGCAGTGAAACGCTGCCCCTCAAGGATCTCGATTTCGGGCAAGTCGGCGCCGGCAATGCGCTGGCCCGGCGGCTGCAGAGCTTTTCCTGGCTTCGCGACCTCGCCGCCGCCGCCGCCTCGCGCGAACGCGGCGCCCGCCTTGCCGAGGCCGTGGTCGGACGTTGGCTGCTCGCTCATGGCACCAAGGTCGACGAAGCGTGGGCGCCGCAACTCTGGGGCGAGCGAATTCTTTTCTGGGCCGCCTACGCGCCCTACATCCTGTCGAGCAGCGATAGCGGTTACCGCTCGGCGCTGCTCAACACGATCGCCCGCGGCGCACGCCACCTCGATGCCAATGCCGACCGCGCGCCTGCGGGGCTCGACCGGGTGACCGCCTGGTGCGGCGTCGTGGCGGCGGGTCTGCTGGTGCAGGGCGGCGTTTCGCGTGTCGCCCGCGGCGAGGCCGGTCTGGCGCGGGCGCTGGCCTCGGCGCAATTCGACGATGGCGGACTCATCAGCCGCTCGCCGTTCGAGCAGGTCCTGCTGGTCGACCGCCTCGGCTTGCTCCGTGCCTGCTATCTTGCCGCCAAGTCGACCATTCCCGACGGGATCGAGGCCGCGGCGCAGGCTTCGCTCGCCGCGCTGCATGGAATCGCGATGGGCGACGGCGCCTTGTCGAGCTGGCAGGGATGCGGACCCGGCGAAGCAACGGCCATGGCCGCGCTGATCGACGGCTGCGGCATGCGGGCGCGCCCGCTCCGCAACGCGCGCGGCTGGGGCTATCAGCGGATGTCGGCACTCGGCACGATCGTCGTGCTCGACGCCGCGCCGCCGCCGCAACAGAAAATGGCGCAACGCGGATCGGCGTCGACCCTCGCGTTTGAACTGTCCGACGGACCGCAGCGGCTGGTCGTCAATTGCGGCGGCACCGGACCTCTGCCCACCGATTTGCCCGGCGAGCTGGTCGAGGGTCTGCGGACGACCGCGGCGCACAGCACGCTCATTCTCGAAGACACCAACTCGACCAACATCCTGGCCGACGGCTCGCTCGGCAAAGGCGTCGAGGACGTCACCATCGATCGCAGTGAAGACAATGACGCCAGCCGTCTCGAAGCGAGCCACGACGGCTACGTCCGCGCCTACGGGCTGGTTCACAAGCGCAGCCTGATGCTCGGCAATGACGGCAAGGAATTGCGCGGCGCGGACCAGCTGCAGCCCAAGGGCCGCAAGCGGATTCGCGAAGGCCTGCCTTATGCCGTCCGCTTTCATCTCGCGCCTGGAGTCGAGGTTACCGCGACGGCCGGTGGCATGGGCGCGATCCTTCGCTCAAAGGGCGCACCCGCGTGGAACTTCCGCTGCCGCGGCGCCAATTTGACCCCCGAGGAAAGCCTGTGGATCGACGGCCGCGGCCGTCCGCAGCGAACAATGCAGCTTGTCATCATCGGCGAGGTATCGGCATTGGGCGGCGAGATCGGCTGGACCTTCCGCCGCGCCAGCTAAGCTTAGAGGATCATCATGACCGACCTCGTTCCCGTCCGCCGGGCACTCATCTCGCTATCCGACAAGACCGGTTTGGCGGAGCTTGCGGCTGGCCTTGTCCGGCATAACGTGGAAATCGTCTCGACCGGGGGCACGGCGGCGAAGCTTCGCGAAAATGGTGCATCTCCCCGCGACATTAGCGACCTTACGGGCTTTCCCGAGATGATGGATGGCCGGGTGAAGACGCTTCATCCCAAGGTCCACGGCGGCCTGCTCGCGGTTCGCGACAATCCCGAGCATGTTGCGGCGATGGCCGAACAGGACATCGCGCCGATCGACCTCGTCGTCGTCAATCTCTACCCATTCCTGAATACGGTGATGAGCGGGGCCGACCGCGACACGATCATCGAGAATATCGACATCGGCGGTCCGTCGATGGTCCGCTCCGCCGCCAAGAATCACGCCCACGTCGCGATTGTCACCGACCCCGCCGATTATGCCGAATTGCTGGCCGAGCTCGATGTCAATGGCGGCGCGACGTCGCTGCAATTGCGCAAGAAGCTCGCGGCCAAGGCCTACGCGCTCACCGCCGAATATGACTCGACCATCTCCCAATGGTTCGCCTTCGCCGATCAGCAGCAGCGCTGGCCGGAGAACTGGACGCGCGCCAGCCGGCTCAAGATGCCGCTTCGCTACGGCGAGAACCCGCACCAGCAGGCGGCCTTGTATCTGCCGACCGGCCCGCACGCGAAGGGCATCGCGCAAGCCCAGCAGGTGCAGGGCAAGGAGCTCAGCTACAACAATCTCAATGACGCCAGCGCGGCCCTCGAGCTGGCGGCGGAGTTTCGCGGTGCCGATCCGACCGTCGTCATCGTCAAGCACGCCAATCCTTGCGGAGTCGCCAGCCGGCACAACCTGGTCGAAGCGTGGAACGAAGCGCTGGCATGCGACAGCGTGTCGGCGTTCGGCGGCATCGTCGCCACCAATCGTCCGCTCGACGCAGCAACTGCACAAGCCATCACCCAGATCTTTACCGAAGTTGTCGTCGCGCCCGATGCCGATGAAGAAGCGCGGGCGCTGTTCGCGAAAAAGAAGAACCTGCGGCTGCTGCTGACGGGTGAGTTGCCCGATCCGGAGCGCGGCGGGCAGAATATCGCGGTCATTGCCGGCGGCATCCTCGTCCAGGATCGCGACAACAAGATGATCACGCGCGACGACCTCAAGGTCGTCACTAAGCGTCAGCCGACCGAGCAGGAACTGGCGGATTGTCTGTTCGCCTGGACCGTCGCTAAGCACGTCAAATCCAATGCCATCGTCTATGCCAGGGACGGCGCGACGGCGGGCATTGGCGCCGGCCAGATGAATCGGCGCGACAGCGCCCGGATCGCGGCTGCGAAGGCGCAGGAAGCCGCCGAGACTTACGGCTGGACGGAGCCGCGGACGGTCGGCTCGGCCGTAGCGTCAGACGCTTTCTTCCCCTTTGCTGACGGTCTTCTCGCCGCCGCCGACGCTGGTGCGACTGCGGTTATCCAGCCTGGCGGATCGATTCGCGACGATGAAGTCATCGCCGCGGCGGATGAGGCCGGCCTCGCCATGCTCTTCACCAGCGTCCGACATTTCCGCCACTGAGCGCCCGGCAGCCACGGGCTGGCCTGCAAGGCTTGAATTCGGTGAGCCAGACCACAGATTGCTAATTGCGGACCGGGCCCCTCTGGCGCGCATTGCCTAAGGCAGGCGCGTGATGTCGGACCGTATCGGATGATCCGATGCGCGATGACGGGCGGTCCAATCTCCCAACAAAGCGCCGGACCCTCCGATCGAACCATGGTTTGAGAGGAGAATGACAATGCGCACGCGAACGTTTCGCTTGCTCGAAATCCACCAGCGAATCGACGACGCTCTCCGCCGTGAGTTGCGCCGGCGCTGGCCCAATCACTTGCAGGTCACCCGCTTGAAGAAACTCAAGTTGCGCGTGAAGGATCGCCTTTATCGGCTGACTCCCCGCCTGCGTACCGCCTGACGGGAGGACATGATGAACGCGCACGCACAGGGCATGCCATGTCCAACTGACGGGACGCCGCTGGTGATGTCGGAGCGGCAGGGGATTGAGATCGATTATTGCCCGACCTGCCGGGGCGTCTGGCTGGATCGCGGTGAACTCGACAAGATCCTCGAGCGGTCCGCGGCTCAACCTGCCCCGATAGCCTCAGCGCCATCACCAGCGCCCGTCTATCCGTCGCACCATTCGGGCGGCGGATATTACAAGCAGAAGCGGCGGAAGTCGTTTCTGGAAGAGCTGTTCGACTAGACGATCGAATCGCGCACCTGATCCCGGGCTTCGGCGGCGTCCTCCGCCTCCCGAAGCTCGGCGACCTCGCTCTTCCGCAATCTGAACAGCTCGCGATCGTCCGGACCGAAGCCCTTGGTCCACAATACTGCGCCGAACGCGGCGAGGATCGCGGGAATGCCGACGATCAGCTGCAGAACCTCCGGCAGGAACAGCCGGACTGGCACGCCGACGATCACAGCCGCCGCCGCCGCCCAGCCGACGCTCCAGCGCCAGCCCGAAACCGGAGCGCCCAGCTTCCTGGCCAGCAGGCGTGACTTGACGATCGAGGCAAATCCCAAAGCGACACACAGAGCGATTGCCGGCCCGGTCGCCTGGAATGCGGGGGGCAGGCCGCGATCCTTCATGATCAATATCAATGCGACCGCCAGCCCGGCTTCGACCGCCAGCATGATCAGGCTGATCACCATGTTGCGCGCGCGGGCGACATAGATCAGCGCCGCTTCGCTGACGACTGCCGCGGCGGCGATGACTTCGGCCGCCAGGAGAAAGCCGAGCGTCGCGGTGCCGCCGGTGAAACCGGAGCCGACCAGGCCCATCACCGCGCGGCCGGGAATGCCGAGCGCCAGCGCGATGCCGGCCTGCGCGGCGATGATCCAATAGGTCACTTGCCGCAGCTGCTTGGCGATCGACACCTTGTCGCCGAGCGCGATCTTGCGCGCGATCGCCGGCCCGAGCACCGGCTCGAAGCTCGTCTTCAGCTTGGCTGGCAGCGTCGCCACCTGCTGTGCGACATAATAAATGCCGACGAAGCTCGCAGGCATGAAGGCGCCGAGTACCGCGAGGTCGACGCGGCGCGACGCCCATTCGACCGCATCGGCGGCCGCCAGCGGAATGTTGCGGACGGCCGTGCCCCATGCTTCCGGAAGATCGGGCCTCCAGCCTCTCGGCAGCCCATAACATCGCACGAGGGGAATCATCGCCGCGATCAGCGCGGCCACCATCGAGAAAACGTAGGAGACGATCAGCCCGTCATCGAGCGAGATGTAGGACCAGACGAAGGCGATGATGCTGATCGTCCACGGCTCGACGATGGAGCGCGCCCGCACGGTCGAGGCAACGTCATGCTGATAGGCGAGGGCCGCCAGCGCGATGTCGGTCCAGGCGATGGCAATGACCGTGATCGCCAGCAAATGGTCCATGCCGGAAATGCGGGTGGTTGGGTACATGGCGCGCGGGAAGGCGATGAGGATCGCCATGCCGATGATGGAGCCGATCGCCGCAACCAGCAAAGCATCGGCGACCACGCAGCTATGCGGCTTCTTCGCGTTGGCCAGAAGCTGCGCCAGCCCGCGCCGAAGCCCGAGCGCCGCCAATTGCGCGGCGAATTCGACGACCAGTACGGCATAGGCAAACCGCCCGAGCTCCGCGGCACCGTACACGCGGCCGGCGATGAACAGGAATGGCAGTCGGGCGGCCAGGCGAAGGACGAATCCGAAGGCATTGAGTCGTCCGCCTCGCGCCAGTGACGCCATGTCGGCATCGGGAGCTGGCTGGGCCGCCGCGCCTCCGCGCTCGGCGTCGGTCAATGCGCGGCGCCCCAATGCTCGCCCCAGCCGACTTCGACATCGAGCGGCACGTCGAGTTGCTGACCGGGCGCCGCAGCATTGGCCATGACCTGCTTGATCACCGCCGCGGCGGCTTCTTCCTGGCCGTCGGGCACCTCGAACACCAGTTCGTCGTGCACCTGCAGCAGCATTCTGACGTCGCTCAGTCCCGCTTCGGCGAGCGCATCGTCCATCCGCGCCATTGCCCGCTTGATCAGGTCGGCGCTGGTGCCCTGGATGGGCGCGTTGATCGCCGCCCGCTCGGCGCCGCCGCGGATCGAGGGGTTGGGTGAGCGGATGTTGGGCTCGAAATGCGTCTTGCGCCCGAACAGCGTTCGCGTGAACCCATGCTCGCGCACGAAAGCGAGCGTGCTGTGCGTGAAAGCGCGGATGCCGGGGAAGCGTTCGTAATAGCGGTCGATGATCGCCTTGCCTTCGTCCTTGGGCAGTCCGAGCCGCCCGGCGATGCCCCACGCCGAGCTGCCGTAGAGGATGGCGAAATTGATCGTCTTGGCCTGGTTGCGCGTATCGCGGTCGACGCGGCCGAACAGTTCCTCGGCGGTCCGGCTGTGGATGTCGACGCCCTCGCGGAACGCTTCCTTCAGTTGCGGCACGTCGCCCATATGCGCCGCGAGCCGCAGCTCGATCTGGCTATAGTCGGCGCTCAGCAGCTTGTAGCCGGACTCCGCCACGAAGGCGTCGCGGATCTTGCGCCCGAGCTCGGTACGGATCGGGATGTTCTGCAGGTTCGGATCGTTCGACGACAGACGCCCCGTTTGCGCGCCGGTCAGCGAAAAGCTGGTGTGCACGCGTCCGGTGTTGGCGTTGATCTGCGCCTGCAGCGCGTCGGTGTAGGTCGATTTGAGCTTGGTCAGCTGGCGCCATTCCAGCACCAGGGTGGCACAGGACACGCCTTCTGCCGCCAGCCTCTCCAACTCATTGACGTCGGTCGAATATTGGCCGCTCTTGCCCTTGCGCCCGCCCTTCAGGCCCAGTCGGCCGTAAAGCACTTCACCCAGCTGCTGCGGCGATCCGATGGTGAACGGCCCGCATGCCGCTTCGTAGATGCGCTCCTCGAGCCGCGCGGTCTCCTCGGCGAACTCCTTGCTCAGCCGCGCCAGATATTCGCGGTCGACCTTGATCCCCCGCTGCTCCATCCGCGCCAGTACCGGCACCAGCGGCCGGTCGACCCGCTCGTAAACGCGCGTGACATTCTCCTGCGCCAGCCGCGGCTTCAGCCGCAGCCACAGCCGAAGCGCGATGTCGGCGTCCTCGCCGGCATATTCGGTCGCCGGACCGAGCGGCACCTTGTCGAAGGTGATCTGCTTGGCGCCGGTGCCGCATAGCTGCTTAAATGGGATGCACTCGTGATCGAAGTGCAGCTTCGCCAGCTCCTCGAGCCCGTGTCCGAACGACCGCCCGGCATCGAGGGCGAAGCTCATTACCATCGTGTCGTCGATCGGCGCGACAGTGATCCCCGCCTTGTCGAACATCACCCAGTCGTATTTGAGGTTGTGGCCGATCTTCAGGACCGACGGATCCTCGAGCAGCGGCTTCAGCTTCTCCAGCACGAGCTGCATTGGCAGTTGGTCCGGCGCGTCCGACAGCAGGTCCATGCCGCTATGCCCGACGGGGATGTAGCAGGCGCGGTTGGGCGCGGTCGCCAGGCTGATCCCCGCCAGCCGGGCAATAATGCAGTCGATGCAGTCGGTTTCGGTGTCCAGCGCGACGTAGCCCTGCGCCGTCGCTTCCGCGATCCAGCGGTCGAGCGCTGCCGCATCGGTCACCGTCTCGTACTTGGTCCGGTCGATTTCGATCTGCTCGGCGGTCGGCGGCCCGGCCGGCTTCTTGTCGAGCGACCTCATGACGTCATTGATGCCGCCGCCGCTACTGCCTCGCCCCTGCGCGGGCCCGCCATTCTCGAGGCGCCCGAGCAGGGTCTTGAACCCCTGGTCGGCCAAAAACTCGCGCAGCGGCTCGGACGGAATGCCCTTCAGCGCCAGATCCTCCAGCGGCTCGGGCAGCTTGGAATCGCACACCAGCCGCACCAGCTCGCGGCTCAGCCGCGCCATGTCGGCATGGTCGATCAGCGACTGCTTGAGCTTGGGCTTGGTGATCGCGTCGGTGCTGCCCAGCACCGTCTCGAGATCCCCGAATTGCTGGATCAGCTGGCTCGCCGTCTTGGGCCCGATGCCCGGCACGCCCGGTACGTTGTCGACGCTGTCGCCCATCAGTGCCAGCACGTCGCCCACCTTCTCAGGCGGCACGCCGAACTTCTCCAGCACTTCCGCCCGGCCGATGCGCCGGTCGTTCATCGTGTCGAGCATGTCGATCCCGGCATCCTCGTCGATCAGCTGCATCAGGTCCTTGTCGGAGCTGACGATCGTCACCTTCCAGCCCTTGCGCTTGGCCTCGGTGACGTAGCAGGCGATGATGTCGTCCGCCTCCAGCCCGTTCTCCTCGATGCACGGGATGGAAAAGGCGCGAGTGGCGACCCGGATCAGCGGAAATTGCGGGACCAGGTCCTCGGGCGGCGGCGGCCGATGCGCCTTGTACTGGTCGTACATTAGGTTGCGGTGCGTGCTTTCCGACGCATCGAGGATGACCGCCATGTGTGTCGGCCCGTCCGCCCGGGTCAGCCCGTCCGCCAGCTTCCACAGCATCGTCGTGTAGCCGTACACCGCGCCCGCCGGCGTGCCGTGGCGGTTCGTCAGCGGCGGCAGTCGATGATAGGCGCGGAAAATATAGCTCGACCCGTCGACCAGATAGAGGTGCGGGGTCGCCGTCGCAGCGGGGGCCTCGCTGGCGGGCGCTTCTTGGGTTTCGGTGTCGGACATGGGCAATCGGGTTTAGCAGGGTGACGGCGGGAAGAAAGCTTGCCTCGCGCCATCCTCCATATGGTCATTCGCCGCCGATATTCACCCGATCAGCAGCGGTTTGATCACCATCGCCAGCCCGACAATGCTGACGGTGTAGGTCAGCGTCCGCACGACCGGCACGCCGGCCATGTACAGCGGCAGGTAAAGCACTCGGGCGCCGAGCCATATCCAACCGCCGAGCGCGGTCCATTCGCTGGTTCGGCCGGCAAGCACAACGCCCATCAGTGCGACGATCGCAATCGGGAAGGTCTCCTGGAAATTGGCCTGTGCGCGCATCGTCCGCCCGGTCATCGCGTTGGCGGGCGGCAGGCTTTCGTCCCGCGCGCCAGTGTTCCACTGCCGGCCGTATTGCTGGGTCTTGAACCGCGTGGCGACGAAGATGTGAATGAACAGCAGCAGCGCCCCGAGCGCCAAAATTCGGATTTCGATAGGCATGCGCGGTCTCCTTTCACGTCCTTATCTCGTCATTCTCACGGCACCAGAATGGTGTCCTTCGCCTCGGGCAGCAGCCCGGGATAATCGAGCGTGTAGTGCAGGCCGCGGCTTTCGTGCCGGCCGAGCGCCGAGCGAACGATCAAGTCGGCGACCTCGACCAGGTTGCGCAGCTCGATCAGGTCAGGCGTGACGCGGAAGTTCTTATAATATTCCTTTACCTCCTGCCGCAGCATGTCGATGCGGTGCCTGGCGCGCTCCAGCCGCTTGGTGGTGCGGACGATGCCGACATAATTCCACATGAAGCGGCGGATTTCGCCCCAGGTCTGGGCAATCACCACTTCCTCGTCGCTGTCGGTGACCCGGCTTTCGTCCCATGGGCGCACGTCCGCCGCGGCCGGGAGCTGGTCCCAGTTCGCCGCGATGTGCCGCGCCGCAGCCTCGCCGAACACCAGGCATTCCAGCAGGCTGTTCGATGCCAGCCGGTTGGCCCCGTGAAGACCCGACTGGGTGACCTCGCCCGCGGCATATAATCCCGGCGCGTCGGTACAGCCGTGCAGGTCCACGACAATCCCGCCGCACGTATAATGCTGGGCGGGGACGACCGGGATCGGCTCGCGCGTGATGTCGATGCCGAGCCCCAGCAGGCGGTCGTAGATCGTGGGAAAATGCTCGCGAACGAAATCCGGTTCGCGGTGCGAAATGTCGAGCCAGACGTAATCGAGGCCGTCGCGCTTGATCTCATTGTCGATGGCGCGGGCGACGATGTCGCGCGGCGCCAGCTCGGCGCGCTTGTCGTACGCCGGCATGAAGCGCTCGCCGGTCTTCGGATTCTTGAGCAGTCCGCCCTCGCCGCGCACCGCCTCGGTGATCAGGAAATTCTTGACCTGAAGATTGTACAAACACGTCGGGTGGAACTGCATGAATTCCATGTTGGAGATGCGGCATCCCGCGCGCCACGCCATCGCGATGCCATCCCCGGTCGCCCCGCGCGGCGCGGTGGAATACAGGTAGGCCCGGCCGGCACCGCCCGTGGCCAGAATGGTGGCGCGGCCGGTCAGTGCTTCGACCCGCTTCTTCTTGCGGTTGTAGGCATAGAGACCGTGCACCGCACCGCTGGTCGAAAAGTCCTTCGCGTGCCGCCCGGTGATCAGGTCGACCGCCACCATATCCGGCATCAGCGTGATGTTGGGATGCTTGGCGGCCGCGGTTTCCAGCGCCTGCTGCACCGCATAGCCGGTGGCGTCGGCGACGTGGACGATCCGCCGGTGGCTGTGCCCGCCTTCGCGCGTCAGGTGCAGCGCGTCGCCATCGGTCGCGAACGGTACGCCAAGCTCCATCAGCCGCTGAATCGCGCGCGGCGCCGCCTCGACCACATGCTCGACCACGCGCCGGTCGTTGAGGCCGGCGCCGGCGATCATCGTATCCTCGACGTGCGAATCGAAGCTGTCCCCCTTTTCCAGCACCGCCGCGATGCCGCCCTGCGCCCAGCTCG
>Ga0207657_10001572_pt1 | contig 24505 bp, 26 predicted proteins | sample KBSC33metaG_FD_184316 | JGI IMG/M metagenome (GOLD analysis project Ga0207657, IMG submission 184316) | Corn rhizosphere microbial communities from Kellogg Biological Station, Michigan, USA - KBS C3-3 metaG (SPAdes) (version 2) | ecosystem: Host-associated > Plants > Roots > Rhizosphere > Soil ... | reverse complement strand
GATGTGCGCCCAGCCTCCCGGCGGCAGCTCCGGCAGATCGCCCGGCAGCCAGGCGTCCCCCAGTGCCTCGACGCTCATCGTCCGCCGGTCGCCGTCGTACGAGAAGGAGAAGGTCGCCGTCGAGGAGCCGCCGACGTAGCGCACGGGCGTGCCCAGACGCACGAGCTCCGGCAGCAGCGCCGTGCGGTCGTCGCCGGCGCAGCGGGCGACGATGCGCGCAGGCACGCGAAGGCGCTGGAGCGCGCGGGCACCGTGATAGGAGCCGCCGCCGACGCGCGGGGGAACGCCGGGGAGCAGGTCGACCGACAGATTGCCGAGGAGCGCGATCACGCGCTCGCCAGTATGGGCCTCCTCGAGAGGACGCGTGCGAGCGCGGCGAGCGCGAAGGCCGCGGCGAAGCTCGGAAGCGACGCCCCGCCCCAGGGCAGCGCGTGTGGGTGAACGTGGGCGACGAGGTGCGTCCACCAGCCGGGGCCTTGCGGATAGAGCCACTGGTAGAGCGCGAACCCGGCGAGCCAGGCGAGGATCATCTCGACTCGCAGCTCCGGCACCCCGAAGACGGAGTCACGGTCGTAGTGCCGCCCCGCCAGGAGCCAGTCGGCGAGCAGGACCGCGAAGAGCGGCACGAAGAACGAGCCGAGGAGATACAGGAACGGCTGGTAGTTCCGCAGGTCGATCACGAGCGCGCCGACGGTCGCGACGGCCGCCACGCTGCCGACGAGGAGCCGCTGCGGCACGCGCGGAAGGAGATTCTGCAGGCTGACCGCGCCCGAGTAGACGTTCGCGAACGCCTCGTCGCTCTCGTCGACCGTGAGTGCGAGGAGCGCGAGCAGGCTCGCCGCCCCGCCGGCGGCTACCGCCGTCAAGAGCGCCGGCGCCTCGCTGATCTGCCGCGAGAGCGCGATCACCGCGCCGAGACCGAAGAGCGGGACCGTCGGGACGAGGTAGCCGAGCCCGGCACTCCAGAACCCGATCGCCCGTGACCGCGCGAAGCGCGTGTAGTCGGCGACGAGCGGGGTCCACGAGATGATCGACGCGAGCACGAGGTCGAAGCCCGGCCAGAACGCGTGCGTCCCGCCGCGGTGCCAGAGACGAATCGGATGCTGGCCGTGCAGCGACCACCAGCAGAGGTAGAGGAGCGACGCGATCACCACCCACACCGCGAACTTCCGCACGTAGCGCCGCACGAACCCGACCGGGCCGAGGAACGCGAGCCCGGTCGCCACGAGGCCGAACAGGATCTTCCAGAAGACGACGCCGCCGAAGCCGAGCACCTGCTGCGAGAGGGCGCTCGCGCCGGTTGCGATGATGATCAGCTCGAACACCGACCAGCCGAGGCATTGCACGATGTTCAGGCCGGTCGGGAGGTACGAGCCCCTGCGCCCGAGCGGCGCCCGCATCAGCACCATCGCCGGCACGCGCGCGTCCGCCCCGATCAGCCCGCCCAGCCCGAGCAGCAGGTTGCCGGCGATCGCGGCGGCGACGATCGCGGCGAACGCCTCCGGCAGCGAGAGCGCCAGCCCGAACTGGTCGGCCGGGAGCACGAGGAACGCCCCGGCCACGATCACGAGCAGGGAGACCGAGAGGTTCGACCAGAGGAGGAATCCGTCCAGCAGGCCGAGCACACGTAACCGCTCGGGCACCGGCTCGATGCCGTGGGACGGTGTGTCGATATCAGTCACGAGCGGCTCCCTTCGCCGGCATGATCCGGATCAGGTTCGACGGGTGTGATCTCAGCCCCGGACGGGGCACCCCGGCAGGGCAAGGATAGCCGGGCGCCGTTTTCCGCACCTTCGCAACGGTTATCTCCTCCAGGTGCGTCGGGTGGCGATGTTCTTCGGGGCCGGCGGAGCAGCCGCCCTCCTGCTCTCCGGCTGCGCCGACCGACAGAACACGCTCGCGCCGCACTCGAGCGCCGCCCGCTCGATCACCACGCTGTGGTGGGTGATGTTCATCGGCTCGACGATCGTCGTGATGGTCGTGTCGCTCCTCGTCGTGCTCGCGTTCCTCCGCCGGCGCGGCAGCCTCGACCACGTCGAGGCGCGCGGCGAGAGCCCACGCGCACGGAACGCCGTCCTCGTCTCCGGCGCGCTCGTCCCCGCGGTCGTCCTCACGATCCTCTTCGTCTACGTGCTCACGTCGGTGCCGGCGACGGCCGAGCCGAAACCGAAGGATGCGAAGCTGACGATCGACGTCGGCGGCAAGCAGTGGTTCTGGACCGTTCGCTACCCGGCGCAGCACGTCACGACGGCCAACGAGCTCCATATCCCGGTCGGAGTCCCGGTGCGGGTGCGCGTGCACACCGACGACGTGATCCACTCCTTCTGGGTCCCCGAGCTGAACCGGAAGATCGACATGATCCCGGGTTACGACAACTCGGTGCTCCTCGAGGCCGACCGGGCGGGCGTCTACCGCGGCCAGTGCGCCGAGTTCTGCGGCCTCCAGCACGCGAACATGGCCTTCTACGTCGTCGCGGAGCCGCGTGCGGCGTTCGGCCGCTGGGTCGCCCGCGAGCAGCGGCCGCCGGCCGCCGGTGCCCCGGGAGCGACGCTCTTCACTCAGGTCGGCTGCGGCGGCTGCCACACGATCGCCGGGCTCTCGACCGGCACGGTCGGACCCGACCTGACGCACGTCGGCGGCCGGATGACGCTCGCAGCCGGGACGATCCCGCAGACGCGGGCGGACCTCGAGCGCTGGATCGGCGACCCCCAGCACATCAAGCCGGGGAACAAGATGCCGGCGCTGCATCTGACCGGATCGCAGATCAAGCGACTCGCCGCGTACCTGGAGTCGCTCCGATGAGCACGGTCGTCGGCCGGGAGGAGCTCGAGCGCCTCGAGCTGCTCTGGGCCGAGCGCTCGGGGCTGAAGACGTTCCTGACGACGTGCGACCACAAGAAGATCGGGACGCGCTACCTCGTCACGTCCTTCGTGTTCTTCGTCGCAGGCGGCGTCGCTGCCCTCACGATGCGCACGCAGCTTGCGACCGCGAACGGCGGCATCGTCGGCCCGAAGGTCTACAACGAGCTCTTCTCCATGCACGGCGTGACGATGATCTTCTTCTTCGTCACGCCGATGCTGAACGGGTTCGGCAACTACATGGTGCCGTTGCAGATCGGCGCCCGCGACATGGCGTTCCCGCGCATGAACGCGCTCTCGTACTGGATCTTCCTCGCGAGCGGCCTCTTCATGTACTCGAGCTTTCTCGTCGGCGCCGCTCCGGACGACGGCTGGTTCAACTACACGCCGCTCGCCGAGCACGCGTTCACGCCCGGCCGGAACATCGACTTCTACAACCTCGGCCTGCTCTTCCTCACGGTGTCGTCGACCGTCGGCGCGACGAACTTCCTGGTGACCATCTTCAAGCTGCGGGCACCCGGCATGTCGCTCAACCGCATCCCGCTCTTCTGCTGGGGGATTGCCGCGCAGTCCTTCTCGCTGATCTTCGCGTTGCCTGCGCTGTCTGCCGCGAACATCTTCCTCGAGCTCGAGCGCCGCTTCGGCTTCCACTTCTTCGACCGCGCGAACGGGGGTGACGCACTGCTCTGGCAGCACCTCTTCTGGATCTTCGGGCACCCCGACGTGTACATCATCTTCCTGCCCGCGGTGGGGATCGTCTCCACGATCGTGCCGGTGTTCGCGCGGCGGTCGATGATCGCGCACGACTGGCTCGCACTCGCGACGATGGCGACCGCATTCATCGGCTTCGGCGTCTGGGTGCATCACATGTTCGCCACCGGGCTCTCGAACGTCACCTACGCGTTCTACTCCGCCGCCTCGATGGTGATCGTGATCCCGAGCGGGGTCCAGATCTTCGGCTGGCTTGCGACCTTGCTGAAGGGGCGGCCGGTGATCCGCAGTCCGTTGCTGTACATCCTCGGATTCGTCGTCACGTTCGTGATCGGCGGCGTCACGGGCGTGATGTTCGCGGCGATCCCGTTCGACCAGCAGGTCACCGACACGTACTTCGTCGTCGCGCACTTCCACTACGTCCTGTTCGGCGGCGCCGTCTTCCCGATCTTCGCCGCGATCCACTACTGGTACCCGAAGCTGACGGGCCGCATGCTGGACGAACGGCTCGCGACGTGGTCGTTCTGGACGTTCTTCGTCGGGTTCAACCTCACGTTCTTCCCGATGCACGTACTCGGGCTCCTCGGAGAGCCCCGGCGCGTCTACACCTACCACTCCGGCTTCGGCTGGGGGATCTGGAACCTGATCTCGACGATCGGCGCGTTCACGCTCGCGGCCGGGATCCTCGGGACGGTGGTCAACGTCGTCCGGTCGCGGCGCGCGGGCGCGGTGGCCGGGCCGGATCCCTGGGGCGCCAACACGCTCGAGTGGGCAACGAGCTCGCCGCCTCCCGAGTACAACTTCCCGTCGATCCCGGTCGTCCGGTCGGTCGACCCGAACTGGGATGTCGAGGACCGCCGCGACGACATCCGGCGGCTCGAGCACGCGGAGCTGACGCTCACGGGCGGCCACGAGACGATCGGCACCGACTGGCTCGACGGGAACATCGAGGAGGTGCACGAGGGGCCGGCCGAGTCGCCCTGGCCGCTGCTCCTCGCGCTCGCGCTCTCGTGGTTCTTCCTCGCGTTCCTCGCCGGCCACTGGGTGCTCGCCGGGATCGGCGCGGCTCTCACGGCGGCCGCCGTCGGCGGCTGGCAGCTGAAGGAGCCAGGCGAATGAGCGAGCAGCTCTCCGTTCCGGTCGCCCTCCAGCGCGGCCGGCCGCTCGGCTGGTGGGGGATGCTGATGCTGGTCGCGACCGAAGCGGTCCTGTTCGGCTCGATGATCGCGTCGTACTTCTACCTCCGGTTCAGGACGCCGCAGTGGCCGCCGGTGGGCGTGCCGGAGCCGAAGGTGCTGTACCCGGTGCTGCTCACGGTCGTGCTCGTGCTCTCCTCGCTCCCGGCCGCCGTCGCCTCCCGTTCGGCGCGCCGGGGCCGGCCCGGGCAGGCAGCATGGGGGCTCGTCGCCACCCTCGCGCTCGCGTCCGTCTACGCGGCCGGCACGTCAGTGCTCGTCGTCCGTGCCTGGCACCACGCGGGAGCGCAGCGCGACGCGTACGACTCGCTCTTCTTCACGCTGCAGGGCGCGCACGTCGCCCACGTCGCCGTCGGCGTGCTGATCAACCTCTTCCTGGTCGGGAAGCTCTCGCGCGGGCGCTTGACCCGGTATCGCGCCAACGGCATCTGGGCGATGTCGCTGTACTGGCACTTCGTCAACGTGCTCGCCGTCGGCGTCCTCCTGACCACGATCTCACCGGCCCTATGACGGCGCGGACGCAGTCGATCGCGCTCTGGTTCGGCCTCGCGGCGCCGCCGCTCGCGTGGGTGGTGCAGCTCCTCGCGGGGTGGATGCTCGACGAGGCGCGGTGCGGCGACGCGGGCATGCGCTGGGGGATCGACGACCATCTCTGGCAGGGCGTGATCTCCGGCTGCGCGATCGCCGTCGCGACGACGGGCGTCGTCGCGGCAGGATCGATGCTGCGCTCTGCCCGTGACGACGCGCGCGGACGAACCGCGTTTCTCGCGCGCACGTCGTTCTCCGCCGGTGTCGTCTTCCTCTTCCTGACGATCCTGACGCTGGTGGGCGTGCAGACGCTGGAGCCGTGCTGATGGTCCGCGTCGCGCTCGTCGTGGTCGCAGCGCTGACGCTCGCAGCGGGCGCCTCGGCGGCGAACGGTCGCGACCTCTACTTCGCGAACTGCGTCTGGTGCCACGGCGACCGGCTGCAGGGGGTGCCTGCGTCCGGGCCGTCGCTCCAGGGCGCGGGTGCGCTTGCCGCCGACTTCTACCTCCGGACGGGCTACATGCCGCTCCGCTCTCCGCGGCAGAAGCCCACGCGACGGCCGCCGCATTTCACGGAGCCCGAGCTCCGCGCCCTCATCTCGTTCGTGGCGGCGCACGGCGGCCCGCCCGTGCCGAGGGTCCACCCCGAGCGCGGCAATCTCGCAGCGGGTCTCGAGCTCTTCACCGAGCATTGCGCGGGCTGCCACCAGATGGCCGGTGCGGGTGGCATCGTCACCGGCACGTCGGTCCCCTCGCTCCGGTCGGCGACCGCGACGCAGGTCGCGCAGGCGGTCCGGATCGGGCCGTATCTGATGCCCCGCTTCGGCGAGCAGGCGATCACGCCGCGGCAGCTCGACTCGCTCGTTCGCTACGTGCTCTACACGGATCACCCGAGGAACCGGGGCGGGTGGGCGATCGGCGACCTCGGGCCGTTCCCGGAGGGGATCGTGGCGTGGCTCGTTGCAGGGATCGCGCTGCTCGCGCTCGCGCGGGTGATCGGAGAGGGCCTCGAGCGATGAAGTGGGTCTGGTCTGCGATCGCGCTCCTCCTCGGCCGCGGCCGGCGCGCGCCGGCGCGGGTCGATCGGCAGCGGCTGATCGTCGAGCAGCCGCCGTCCCGGCGCGGCGAGAACGTCGTCCTCGTCCTGCTCGGCCTCGCGACGCTCTCCTTCGCAGCGTTCGTCGCGGTCTACGCGCTCGACCGGCTTCCGGCCCAGACGCAGCTCTTCGGGATCACGCTCGGCCTCGGCTTCGCGTTCGCCGCGGCGGCCTGCATCGTCACCTCCCGGCTGCTCGTCCCGGTCGAGGAGATCAGCGACCCCTACGCGAACGAGCCGCACGAGGAGGCGGTGGCGGAGATCGAGCAGCTCGTCGAGGAGTCGGGCTCGCGGCTGACGCGCAAGCGGCTGCTCACGGTCGCGGCGCTCGGCACCGGCGGCGCGATGGGCGCGGCGCTGCTCGCGCCGGTTGCATCGCTCGGGCCGGTGGTCGGGCCGGACGCGTTGCGCCGCGACGGCTGGCGCCGCGGCATGCTGCTCGTCGACTCGGAGGGGCGTCCGCTCTCGGCCGACGGCGTCGAACCGGGGACGTTCTACACCGCGTTCCCGGCAGGCGCCTCGCACGACGAGCTCTGGGCGCCGCTCGTCGTCGTCCGCGTCACCGACACGCTCGAGCTGCCGGAAGGCCGCGACCCGCAGCGCTGGGCGCCGGAGGGGATCGTCGCGTACTCGAAGATCTGCACACACGCCGGTTGCGCGATCGCGCTCTACCGGTCGCCGTTGAACGAGGAGACGAGCATGAAGCCGGCGCTCGTCTGTCCCTGCCACTACTCGACGTTCGATCCGGCGCGAGGCGCGAAGGTCCTGTTCGGGCCGGCGGGCCGCCCGCTGCCGCAGCTGCCGCTCCAGATCGACGACCGGCGGCGCCTGCGCGCGGGCGGGCACTTCAGCGGCAACGTCGGGCCGAGCTGGTCGGGCGTCCGAAGGGGCAGGGCGTGATCCTCCGTCGTGCCGTCCGCTTCGTGGACGAGCGCACCGGCGCGGCGCCGCTGCTCGGGAAGGCGTTGCGTTACGTGTTCCCGGACCACTGGTCGTTCCTGCTCGGCGAGATCGCCATGTACGCGTTCCTCGTGCTCGTCGCCACGGGCGTCTACCTGACGCTCTTCTTCGAGCCGAGCCTCGCGAAGACGGTCTACCACGGCCAGTACGCACCGCTCGACGGCGTCCACATGACGAAGGCCTACGCCTCGGCGGTCGACCTCAGCTTCCGCGTCAAGGCGGGCTTGCTGATGCGGCAGACGCACCACTGGGCCGCAGACGTGTTTCTCGTCGCGATCGTGCTGCACGTGTGGCGCGTGTTCTTCACCGGCGCGTTTCGCAAGCCGCGCGAGCTCGTCTGGTACGTCGGGATCGCGATGCTCTTCACCGCGCTCCTCGAGGGATATCTCGGGTACTCGATCGTCGACGACCTGCTCTCGGGCATGGGGCTCGCGATCGGCTACTCGGTCGCGCTCTCGATCCCGGTGATCGGCGGCAATCTCGGCCTGCTCCTCTGGGGCGGCCCGTACCCCGGCGTGCCGCAGTTCGAGTCCCGCATGTACATCGCGCACGTCCTGATCTTCCCGCTGCTGATCGGCGGCCTGCTTGCGCTGCATCTCGCGCTGATCGTCGCGCGACACCACACGCAGTTCGGAGGCCCGACCAGGTCGGAGCGGCGCGTCGGCGGCCTGCCGGCGTTCCCCGGCTATGCGCCGCGCTCGATCGGGCTCTTCTTCGGGGTCGTCTCGATGCTGTTCCTGCTCGGCGGCCTCGTGCAGATCAACCCGATCTGGCTGTGGGGCCCGTACGAGATCTCGCAGGGCACGAACGGCGCGCAACCGGACTGGTATCTCGGCTGGCTGATCGGCGCGCTGCGGATCACGCCGGGGTTCGACCTCACGATCGGCAACTACACGCTCGTGCCGAATCCGTTCTGGGGCGGCGTGCTCCTGCCGCTCGCGGTGGTGGCGTTCCTCGTGCTCTGGCCGTCGATCGAGCGCCGCATGACGGGCGATCGCGCCTACCACAACCTGCTCGACCGTCCCCGCGACAACCCGACTCGCACCGCCGTCGGCGCGGCCGTGCTCACCGTGCTCGCCGGGGTGTTCTTCGCCGGGGCAGGCGATCGCTTCGACGTGTCGTTCGGCATCCCCTACGGGTCGCAGATCTGGTTCTGGCGGGCCTTCACGTTCGTGCTCCCGTTCGGCGTCTTCTGGCTCGTGCGCCGCTTCTGCAGGGATCTTGCCGCGGACGACGAGTCGGAGCCTGCGACCGGCTACGAGCCCGGGGCGCCGACCGCCTGAGCGAGCGCGTCGAGGTCCGGGAACGCCTCTGAGGTGTCGACCCGGATCAGCCGCCCGGGCAGGTCGAGCGGCCGCCACTCCCCGGAGGCCGCACGGTCGCGGATCTCGTCCGCCGCCTCCTGGTCGTAGTGCACGGGATGACGGTGGGAGTCGCGCTCGTGGAGGCGCGCGTGCAGCACCGCCGGCGATGCGTCGACGTGGACCTGCGCGATGCGGGTCGGCGGCAGCACGTCGAAGAGCGTCGAGCGGGAGGTGAAGTTCCCCTCGACGATCAGCGAGACGTTCGCCGCCAGGAGCTCGCGGACGAGGAGCGCCATCGCCTCGAACACGGCGCCGCCGAGCCGGTGCGACTCCGTGCGCCCGCTCGTCCCGAGCTCGTTGCCGAGCACCTCCTTCAGCGCGTCCTTCGCGACGAGCGGCAACCCGAGCCGCGCCCGCAGTCCCTCGGCCACGGTCGTCTTCCCGGCCCCGGGCGGCCCGGTCACGGCGACGAGCAACGGCGGCTGCATCCTCACGCGCAGATTCTCCCCGACCGCCATGCCCACCCAGGCCCTGTCCACCCAGGCCGCGTCCAGCCCAGCCATGTCCCGTCGCCAAACGAGCGTGACAAGACTGTGACATTTCGTCCACAGGCAGGATCCGCGTTCGGGCAACCGGCTCGGTGCGGGTGGGGCGGTTCGCTAGGTCGCGAGCAGGTGGCGCAGCATGTACGGGAGGATCCCGCCGTGCTGGAAGTACTCGCGCTCGCGGGGAGTGTCGAGGCGGACGCGGGCGCGGAACTCCTTGTCGTCCGCGCGGACGGTCACCTCGTTCGCCTCGCCGTTTGCGACGCCGAGCACGGAGAAGGTCTCGCGGCCGGAGAGGCCGAGCGTGTCCGGGGTCTCGCCGTCCAGGAACTGCAGCGGCAGCACGCCCATCATCAGGAGGTTCGACCGGTGGATCCGCTCGTAGGACTGCGCGATCACCGCCTTCACGCCGAGCAGGTTCGGGCCCTTCGCCGCCCAGTCGCGCGAGGAGCCCGAGCCGTACTCCTTGCCTGCGAGCACGATCAGCGGTGTTCCCTCGTCGCGGTAGCGAAGCGACGCGTCGAAGATCGTCATCTCCTCGCCGCTCGGGACGTGCAGCGTCCACGTTCCCTCGGCCCCCTCGACGAGCAGGTTGCGCAGCCGCACGTTCGCGAACGTGCCGCGCACCATCACCTCGTGGTTCCCGCGCCGTGCGCCGTACGAGTTGAAGTCCTTGCGCTCGACGCCGTGCTCGACGAGGTAGCGGCCCGCGGGTGAGTCGGGCTTGATCGAGCCTGCCGGCGAGATGTGGTCGGTCGTCACCGAGTCGCCGAGCCAGACGAGGCAGCGTGCGCCGTCGATGTCGCCGACGGGCGCCGGCTCCGGCGTCATGCCGTCGAAGTAGGGCGGCAGCCGCACGTACGTGGAGGACGGCTCCCAGGCGAAGATCTGACCTTCCGGCACGGGCAGCCCGCGCCACGTCTCGTCGCCCGTGAAGACGTCGTCGTAGGTCTCGGAGAAGTGCTCCGCACGCACTGAGGACGCAATCGTCTCGCCGATCTCCTGCGACGTCGGCCAGATGTCGTGCAGGTAGATGTCGCCGTCGATCGGCTCGTTCTCGAAGTCGATGTCCATGCGGCCGGCGAGCGCGTAGGCGACGACGAGCGGCGGCGAGGCGAGGTAGTTCGCCTTCACCTCGGGGTGGATGCGCGCCTCGAAGTTCCGGTTCCCCGAGAGCACCGAGCAGACGACGAGGTCGCCTTCGGCGATCGCGGCGGAGATCTCCTCCGCGAGCGGGCCCGAGTTGCCGATGCACGTCGTGCAGCCGTAGCCGACCGTGTCGAAGCCGAGCTGGTCGAGATACGTCTGCAGTCCCGCCTGCTCGTAGTAGCGGGTCACGACCTTCGAGCCGGGAGCGAGCGACGACTTGACCCACGGCTTGCGCTGCATGCCGCGCTCGACGGCGTTGCGCGCGAGCAGGCCGGCCGCGACCATCACCTGCGGGTTCGACGTGTTGGTGCACGAGGTGATCGCCGCGATCACGACGGAGCCGTGATCGAGCTCGTAGTCGCTCCCCGCGACCGGCACGCGATGGTGCCCGGGCGACTCGGCGGTCAGGAGCGGCGAGTCGTTGCCGAGCCGCTCGCCGGCGGGCTGCTGCTCCGTCGTCGGGTCCGAGGCGGGGAAGGTGTCGGCGACCGCCTGGTCGTACGCGCCGTTTTGGTGCTCGACTCCGAACGTCCCGAGGGTCTCGATGAACGCACGCTTGGCCGTGGCGAGCGGGACCCGGTCCTGCGGCCGTCTCGGCCCGGCGATCGACGGCTCGATGTCGCCGAGGTCGAGCTCGACGACCTGCGAGTACGTCGCGTGATCGGACGGGGCGTGCCAGAGCATGTTCTCCTTGCAGTACGCCTCGACGAGCGCGATCCGCTCCGGGCTGCGCCCGGTCAGGCGCAGGTAATCGAGCGTCACCTGGTCGACCGGGAAGAAACCGCAGGTGGCGCCGTACTCCGGCGACATGTTCCCGATCGTCGCGCGGTCGGCCAGCGGCAGCGCCGTCACGCCGTCGCCGAAGTACTCGACGAACTTCCCGACGACACCGGCCTTGCGGAGTATCTCGGTCACGGTGAGGACGAGGTCGGTCGCGGTGGCGCCTTCCGGCAGCGAACCGGTCAGCTTGAAGCCGACGACCTGCGGCACGAGCATCGACAGCGGCTGCCCGAGCATGCCCGCCTCGGCCTCGATGCCGCCGACGCCCCAGCCGAGGACGCCGAGGCCGTTGACCATCGTCGTGTGCGAGTCGGTGCCGACGAGCGTGTCCGGGTACGCAACGCCGTCGCGATCCTCGACGACGCGCGCGAGGTACTCGAGATTCACCTGGTGGCAGATTCCCGTGCCCGGCGGCACGACCTTGAACCCACTGAACGCCTCCTGCCCCCAGCGCAGGAAGAGATAGCGCTCGTAGTTCCGTTCGAATTCCCGCTCGACGTTCTGGGCGAACGCCATCCGGGAGGCGAACGCATCGACCTGCACCGAGTGGTCGATCACGAGCTCCGCGGGAATCAGCGGGTTGATCCTCCCCGGGTCGCCGCCGAGGCTCGCCATCGCGTCGCGCATCGCAGCGAGATCGACGACCGCCGGCACGCCGGTCAGGTCCTGGAGCAGCACGCGCGACGGCGCGAACGCGATCTCGTTCGAGGGCTCTGCCTTCGCATCCCAGCGCGCGACTGCGTCGACGTCGGCCTCGCTGCCGTTTCGGAGCACGTTCTCGAGCAGGACGCGCAGCGTGTACGGCAGGCGCGCGACGTCGTAGGAGGCCTGAAGCTCGTCGAGACGATGGATCTCGTATGAACGGTCCCCCACCGTGAGCTTCGTCGTCGAGGCCATACCTCGATTCAAGCAGAGAGCCTAGAGCAGCCGCTTTGCGAACTCGATGAAGCCGGCCTGGTCGACGCCCACGTTGTGGACGGTGACGTGCGTGAAGCCTGCGTTCTCGAATTGCGCGACGTGCTCGCGCCAGGCGCCGAGGTCGTCGCCGAGCACGAGCGCCTTGCCGAGGTCCTCGTCGCGCACGAGCTCCGCGACTGCCTGGAAGTCGCGCGGTAGCGCCAGCTCGGCGCCGTACGTCTGTCAAACTCGCTTCGTGGCGGATGAGCGGCACATCGTGGGACTCGGTGGTGGCGGAGACACCGCCGAGCAGACCCAGCTGCTCTACGACTACGTGCTCGCCCTGACCGGCAAGACGCAGCCGAGGTTGCTGTACGTGCCCACGGCGCTCGCGGACTCGCCCCATTCCGGCGAGGGTGTGATCGGGTTCTACGACAACTTCCGCGGGCGCGGTGACGTGTCCCACCTGTTCGCCTTCCCCTGGCCGCCCGCCGATCTTCGCGAGCTCGTGCTCTCGCAGGATGCGATCTGCGTGAGCGGCGGCAACACGGCGAACATGCTCGCGATCTGGAAGGTGCACGGGATCGACGTGTTGCTCCGCGAGGCGTGGGAGAACGGCGTCGTGCTCTGGGGCGCGAGCGCCGGGATGATCTGCTGGTTCGAGTCCGGCGTCACTGACTCGTTCGGGCCGCAGCTCGAGGCGATGGACTGCCTCGGCTTCCTCGCCGGCAGCGCGTGTCCGCACTACGACGGCGAGGAGCTGCGGCGGCCGCGCTACCACGAGCTCGTCGCCGGCGGACTGGCCGAGGGCGTTGCGGCCGACGACGGCGTCGCGCTGCACTACGTCGGGCGGGAGCTGGCCGAGGTCGTCACGTGCCGGCCGGGAGCCGCCGCGTTTCGGGTGACGGAGGACGGTGAAGAACGACTCGAGGCACGAGAGCTATGAACCTCCAGCGCGCAGCCGAGATCCAGGTCGTCCTCGAGGGGATCGGGCTTCCCGCGACCAGGGACGAGCTCGTGCGGTACGCCGCCGCGGAGGACCCGGAGGCGGCGTCCGCTCTGCGGACGATCGCAGACGGCAGCTATCGCCGGATCGACGACGTGGGTAACGCGCTCGCGGCCACGCAGCCGGTCGCGCGGGCGACGCCGTCGTTGCCGCGGCCCGAGAGCGGCGAGCCGCCCGGCGGCCCCGACTACGTGCGGCCCGCCCCGGCGAGCGGCGAGCGCTGAACGGCCCTAGCGGCCCCGCCCGGTAGCTCGTTCCTCGAGCCGCTTGCGCTGCGGCAGCACCGTGTAGCGCGGGTCGCGCGCGGACTGGAAGCCCGCCTTGAAGACGGACCAGCGCAGGGCGACCTCGCCGGCGAGCACGAGGGCGCCGCCGACCACTGCCGCGGGACGGCTCCGCCTGCCGCGGAGCGCGAGCAGCCCGGCGCCCGCAGCGGCACAGACCCTGGAGACGCGGGCGTACCGCCCGGCCTCGCCGAGCTCGTAGACCTCGCCGACGAATCCGAGCCGGCGGCGCATCAGCCGGACGAGCCCGAGCTCCGCCGCGACGCCCGCGACCGCCGCACGGCGCGCCGGCCCCGCGGCCGCGGCCGGCGTGACCATCGCGGCCGTCGCGCCCGCGCTCGCCGCGGCGCTTGCGCCGAAGAGCCAGGGGAGCTCGTCCCGGGCCTCGCTCCAGACCGGAATCGCCGTGTTCGCGAGGAGGGCGCCGGTGTACGTCGCGAGGGGCGGCCCGGTCACGAACGAGAGCGCCTCGGCCAGCCACCTCGCGGGCCGGAGCGCCCCGAGGAGCTCGAGCGTCGCCGCCGTCGTCGACGCGCCGCTCGAGACGAACAGGATCCAGCTGCCGACGCTCATCGGGGAGGTGACCTTGAACACCCGCAGCATGTTCAGGAACCGCTCGGGTCTCCCCAGGTCGGAGACGAGCAGGACCGGCGAGACGGCGTCTGCGACCGCGCCGATGTAGAGGCTCGATCGCGCCAGGCGGTGGTTGCCGGTCAGTCGGGCGAGGCCGTGCAGCACGCTCGCCCCGCCCGCGACGCCGCCCGTGAAGAGGTAGAAGGGAATCTCCGCCTTCCAGACCGGCTCCTTCACGATCGGCTTGCCGTAGTAGGACTGCATCTCGGTGCCGACCTGCGTGATCGATCCGTTCGAGGTCATTCCGCTCCTCCGAGGAACGTCGCGGCGATGCCGACGAGGACGGCGCCGGCTGCGAGCGCGGTCGAGCGCCAGAGGCGCGGCAGGTGCCTCGTCGGGACGACCGGATCGGGCGGGAGGCCGTAGACCTCGGGCTCGTCGAGGAGCAGGAAGAACGCGCCGAAACCGCCGACGCCGTCGTCCGGGTCGTCGCCGTACAGCCGCGGGCCGTTCCAACCCTCCGTCTCGAGCTTCGCCAGCCGCCGGCGCGCGCGCTCGCGCAGCTCGTCGACCTCGCCGAACTGGATCGAGTCCGTGGGGCACGCCTTCGCGCACGCGGGCTCGTGGCCTCCTTTCAGGCGGTCGTAGCAGAGCGTGCACTTCCACACGCGGCCGTCCTCCTTCCGGCCGAGCAGCGGGAGCGCGAGCGGGGCGTCCTCCGGCGACCGCGGCAGGTCGCGCCGGTCGATGACCCCGAACGGGCACGCGGGCACGCAGTAGCCGCAGCCGTTGCAGACATCCTCCTGGACGACGACCGTGCCGAACTCGGTGCGGAAGAGGGCGCCGGTCGGGCATGCGTCGAGGCAGCCGGCGTGGGTGCAGTGCTTGCACACGTCCGACTCCATCAGCCACCGAAGCGGCTCCGGCGAGCCGTCGGCCGTTGCGACCTCGCCGTCGACGTGCAGCGCGTCCGCCGTCGGCGCGCCGTTCTTCAGTGACTTGTGCTGCTCGATGAACGTGACGTGACGCCACGTGTTCGCGCTCAGCTCGCCCGTGTTGTCGTAGCTCTCACCCGACCACTCGAACCCGTCGTCCGGGATCAGGTTCCACTCCTTGCACGCGACCTCGCACGCCTTGCAGCCGATGCACACCGACGTGTCGGTGAAGAAGCCCATGCGGGGCTTCGCCTCGGCGCCGTACGCGCTCACCGGCCGCTTCCCTTCGTCCGGCGGCGTTTGCCGCGTGTTGCCGGTTGCGGCGGCTCTCCGGCGTCGCGCGTGAGCGCCTGCTGCCTCAGGTCGTCGACGAACGCGGGCAGGCCCGGGCCACGCGGACGGCGGCCGGGACGGATGTCGCACGTCAGCGCCTTGACCTCCTGGATGTGCACGTTCGGGTCGAGTGCCATGTGCGTCAGGTCGTTGGCGGCGCCGCCGGTCACGAGACCGCGCTGACCCCAGTGGTAGGGGAGCCCGACCTGGTGGTGCACCGTTCCGTCGATCGTCACCGGGCGCATGCGGTCGGTGACCATCACGCGCGCTTCGATCGCCGTCCGTGCGGTCGCGATCGTCGCCCAGCCGCCGTGCTCGAGCCCGCGCTCGCGCGCCAGCTGCGGATGCACCTCGACGAACATCTGCGGCTGCAGCTCCGCGAGGTACGGGGTCGACCGCGTCATGCCGCCGGCCGTGTGATGCTCGGTCAGACGGTAGGTCGTCAGGACGTAGGGGTAGGTCTCCGAGCCCGGCGGGTTGTAGCGGTCTTCCGCGAGGTCGTTCTGCTGGCGCCGGGGATTCGCCCGCTGGCCGTAGAGCGCGTTTCGGAACGGCGACTCGTGCGGCTCGTAGTGCGTGGGCAACGGGCCGTCGACGATGCCCTGCGGCACGTAGATCCAGCCCATGCCGTCCGCCTGCATGACGAACGGGTGGTCGCCGCGGATCGCCTCCGGCCCGGTCGCGTCGTCGGCGGGCACGTAGTCGGGTGCCTTCTGCTCGTCGAAGTCGGGCGTGTCGTGGCCCGTCCACGTCGACTGATCCCGGTCCCACCACACGTACCGCTTGCGCTCCGACCACGGCTCGCCGTCCGGGTTCGCCGAGGCGCGGTTGTAGAGGAGGCGCCGGTTCGCGGGCCACGCCCAGCCCCACTCGAGCCCGGTGGCGCTCTGCTCCCAGTGGGGGACCCGGCGCGCAGCGAGGTTCTGCTCCTCCGCGTAGACACCGCAGTAGATCCAGCACCCGCACGAGGTGGAGCCGTCCGCCTTCAGCGCCTTGTATCCCGCCAGCGCCTTGCCGGTCGAGTCCCGGCCGTTGATCTCCGCGAGCACCGACTCGGCGCTCGGCTCCTCGATCTCGCCGCTCGTCGGGTATTCCCAGGTGAGGTCGAGGATCGGGCGGTCCCGCGGGTTCTGCGAGTCGGCGAGGCGCTCCCTGATCTTCCTGCCGAGGTGGTAGTAGAACCAGAGCTCCGAGCGGCAGTCCTGCTTCGGCTCGACCGCCTTGAAGTGCCACTGCAGGAGCCGCTGCGTGTTCGTGAACGAGCCGTCCTTCTCCAGGTGGCTCGCCGCCGGCATGAAGAACACCTCTGTCGGGATCGCCTCCGGGCGGAGCTCGCCGGATTCGACCTCGGGACTGTCGTACCAGAACGCCGCCGTCTCGATCTCGACGAAGTCGCGCACGACGAGCCAGTCCAGCTGCGCGAGCGCCAGGCGCTGCGCCCTGCCGTTCGCCGAGCCGACCGCGGGGTTCTCGCCGGCGACGATGTACCCCTTGACCTTGCCCTGCAGCATCTGCTGCACGGTCCAGTAGTTCGAGTTGTCGTCGTCGATCCGCGGCAGGTACTCGAAGCAGAACTCGTTCTCCGGCGTCGCCGCCGCGCCCCACCATGCCTTGAGCAGGGAGACCATGTACGCGTCGGCGTGGCCCCACCAGCCGCCCGGCGCCGTCGTCACGTCGATGTACGACTCGAGGCCGCCGTAGTGCTCGGTGTGCGGCATCGTCAGATAGCCGGGGAGGATGTTGTAGAGCGTCGGGATGTCCGTCGACCCCTGGATCGAGGCGTGGCCGCGGAGCGCCATGATCCCGCCGCCCGGGCGGCCGATGTTCCCGAGGAGGAGCTGGATGATCGCCGCGGTCCGGATCAGCTGGACGCCGACGGTGTGCTGCGTCCAGCCGACCGCGTACACGAACGCGCCCGTTCGCTCGGGCCCGGAGTTGACGCACAGCGACTCGGCGACGGCGAGGAACTCGCCGACCGTGCAGCCGCAGGCGTTCGCGACGAACTCCGGCGTGTAGCGCGCGTAGTGTCGCTTCAGGATCTGGAAGATGCAGCGAGGGTGCTGCAGCGTCGCGTCCAGCTCGGGCGGATTGCCGTGAGTCATCCCGCCGCCGTGGCTGCCGTGCGACTGCTCGCCCTTCGTGGCCGACGGGTTGAAGCCCTTCGAGCGCTCACCCGCGGCGCCGTGCACCTGCGTGCCGGCGTACTGCCACGTCGTGACGTCGTACTCGCCCTTCTCGGCGTCCCAGCCGGAGAAGAGGCCGTCGTTGTCCTCGGTGTCGGAGAAGTCCTCGCTGACGATCACCGAGGCGTTCGTGTACCGCCTGACGTACTCGTCGAACCAGCGATCGTGCTCGAGGATGTAGTTGACGACGCCGCCGAGAAACGCGATGTCGCTCCCCGCTCGGATGCCGACATGGCGGGTCGCCATCGCGCTCGTGCGCGTGAACCGCGGATCGATGTGCTGCACGACGGCGCCGCGTTCGCGCGCCTCCATCACCCACTGGAAGCCCACGGGGTGGTTCTCCGCCATGTTCGAGCCCATGATCGTGATGCAGTCGGCGTTCTGCAGGTCCTGCTGGAACGTCGTCGCGCCGCCTCGACCGAACGAGGTGCCCAGACTGGGCACCGTGGAGCTGTGTCATATGCGCGCCTGGTTCTCGACCTGCACGACGCCGAGGGAGCTGAGGAGCTTCTTGATCAGGTAGTTCTCCTCGTTGTCGAGCGTCGCCCCGCCGAGGTTCGCGATCCCCATCGTGCGGCGGGCCGGCTTGCCCTCCGGTGTCTCCTCCTGCCACGTCTGCTCGCGTGTCGCGAGCATCCGGTCGACGATCATGTCCATCGCCTCGTCGAGCGAGAGGTCTTCCCACGCGGTGCCGTAGGGACGCCGATACTTGACCGTGTACTCGCGGAGCGGGCCGGCGTGCAGGTTCTTCGTCGCTGCGCCCTTGGGGCAGAGACGGCCCCGCGAGATCGGGCTCGCCGGGTCGCCCTCGACCTGTGTCACCTCGCCGTCCTTCACGTATACGAGCTGGCCGCAGCCGACGGCGCAGAACGGGCAGATCGAATGTCCGACGTGGTCGGCGTCGGCGATCCGCGGGCGGAGCGCCCGCGAGCGCTCCGACTGGACGGCAGGCCCCAGGCCGAGCGGGTCGCCGTCGCGGAGCTGGCGAACGACGGGCCACGACTCGAGGAGCTTGGCGATCCCCACGCGGGCGTTCTATCCCGCGTCCTTGCCCTAAAACGTATCGGGATACGATCAGTCGGTTTTCAGCGTCGTTCGAGCGCGTCGATCAGTTCGCGCAGGTGCGAGCGCTCGGGCCCGAGCGCGTCGTGGACGCTCGCGAGCCGGCGTGCTCCTTCGTCCGTCAGCGAGAGATGGACGACCCGTGCATCCGTGGTCGAGCCGGCACGCCGGACGAGCCCCGCCTGCTCCGCGCGCTGCACGAGCTCGGTGACGGCGCTCTGCGTCAGCGCGAGCGAGTCGACGAGCTCGGAGACGGTGGTCGAGCCGTCGTCGGCGCCCGCGATCTGGAGCAGCAGCAGGTGCTGGCGAGGCGTGATCCCGAAGCTGCGCGCGCAGTCCTCGGAACGTCGCAGGAAGCGACGCAACTCGGCCCTGAACTGGGCGGCGGCGCGGTAGCGGTTGCGGGTGCTCGGCATCGCAATAGGTTCTCGCATTACTGCGAGAGGGAATCAAGGGCGCCGGCGAGCGCTTCGAGATCCGATGCGTCGTTGTAGGCCTGCACCGAGACGCGGAGCGTCCAGCCCGCGGGCGACTCGACCACGGGCACCTCGATGCGGTGCTCGTCGTACAGCAGCCGCTTCAGCCGCGCCGGGTCCGGGTGGTCGATCCGGAAACCGCGCATCTGGACGAAGTCGTCGGTCAGCGGCTCGAGCCCGAGGTCGGCCGCGGCAAGCAGCTCGTGGCAGCGCTCGCGCACCGCGGGCCAGTCGTGCGCGGCCTGAAACTCGATCGCCGCCGGGACCGCGAGGTAGGCGGACGGATCGCGCGTGCCCTGCCAGCGGTGCAGCTCGGAGAAGGCCGCCTCGTCGCTCCAGTCCCACGAGACGACGAGCGGGTCGATCGACGCCTGTGCCTCGGGTCGCGCATAGAGGAACGCGGAGCCCTTCGGCGCGCACAGCCACTTGTGGCAGTTGCCGGTGTAGACGTCGGCGCCGAGCGAGTCGAGGTGGAGGGCGATCTGCCCGGGCGCGTGCGCGCCGTCCACGATCGACAGCGCACCCGCGTCGCGCGCGCGGCGGCACACCTCGCCGACGTCGTTCACGCGGCCGCTGATCCATTCGACGTGGGAGCAGAAGACGACGCGTGTTCGCGGCCCGGGCTCGAGCTGATCGAACGGTTGCCGCACGAGCACGGCGCCGGTCCGTCGTGCGACCCAGGCCCAGAGGAGCTCCATGCCCCCGTACTCGGCGTCGCCGAGCAGGACCTCGTCCCCGGGGCCGAGGTCGAGCGAGCGGACAGCCGCGTTCATCGCCGAGCTTGCGTTCGGCACGAAGGCGAGGTTCTCGGGCCGCGCGCCCACGTAGGCGGCGAGCGCGGCGCGGGCGGCGTCGAGCCGCTCCGCGAAGCGTCGGTCGAGCGCCATGAACTCGACGGGCTGGCGCTCGAGCTGCCGTTGGAAGCGCTGATAGGCCTCGAAGACCGGCGCCGGGCACGCGCCGAACGAGCCGTGGTTCAGGAACACCACGTCGGGATCGAGCAGGAACAGTTCCCTCATACCTCTTAACTGCTTATTAATCGCGGGACACGGCCATTGAACCTTCCGCGGTTATAACGGAGGGGATGGGTCGCAGCCGCATGATGTCCGTTCGCGCGCTCGAGTTGCTCGTCGTCGCCGTGGTCGGCGGCGGCCTGGCGCTCGGCGGCGCAGCGCTCCTCGGCGAGCTCGGCAACGACACGACGATCCAGCAGGTGACGCCCCTGGCCGGGAGCGGCGGCATCCAGAGCGCGCCGCTTCAGCCCGCGACCGGAAAGGGCCTCTCCGCCGAGCAGGTCTACCGGCAGGACTCCCCCGGGGTCGTGCAGATCACGGCCACGAGCACCACGTCGAGCAGCGGGCAGGTCGACCCGTTCGGCAACCCGATCGCGCCGGTCGTGCCGCAGACCGACCAGTCTCTCGGCTCCGGCTTCGTGATCGACAAGGCGGGCCACATCGTCACGAACTACCACGTGATCCAGGGTGCGCAGAAGGTCCAGGTCTCCTTCTCCGGGCAGGACGAGATCAACGCGACCGTCGTCGGCAAGGATCCCTCGACCGACGTCGCGGTGCTCAAGATCGACGCGCACGCGCGCGCGCTGACACCGCTCACGCTCGGGAACTCCGACGACGTCGTCGTCGGAGACCCGGTCTATGCGATCGGCAACCCGTTCGGCTTCACGCGCACGCTCACCACGGGCGTCGTCAGCGCGGTGCAGCGGCAGATCGAGGCGCCGAACTCGCTCCCGATCGACCACGCGATCCAGACCGACGCTGCGATCAACCACGGCAACTCGGGCGGGCCGCTGATCGATGCCGCCGGCCGCGTGATCGGCGTCACCTCGCAGATCTCCACCGGCTCGACGGGCAACCAGGGCAGCGTCGGCATCGGCTTCGCGATCCCGATCAACACCGTGCGCACGGTCGCCTCGCAGATCATCACGACCGGGAAGGTGGAGCACGCCTTCCTCGGGCTCGGCGCGGCGCCGGTCACGCAGAAGCTCGCCCGGCTCTTCCAGCTTCCGACCGACCACGGCCTGCTGATCCAGGACGTGCAGGCGGGCAGCGGCGCCGACAAGGCCGGGCTCGTCGCCGGCTCGACGGCGGTCGTCGTGGAGGGCCAGAGCTACCAGATCGGCGGCGACATCATCGTCGCGGTCGACGGCAAGAAGCTCACCACGTACGAGCAGCTTCGTGACGCGATCGCCGCGAAGAAGCCCGGCGACAAGATCCACCTGGAGATCTACCACCACGGCAGCAAGCGCTCCGTCACCGCGACCCTCGGCGTCAGGCCGACCGTCAAGTGACCGAATTTCGGCTCTCCCCCTGAGCCGAAACCGAAAGACCGGCCGCGAGCCCCGCCTGCCTGCCCGGGCCGCGGCCGGTCTTCCACCACGACGCGTGCCGCTACCTTGTGCGCGATGGAGCGCGGGCAGATCGTCCTCGAGCATCACGTCGTCGAGGCCGAAGATGAGCTCTGGGACGAGGACGGCGGCGACCATGACGGGTGGTTCTGCGTCCGCACGGATCCGTTCCCGTGCCCGGCGTCCGGCTGCACCTTCGTCGCGGAGTTCATGACGGCGGCCCATCTGATCCTCGTCTGGGAGACCCTCGACGACCCGAACCTGCTGCGCCACGCCGCCCGCGCCCGTGACGTCGGTCGCAACCCCCGCGTCACGGGCTACCGCTCGGAGTTCGGGCCGAGCGCGTCGTACTACGCCTGGGTCGCGGCGGGGCGGCCCGTGCACGGGGTCAAGGCAACCCAGACGCAGTGATCGAGCAGCGGTTCGGCGAGAGCTCACCGTTCTCGCTGGGAGTCGAGGAGGAGCTGATGATCCTCGACGCCGTGACGCTCGAGCAGGTCGCCGCCGTCGACCGGATCCTCGCCGGCGTCGCCGGTCTCGACCTGCCGGGCGCGGTGAAGACCGAGCTCTTCGCGTCGGTGTTCGAGACGAACACGCGCGTCTGTGCGACCGCCGTCGAGGTCGACGAGGCGCTCCCCGCGCTGCGGCGCGCCGCCGCGGCGGCGGCCGGGCGGGAGGGGCTTGCGATCGCGGCGGCCGCCACGCACCCGTTCGCACGGCCCGAGGCCCAGCCGATCGTCAAGGAGGAGCGGTACGTGACGTTCGCCGGGTACGGCGGCATCTCGGTGCGCCGCCAGGGCGTGCAGGGTCTGCACGTGCACGTCGGGATCGCGTCGGCCGCCGACTGCTGGCGCTGCCTCGAGGGGATTCTCCCGTGGCTCCCCGTCGTGCTGGCGCTCTCGGCGAACTCGCCCTGGTTCGCCGGCGAGCTGACCGGGATGGCCTCGAACCGCGCCCCCATCCTCGCCGAGCTGCCGCGCGCCGGCGTGCCGCCGGCGTTCGCCTCGTACGCGGAGTGGGAGGGCTGGGTCGAGCAGCTCGGCGTGCTCGGGGTGGCCGAGGACTACACGCGCATCTGGTGGGACGTCCGCCCGCACCCGAAGCTCGGGACGATCGAGGTGCGCGTCCCCGACCAGCCGACGGACGTCGGGCGCTCCGCGGCGTTCGCCGCGCTCCTGCAGGCGCTCTGCGCCTCGGCGCTCGAGGGCGCGCTGCCGCGGAACGCCCGGCTGCTCGGCGACCGGGGCCGAGCCGACTACGTCCAGAACCGGTGGTCCGCGGCGCGCTTCGGCCCGCGCGCCAAGCTGATCCATCCGGACGGCACGAGCTACGCGCCGGCGTCGGAGCTCGCCGCGGAGCTCATGGCGCTCGTGCGTCCGGCCGCGGTTGCGCTCGGCGGCGCGGAGCTCCTCGCGCGGCTCGATCCCACCACGTGCGAGGCCGATCTCCAGCTCGCCGCCTCCTCGGCGCAGGCTGCCGCCGCCGCGCTCGTGGCGCGGTCGCTAGCCTGACGGGGATGGCGACCGTCTCGGAGACGATCCAGGTCAGCGGCATCCGCTGCGAGAAGTGCGTGATGCGCCTCGCGAAGACGCTCGAAGGCACCGAGGGGCTCGAGTCCGCGAACGCGAACCTGATGGGACAGGTGCAGCTCTCCTACGACGACGAGCGCACCACCAGGGATGCGCTCGTCGAGACGATGGCCCGCGGCGGGTTCCGCGAGCAGCTCTTCGTCTGAGCGGCGGCTCGTCGCCTACCGCGGCTTGTCGCCTACCGCGGCTTGTCGCCGGGCTCGCGCGGCTTCCGGTCGGTCATGTTCGCGGTCGCGCCGCCCGGGTCGACCGCGCTCGCCTGGCGCTCGAACACGGCCGGCTGCTCGACCGACGGGTCGTTCTCGCTGCCGAGGACCCCGAGACGCTCGGACGGGGCCGGCTCGATCCCGTGCCTCGCGCCCTCGAGCTCGGCGCCGCCCTCGTCCGGGTCGGGATCGATCTCGAACGGTCCGTCCAGCCCGTAGTGCAGCCGGATCTCGTCGGCGCTCCAGTGGTCGAGATCCACCTTCGGCGAATCCTCCACGACCGCCTTCGTCACCGTCGCGCGCAGCACGCCGTCCTGCTCGTGCAGGAACGAGCGCGGAATCGCGTGCTTCGACTTGAACACGTGCCCCGTCTCCACGACGACGCAGTCGTCGCGCTCCGCGAGCGCCGTCCCGAGCTTGTGATCGTCGTTCGTGACGACCTCTAGAGCTTCCATCAAAACCTCCCCTTCGCTGACCGCCGTGTCTCCGCTTCGCGACCGATCCAAACCGGGAATCCGGAGGGCAAAGTGAGCGTTTGGACCACTGCTAGGGTGGCCGCCGGATGAGCGAGAGCGCACCCACCGCCGACGACACCCGCAGGCTCGCCAAGGAGGCGAGAGACCGTGTCCGCTTCGAGGAGGAGGCGCTCGAATTGAGCGATCAGGTCTACCGTGTCGCCCGCCGAATCGCCGGTTCGCGCGAAGAGGCCGAGGATCTCGTGCAGCAGGCCTACGAGCGTGCGTTTCGCTCCTGGCGGCAGTACACGCCCGGGACGAACCTGCGGGCCTGGCTCCTGCGGATCCTCACGAACCTGAACATCGACCGTGGCCGGCGGCAGCAACGCTCGCCGCAGACCGTTCCGCTCGACAACGAGGCGGGCGACTACTTCCTCTACAACAAGCTCGAGTCCCAGGTGTCGGGCGAGAATCCGGACGAGGAGCGCGTCCTCGAGCGGCTCAGCCAGGACTCGATCGTCGACGCGCTCGCGGACGTGCCGCACGACTTCCGGGACACGATCGTGCTGGTCGACATCGGCGAGTTCTCCTACGCCGACGCGGCGCAGATCCTCGACATCCCGATCGGGACCGTGATGTCGCGTTTGCACCGCGGGAGGCGTATCCTCAAGAAGAATCTCGCTGACAAGGCGGTCACTGCATGATCGACTGGTGCGACAAGTGCGAGGAGATGATGCAGCCGTTCCTCGACGGCACGCTCTCGGACCTCGAGGTTGCCGAGGCGCAGTCGCACCTCGACAAATGCAGCTGGTGCGCGAAGCGCTACCACTTCGAGGAGCGCCTGCGCCACTACGTGCGCGTCGCGGTCACCGAGCCGATGCCCGCCGAGCTGAAGGCGAAGCTCGCGGCGCTGCGGACGCCGCTGAACTAGCGGCTAGCTCCGCACGTCGACGTCGCCCGGCGGGCGGAGATCCGAGCAGTCGACGAGGACGGGGTCGAGTGCGCGCCCGCCCTCGTC
>Ga0207657_10001571_pt1 | contig 24515 bp, 20 predicted proteins | sample KBSC33metaG_FD_184316 | JGI IMG/M metagenome (GOLD analysis project Ga0207657, IMG submission 184316) | Corn rhizosphere microbial communities from Kellogg Biological Station, Michigan, USA - KBS C3-3 metaG (SPAdes) (version 2) | ecosystem: Host-associated > Plants > Roots > Rhizosphere > Soil ... | reverse complement strand
GCGCCGCTTGGGCAACGGATATGACCAATAGCGCGCACACGCCAGTGATGTTGATCGAGGTGCTCGACGCATTGCGCATCCGCGCGAACGGCGTGTACTTCGATGGCACGTTCGGGCGCGGCGGTCATGCGCGCGCGGTGCTGGATCGACTCGGAGCGGAGGGCCGGCTGCTGCTGATGGATCGCGATCCGCAAGCCGTCGCCGTGGCGCGGCATGACTTCGCCGGCGATGCGCGTGTGGCGATCCGCCATGGCAGCTTCGCTGATTTGACCGATTGGGATGCGACAACGGCAGGACTGGATGGCGTGTTGCTGGACCTGGGCGTGTCATCGCCGCAGCTGGACGACGCGACGCGGGGGTTCTCTTTCCGCGCCGACGCGCCGCTCGACATGCGCATGGACCCGAGCAGTGGCGAGAGCGCGGCACAGTTCCTGGCGCGCGCGGACGAAAGAGAGATTGCGGATGTCTTGTGGAAATTCGGCGAGGAGCGCATGAGCCGGCGCATTGCACGCGCAATCGTCAAGCATCGCGGCGAGACACCGATCGTGTCCACTTCCGAATTTGCCGAACTCGTGGCGAGCGTGGTCGGCCGCCCGCCGTCGGGCAAGCATCCGGCGACGCGCAGTTTTCAGGCGCTGCGCATCGCGGTGAATGGCGAACTCGATGCGCTGGAAAAAGGGTTACAGGGCGCGCTTGCCCGGCTCCGGCCGGGCGGGCGTTTAGCCGTGATCAGCTTCCATTCGCTCGAGGATCGCGCGGTGAAGCAGTTTCTGCGCGCGCAGTCGCAGGCGCCGGTCACGCGCCGCGGTTTGCCGCCGCCACCGTCGGCGGAACCGCGCATGAAGCTGATCGGCCACGCGCAGTTTCCGGGTGAAGACGAGTTGGCGCGCAATCCGCGCGCGCGCAGCGCGGTGCTGCGCGTTGCCGAGAAATTGATGTGAGGCGATTTGGAATTGCGGTGCTGGTGTTGTTGTTGATGACGGTGGTGGCAAGCGCGATCGGCGTGGTTTACGCGCGCCAGCAGAGCCGGATCCTGTTCGGCGAGCTGACGCGGCTGACCAAGGAGAAGGACGACCTGGACACGGAGTTCGGACGCCTGGAACTGGAGCAGGCGACGTGGGCCGAGCCCAATCGCATCGAGCAGGTCGCGCGCGGCCAGCTCGGCATGCTCGCGCCGGGCGCCGCCAACACCGTGATAGTGAAGCGTTGAGGATGTGATCGAACAATGCGTGCACGGATGACCGAGAGGATCGTTGCAACCACGCGCGTGGAAGGCGCGCGCGTGAAGCCGCGTCCTTCGCCGATAAACATGAAGATGCGCCTGTACGTGGTGCTGATGGTGCTCGCGCTTGGCAGCAGCGCGCTGATCGTGCGCGCGGTCGATCTGCAAGTCGTGCGCAAGGATTTCTACCAGGAACAGGGCGACGCGCGCTTCCTGCGCGAAGTGGAAATCCCGGTATCGCGCGGCACGATTTTCGATCGCAACGGCGAAGCGCTCGCGGTGTCGACGCCGGTGACGTCGATCTGGGCCAATCCCGTGCAGGTGCTGGAACAGCCCGAGCGACTGCCGGCGCTCGCCGATGCGCTGGGCCTCGACGCGACGGCGCTGCAGCAAAAGCTGCAGCAGCATCAGGACAAGGAGTTCATTTATCTCAAGCGTCATCTGAATCCGGACGACGCGCAGGAGATCCTCAAGCTCGGCGTCGCCGGCGTGGCGAGCCAGCGCGAATACAAACGCTACTACCCGAGCGGGGAAGTGATTGCGCACGTGCTCGGCGTGACCAACATCGACGATCACGGACAGGAAGGACTCGAGCTCGCGTTCGATGACTGGCTTGCCGGCAAGCCGGGTGCGGAAGCGGTGATCCGCGACAACAAAGGTCACACCGTCGAAGACGTCGAACTCGTGCGCGAGCCGAAACCCGGACGCGACCTGACCTTGTCGATCGATCGCCGCATCCAGTATCTGGCGTATCGCGAACTGAAGACGCAGATCATGGAGCAGCGCGCGGCGTCCGGCTCGATGGTGATCCTCGACGTCGCCAGCGGCGAGATCCTGGCGATGGTCAATCAACCTTCCTTCAATCCGAACGCCCATGCCGCGGAGATCTCCTATCGGCGCAATCGCGCCCTCACCGACGTCGTCGAGCCGGGCTCAACCATAAAAGCGTTCACGGTCGCGACCGCGCTGGAAAGCGGCAAGTGGAATCCAAATTCCAAGGTCGACACCAATCCGGGCTACTACCAGATCGGCAATTACACGATCCACGACGTGCACAATCACGGCATGCTCACGCTCACCGGCGTGATCACCAAGTCGAGCAACATCGGCGCGGCGAAAGTCGCCGAGAGCTTGCCGAAGGAAAACCTCTACAGCATGTTCCACCGCTTCGGCTTCGGCGAATCGACCGGGAGCGGTTTCCCCGGCGAATCGCCTGGATTGCTGCCGACGCTCAACGCGTGGGGACCCGTCGAAAAGGCGGCGATCGCATACGGCTACGGCTTGAACGCGACACCGTTGCAGATCGCACAGGCTTATGCGGCGCTCGCCAACGATGGCCGCTTGCGCGCGCCGACGTTCGTCAAGGATGCGCGCAATCCCGAGAACGCGCTGGTCGATCCAGCGATCGCACGCGCCGTAATCAAGATGCTGGAAACGGTGGTCATGCCCGGCGGCACGGCGTATCCGCAAGCGGTCGTGGCGAATTATCTCGTTGCCGGCAAGACCGGCACCGCGCGCATGGCGCACGCCGGCAGTTACCAGGATCGCTACATCTCGCTGTTCGCCGGCATGGTGCCGGCGAGCGCGCCGAGGCTCGTCGGCGTCGTCGTCATCAATGATCCGAACGGCGGTCATGGCGCGTACTACGGTGCGCTCGTCGCCGCACCGGTATTCGCGAAAGTGATGGATGGCGCGCTGCGCCTGCTCGACGTACCGCCCGACAACGTGCAGCAATGGTTTGCCGGCGGCCCGGCAACGCCGGCACACGTGCCGGCACCCAGTGGCGATGCAATCGACGACGCCGCGGAGGAAGTGCCGTGAGCGCGAAGACCCTGCGCGAATTGCTGGCGGGTATTGCGACGGTTGCCGACGGCGACATCGTCGTAAATGGCTTGACGCTCGACTCGCGGCGCGTGCGCGCCGGCGACGCATTCGTCGCACTGCAAGGTGCCACGACGCACGGCATCACGTTTGCCCCGGCGGTGTTGGCGCAGGGTGCTTCGGCGATCCTGTCCGAAGGCTCTGCGCCCACCGTTTCCGAAAGCCGGGATTCGGGATTCGGGATTCGGGATTCGGCAACAACCGCGCGTACTGTCTGGATCGATAATTTACGCAGTCAGGTCGGCGAAATCGCCGCGCGTTTCTTCGATCGGCCCTCCGCCGCGTTGCACGTGATCGGCGTCACCGGCACCAACGGCAAGACCTCGATCGTGCAATTGCTCGCCGCGGCGCTGCAGTTTCTCCACGCCCGCGCGGCAACGATCGGCACGCTCGGCGCCGGCCTGGTTGGCGCGACGCAAGCGGGCGAGCGCACCACGCCTGATGCGATCAGCGTGCAGGCGCTGCTGGCACAGTTCCGCGACGCCGGCGCCACGCACGCGGCGATGGAAGTATCGTCGCACGCGCTTGAGCAGGGTCGCGTCAACGCGGTTGATTTCGAAGTTGCGGTGTTCACGAACCTCACGCGCGATCACCTCGATTATCACGGTACGATGCAAAGCTACGGCGCGGCCAAGGCGAAATTGTTCGCCTGGCCGACGCTGCGCGCGGCAGTGGTCAACGCCGACGACGTGTTCGGCCGTGAGTTGATCGTGAAGCTGCCGCAGCAGGTGCGACGCTTGGCATATGCAGTCGACGCGGACGCTGAAGTTCGCGCCGGCAATGTGCGCACGAGTGGCGCCGGTCTGCAGTTCACGCTGACGACGCCGTGGGGCGAAGGTGAAATCGCCAGTTCGCTGCTCGGCCGCTTCAATGTCTACAACTTGCTTGCAGTCGCCGGTTGCCTCGGTGCACTCGGCTATACGTTTGCACAAATCCGGAATGCCCTGGCGCAACTGCAGCCCGTCGCCGGACGCATGAACCGCATTGGCGGTGGCGCGAACGCACCACTGGTCGTCATCGACTACGCACACACGCCCGATGCGCTCGAACAGGCGCTGGCGAGCCTGCGCGCGCATTGCGCCGGAAAACTCATCTGCGTGTTCGGATGCGGCGGCGAGCGCGATACGGGCAAGCGCCCGCAGATGGGCGCCATTGCCGAACGGCTCGCGGATGAGGTCATCGTGACCGACGACAACCCGCGCGGCGAGAATGGCGATGCGATCGTCGCGCAAATTCTCGCCGGTCTGGCGCGCGCGGAACGCGCTCGCGTGCAGCGCGATCGCGCGGCCGCTATCGCACTGGCATTGCGCGAAGCGCGCGCCGGCGACGTCGTATTGATCGCCGGCAAAGGACACGAGCCGTACCAGGAAATAGCGGGCAGGAAATTGCCGTTCGACGATCTCGATGTCGCGCGGCGTGCGCTGGAGGTTCGCGCATGAAATTGTCCGACGTCGCCTTGTGGACGAACGGCGTGCTGCGCGGCGCTGATCTCGGGAATGCCGACATCGACGTGCGCGCCGTGTTCACCGACACGCGCGCGCCGCAGGCCGGCGCTTTGTTCATTGCGCTCAAAGGCGAGAACTTCGACGCGCACGATTTCGTGGCGAGCGCGAAAGATGGCGGCGCGGCGGCGGCTCTGGTCGCGCGGGAAGTCGACGTGGATCTGCCGCAGGTCATCGTCGCCGATACGCAGGCTGCGCTTGGCGATCTGGCCAGCGCCGTGCGTGCGCAGCGCCGCGCGCGCGTGGTCGGCATTACCGGTTCCAACGGCAAGACCACGGTCAAGACGCTGCTGGCGTCGATTCTGAAATTGCACGGCAAGACGCACGTCAACGCCGGCAATCTCAACAACGAAATCGGCCTGCCGTTGTCGATCCTGACAATGCCGGAAGATGCGCAATATGCCGTGCTCGAGATGGGCGCGGGCAAACCGGGCGATATCGCCTATCTTGCCGCCATCGCGCGGCCAGAAATCGGCCTCGTCAACAACATCGCGCCGGCTCATCTTGAGCGCATGGGCACGCTCGAAGGCATTGCTGAAACCAAGGGCGCTATCTACGCCGCGCTGCCGCCTTCCGGCGTCGCCGTGATCAATGCCGACGACGCATTCGCGGGCACGTTCATCGCGCGCTCGGGCACGCGCAACGTGATCAGCTTCGGTCTGCAGCGCGAGTCCGAGGTCAGCGCGGACGTGCACACGCTCGGTGCCGAATCGCGCTTCGAAATACACACGCCGGCTGGAAAGGCCGATGTCACGTTACCGTTGCCCGGCCAGCACAATGTCATGAATGCGCTCGCAGCCGCGGCGTGCGCACTCGCGCTCGATGTGCCGCTCGCAACGATCCAGCAGGGCTTGCAAACCGCGCCAGCGGTCAAAGGCCGCTTGCAGCGCTACGCAATGCCGCACGACTGGACGCTGATCGACGACAGCTACAACGCCAATCCCGGGTCGACCGCCGCAGCGATCGCGACGCTGATGGCTGAACCGGGCGATGCCTGGCTCGTGCTTGGCGATATGCGTGAATTGGGCAAGGACGCCTCGGCATTGCATGCGCAGATCGGCAAGCTCGCGCGCGAGCACGGCGTGGCGCGCTTGTACGCGGTCGGCGAACTGGCCGGCGCGGCGGCGCGGGCATTCGGCAAGAGCGCGCGGCATTTTGCGACTCAGCTCGAATTGATTGCGGCGTTGCGCGCCGACGTGCACGCCGGCGTGCGCGTGCTCGTGAAGGGTTCGCGCGGCTCGGCAATGGAGCGCGTCGTGCACGCATTGCGCGAGGGCGCCGATGGTGGCAATGGAGGTGCGCGCCATGCTGCTTGAATTGGCCGAATGGCTGCGCGGACAAGTGAGCGTTTTCCACTTGTTCCAGTACGTCACGTTCCGCACCATCATGAGTGCGCTGACCGCGCTTGTGTTCGCGCTGCTGCTCGGTCCCGACGTGATCCGGCGCCTCGCCGCCGTCAAGGCCGGGCAGGTGATCCGCAGCGACGGTCCGCAGACGCATCTGGCCAAGGCCGGCACGCCGACGATGGGCGGCGCGCTGATCCTGCTCGCGGTCGCGGTCTCTACATTGCTGTGGTCGGATCTGCACAACCGCTACATGTGGATCACGCTCGGCGTCATGCTCGCGTTCGGCGTGATCGGCTTTTACGACGACTACAAAAAGCTCGTGCTCAAGGACAGCCGCGGTCTGGCCGCGCGCTGGAAATATTTCTGGCAGTCGGTATGTGGATTGGCCGCCGCGTTCGGGCTGTACTACGTGCTGCAGCAGGATTCGCCGGCGGCGATCGCGCTTTACGTGCCGCTGTTCAAGCAGATCGCGATTCCGCTCGGCGGCGTGTTCATCGCGATCGCCTATTTCATCATCGTCGGCTTCTCCAACGCGGTGAATCTCACCGATGGTCTCGACGGCCTCGCCATCATGCCGACCGTGCTCGTTGCCTCGGCACTCGGCGTGTTCGCCTATGCCGCCGGCCACAGCGTGTTCTCGACGTATCTGCAGATTCCTTCGGTACACGGCGCGAGCGAGCTGTGCATCTTCTGCGGCGCGCTCGCCGGCGCCGGATTGGGCTTTCTCTGGTTCAACGCGTATCCGGCCATGGTGTTCATGGGCGATGTCGGCGCGCTCGCGGTCGGGGCCGCGCTCGGTACCGTCGCGGTGATCGTGCGCCAGGAAATCGTGCTGCTGATCATGGGCGGCGTGTTTGTGATGGAAACCGCATCGGTGATGTTGCAAGTGGCGAGCTTCAAGCTCACCGGCAAACGCATCTTCCGCATGGCGCCGATCCATCATCACTTTGAACTGAAAGGCTGGCCGGAGCCGCGCGTCATCGTGCGCTTCTGGATCATCAGCGTCGTGCTGGTGCTGATCGGTCTTGCGACATTGAAGGTACGCTGAGCATGTTCGGATTCGCACAAGCCAAGCGCGTGGAAGAGGGCAAGGGTCGCTACGACCTCGGCCTGATTCTCGCTGCGCTCGCGCTGGCGAGTCTGGGCGTGATCATGGTGTCGTCGAGCTCGATTGCGATTGCCGACGGCCAGCATGCCGGGCCTTTCTACTATCTGATTCGTCACGTCATTTTTCTCGCGCTCGGCGTTGCCTTGTGCGGCGTGATGATGCGCATCGAACTGGAATGGTTCGAACGCAACGCCGTCGTGCTGCTGTTGTTCTCGATGATCCTGCTGCTGCTCGTGTTCGTGCCTGGACTCGGCATGCGCATCAACGGCGCGCGGCGCTGGATTCGGTTGGGGATCGTCGGCTTCCAGTCCGCCGAAGCTGTGAAGCTGCTGTTTATCGTGTATCTGGCGAGCTATCTCGTGCGCCAGCACGACAACGTGCAGCTGCGTTTTTTCGGTGTGCTCAAGCCGCTCGGCGTGGCGGTGATCCTGGTCGGCCTGCTGCTGCTGCAGCCGGACTTCGGCAGCGCATTGCTGATCATCGCCGTGACGGTTGGCATGGTCTGGCTCGGCGGCGCGCGTTTCCGCAACCTGATTTACCTCGCCATTCCGGTGATGCCGGCGATCGCGTGGGCGGCATTGACTTCGGATTACCGCGTCAAACGCCTGACCTCATTCTTGAATCCCTGGGAACACCCGTTCGATGACGGCTTTCAGTTGACGCAGGCGCTGATCGCGGTCGGTCGCGGCGAATGGTTCGGCGTCGGCCTCGGCGCCAGCGTGCAAAAACTGTTTTATCTGCCGGAAGCACACACCGATTTCATCTTCGCCGTGATCGCCGAGGAACTCGGCTTCGCCGGCATACTCGTGGTCCTCGTATTGTTTGCCGCACTGGTCGGGCGCGCGCTGATGCTCGGCCTCACCGCGGTCGAACGCGGCCAGCGCTTTGCCGGTTATTGCGCGTTCGGCGTCGGCCTCTGGCTCGGCTTGCAGACGCTGGTTTCCATTGGAGTGAATCTCGGCGTGCTGCCGACGAAGGGGCTCACGCTGCCGTTGATCAGCTCCGGCGGATCGAGCGTGCTGATGACCTGCGCGGCGATCGGGCTGTTGCTGCGCGTGAGCTACGAAGTGTCGCGGCGCCCGAAAGACACAGCGCTGGAAGTCGCGGGAGTCGACGCATGAGCGCGCCCGTGCTGATCATGGCTGGCGGTACCGGCGGACATATCTTTCCAGGGCTCGCGGTCGCCGCCGAACTGCGCGCGCGTGGCATTCCCGTGCTGTGGCTCGGCAGTGCCGGCGGGCTGGAAACGCGGCTCGTGCCGCAAGCCGGAGTTCCGATCGAAACGCTTGCAATCGGCGGCATTCGCGGCAAGGGTGTGTTCACGTTGCTGATGGCGCCGCTGCGCATCGCGCGGGCCGTGCTCGCCGCGTGGCGTATCGTGCGTCGCGTGCGTCCGCGCGGCGCGCTGGCGCTCGGCGGCTTTGCTTGCGGCCCCGGTGGCATCGCCGCGTGGCTCGCGCGCGTGCCGCTCGTCGTGCACGAACAGAACAGTATCCCCGGCGCGACCAATCGTACGTTGTCACATTTTGCGCAAAAGTCGCTTTGTGGATTTTCCGGCGCGCTGCCGCAAGGCGAATGGGTCGGCAATCCGGTACGCGCCGAAATCTCCGCCGTGGCGCCTCCCGCGCAGCGCTGGGCGAGCCGCGCCGGGGCGCTGCGCCTGCTCGTGCTCGGCGGCAGCCAAGGCGCGCGCGCACTCAACGCGCGCGTGCCGCAGGCGCTGGCGAAATTATCCGCGCGCCCTGAAGTACGCCATCAGTGCGGAGCAAAATTTGCCGAGGCGGCGCGCGACGCGTATGCGAACGCCGGTGTCGTCGCCAGCGTCGAGCCCTTTATCGACGACATGGCCGCGGCGTACGCCTGGGCCGATCTCGTCGTTTGTCGCGCCGGTGCGCTGACACTCGCGGAACTGGCGGCAGCGGGCGCGGGTTCCGTGCTCGTGCCGTTTCCGTTCGCGGTCGACGATCATCAGACCGCGAATGCGCGCGCGTGGGTCGAGGCCGGCGCCGCGCTGCTGTTGCCGGAAAGCGAGGCCAGCGCCGAGCGCCTGGCGGCTGTGCTCGGCGAATTGCTCGGCGATCGCACACGCTTGCTGGCGATGGCGCAGGCTGCGCGCACCCTGGCCAAACCGGATGCCGCTGTCCGCATCGCCGACGTGTGTCTGGGAGTCGCCGCATGATCACGCGCCGCCTCGACAAGCACGGCGACATCATGCAGGACTTTCGCCGCGTGCATTTCGTCGGCATCGGCGGCGCCGGCATGAGCGGCATCGCCGAAGTGCTGCATAACCTCGGTTACGCCGTGTCCGGTTCGGACCGTGCCGATTCGGTCGTCACGCGCCGTCTCGCCGGGCTCGGTATACAAATTTACAAAGGGCATGGCGAAACCAATGTCGAAGACGCTGACGTGCTGGTGGTTTCCAGCGCGATCGCCGCGGAAAATCCGGAACTCGTCGCCGCGCGCGAACGTCGCGTTCCGGTCGTGCCGCGCGCGGAGATGCTCGGCGAACTGATGCGCTTCCGCCGCGGTATTGCGGTGGCCGGCACGCACGGCAAGACCACGACCACAAGTCTCGTCGCCAGCGTGCTCGCAGAGGGCGGTTTGGATCCGACCTTCGTGATTGGCGGCCAGTTGCTTGCTGCCGGTGCGAATGCGCGTCTGGGCACGGGCGAGTACCTCGTCGCCGAAGCGGATGAGTCCGACGGTTCGTTTCTGCTGCTCAACCCGGTCATCGCCATCGTTACCAACATCGATGCGGATCACCTGGAAAACTATGCCGGCGATTACACGCTGGTGAAGAAGGCGTTCGCCGATTTCCTGCATCGGCTGCCGTTCTACGGCGTCGCCGTGTTGTGCGTGGACGACGCTGAAGTCGACGAGCTCGCGCAGGCGACCGCGCGGCGCACGCTCACGTATGCGATCGAGCGCGACGCCGATGTCCGCGCCAGCGACCTGCGTCAGGACGGCGCGCGCATGCACTTCGCGTTGCACCTGCCGGATAGCGCCGCGCTGCCGGTGACGCTGAATCTGCCGGGCCGGCACAATGTGCAGAACGCGCTCGCCGCAGCCGCGGTGGGTTGGCAGCTCGGTGTGGACCCCGCGGCGATAGCGCACGCGCTCGGCGCATTCCAGGGCGTGGGCCGGCGCTTCCAGATTCGCGGTGAACTTGCCCTCGACGAAGGCACCGCACTACTCGTCGACGACTACGGCCACCATCCGCGTGAACTCGCCGCTGTATTCGCCGCCGCACGCAGCGGCTGGCCGGATAAGCGTCTGGTCGTCGCGTTCCAGCCGCACCGCTACACGCGTACGCGCGATCTGCTCGATGATTTCGCCAACGTGCTCGCGGATGTCGACGTGCTCGTGCTCACCGATGTGTATCCGGCAGGAGAAGCGCCGATCGCAAACGCGGACGGCCGCGCGCTTGCGCGCGCAGTACGCGCGCGCGGCAAGGCCGATCCGATCTTCGTCGAACATCCGCGCGATTTGAGTCACGCGTTGCCGGCGTTGCTTGCCGATGGCGACCTGTTGTTGTTGATGGGAGCCGGTGATATCGGCGCGGCCGCCAACGAGATTGCGGCGGCGGCAATGCTGAAAAGTGGAAAAGTGAACTGACATGCGCATCAAAGACGCCAAACAATTCGGACGCGTCGCCGTCGTCATGGGCGGGCGCTCCGCCGAGCGCGACGTCTCGCTTGATTCCGGCCGCAACGTGCTTGCGGCGCTGAAGGCGCGGGGCGTGGACGCACACGGCGTCGACGGCATTCCGGCCCTGCTCGATGCGTTGCGCGCCGGACATTTCGCGCGCGTGTTCAATATTCTGCATGGCCGCGGCGGCGAAGACGGCGTGCTGCAAGGTGCCTTGCAGTCGCTCGGAGTGCCCTGCACGGGTTCGAGCGTGCTCGGCTCGGCGCTGTCGATGGACAAGATTCGCACCAAGCAGGTGTGGGAAGCGCTCGGATTGCCGACGCCGGGTTACGTACGTCACATCGCCGGCGATGACATCGGTGCAGCCATTGCGCACGTCGGCTTGCCGGCCGTGGTCAAGCCTTCGCACGAAGGTTCCAGCGTCGGCATCACGCGCGTGCGTGCGCAAGCCGATTTGGCCGAGGCCGTGAAACTCGCCGCGCGTTACGACGGCGAACTTGTCATCGAACAGATGATCGAAGGCGACGAGTACACGGTCGGCATCCTGCAGGGCGAAGCGCTGCCCTCGATTCACATCGTGCCCAAGGCCGAGTTCTACGACTACCACGCCAAGTATGTCGCCGAAGACACGCAATACATCTGCCCCGGACTCGACGCTGCGGGCGAGAAGGAAATTCGCGCGCTCGCGCTCGTCGCGTTCAACGCCGCCGGTTGTTCCGGTTGGGGTCGCGTCGATGTCATGCGCAATCGCGCCGGCAAATTCTTTTTGCTCGAAGTGAATACGACACCGGGCATGACCAGCCATTCGCTGGTGCCGAAAGCCGCGCGCGCGGTCGGCATCCCGTTTGAGGAATTGTGCTGGCGGATTCTGGAAACCTCGTTCGCGGAAGGTGCGCCGTGAACAACCGCTTCCTGCTCAAATCGCTCGCCTGGGCCATCGCACTCACGCTGGTCGCGCTGCCGGTGATCGGCGTGCTCAACGGCTGGTTCGCCGTGGAGCGCTGGCCGGTGCGTTATCTGCAGGTCGAAGCCGAATACAACCACGTCAGCGCCGAGCAGATTCGTGCAGCCACGGCGGCGCACCTGGGTACGGGATTCTTCGCGCTCCAGCTGGAAGACGTGCGCGCCGCGGTGGCAAAGCTGCCGTGGGTCGAGAACGTGGAAGCGCGCAAGCGCTGGCCGGACACTTTGGTGCTGCACGTGCGCGAGCGCCAGCCGTTCGCGCGCTGGGGCGAACAGCGTCTGATTGGTTTGGATGGCCGATTGTTCAGCGTGCCTGGCGGCGTGGACCTGCAAGGCCTGCCGCAACTGGAAGGTCCGAACGACGACGTCATGCTCGACGTCGTGGATTTTTATACAAAGACCCAACACGCACTGACCGGCTCGGGTTTGATCCTTGCCGGCGTGCGCCTGAGCGGTCGCGGCAGCTGGACATTGTCGCTCGCCGATGGCGCGCAGATTCTGCTTGGCGACGAACACGTCGACGAACACCTGCAGCGTTTCCTCGCCGTGCTCGGCCGCATTGCCAGCGGTCACGCCGGCGGTTTTCAGCGCGCCGATCTGCGCTATAGCAACGGCTTCGCGATCCTGTGGGCGAACAACCCGGCACCGGCAACATCCGTACCGGAGACGCACACGTGAGCGCGATCACCAATCGAACATCGACTACGAAGACACTGCCATGCTCATGAAAGTCAAAGGCGAAAAATCCCTGATTGTCGGCCTCGACATCGGCACGTCGAAGATCGTGGCGATCGTCGGCGAATACGCGCCGGGCGAGACGGTCGAGGTGATCGGCATCGGCTCGCACGCTTCGCACGGTCTCAAGCGTGGCGTCGTCGTCGACATCGAGTCCACCGTGCAATCGATCCAGCGTGCGGTCGAGGAAGCCGAACTGATGTCCGGCTGCGAGATCCGCTCGGTCTATGCCGGCATTTCCGGCAGCCACATCAACGGCCGCAACTCGCATGGCACGGCGCCGATCCGCGACCGCGAAGTCATGCCGGCCGACGTGGAACACGTGCTCGACGCCGCCTGTGCGGTGGCGATCCCGGCCGACCAGCGCGTGCTCTACAAAGAGCCGCAGGGCTACATCATCGATGGCCAGGAAGACATTCGGCATCCGGTCGGCATGAGCGGCGTGCGCCTGGAAGCGAACGTGCATATCGTCACCGGTGCGGTCAGCGCGGCGCAGAACATCACCAAGTGCGTGAATCGCTGCGGCTTGCAGGTCGACGATTTGATTCCGGCAGCGATCGCCTCATCGAAGTCGATCCTCGTGCCCGACGAACGCGAACTCGGCGTGTGCATCGTCGACGTCGGCGCCGGCACCACGGACATCGCGATTTTCATCCAGGGCGCGATTCGGCACACCGCGAGCTTGCCGATCGGCGGCGACCAGGTCACCAACGACATTGCCCAGGGTTTCCGTACGCCGACCGCTCACGCCGAAGAGATCAAGGTCAAGTACGCCTGCGCGCTGGCGCAACTTGCGCACGCGGAAGAAACGATCCAGGTGCCGAGCGTGGGCGATCGTCCGCCGCGGCGCCTGGCGCGACAGACGTTGGCCGAATGGGTGCAGCCGCGCTACGAGGAACTGTTCGGCATGGTGCAGGCCGAGTTGCGCCGCTCGGGTTACGAGAGCTTGGTCGCGGCCGGCATCGTGCTGACCGGCGGTGCATCCAAGATGGAAGGCGTCGTCGAGCTGGCCGAGGAAGTGTTTCATCTGCCGGTGCGCGTCGGCGTGCCGCAGCATGTCACCGGTTTGGCCGATGTCGTCAGCAATCCGATTCACGCCAGCGGAGTCGGCTTGCTGTTGTACGGCAGCCGCCAGGAAAACCATGCACGCGCGCCCGTCGCGGCGACCGGACTCGGCGGAGTCGGCGGCGCGTGGGAGCGCGTGCTGCATTGGTTCAAAGGCGAATTTTAGTGAATCGCGCACGGATGGCGCGGTGCGGATCCGAAACGGATCCAGCCCTGGGAGGGGCAAACGATGGGCATACGCCTGCTCATCGCGACCGGCGACGCAGGAGCGGCGCCGGCGAAACAAGAAACTGAAGTACTACCTAGCGGAGGTTGGTCATGTTTGAATTGGTCGAAAAACTCGCACCCAATGCAGTAATCAAGGTCATCGGAGTCGGTGGTGGCGGCGGCAATGCCGTCGGTCACATGGTTTCATCCCACGTCGACGGCGTGGACTTCGTCTGCGCCAACACGGATGCTCAGGCACTCAAGAGCAGCGGCGCCAAACTTACGCTGCAGCTCGGCGGCAATGTCACCAAGGGGCTCGGCGCCGGCGCCAACCCGGAAGTCGGCCGACAGGCAGCGCTCGAGGATCGCGAGCGCATCGTTGAAATACTGACCGGCGCCGACATGGTGTTCATCACCTGCGGCATGGGCGGCGGCACTGGCACCGGCGCTGCGCCGGTCGTCGCGCAACTGGCGAAGGAGATGGGCATCCTCACCGTTGCCATCGTTACCAAGCCGTTCCCGTTCGAAGGCCGCCGTCGCATGCAGGTGGCGCTCAAGGGTATCGAAGATTTGTCGCAGCACGTCGACTCGCTGATCACGGTGCCGAACGAGAAGCTGCTGACCGTGCTGGGCCGCGAAGTGACGCTGCTCAGCGCGTTCAAGGCCGCCAACGACGTGCTGCTCGGCGCGGTGCAGGGCATCGCGGACCTGATCACGCGTCCAGGCCTCATCAATGTCGACTTTGCCGACGTGCGCACGGTCATGTCCGAGATGGGCATGGCGATGATGGGCACGGGCGCCGCGCGTGGCGACGACCGCGCCGTGGCCGCAGCCGAAGCCGCCATCAATAACCCGCTGCTCGAGGACGTGAACCTCTCGGGCGCCTGTGGCATCCTCGTCAACGTCACGGCCGGGCCGAACCTGACCATGCGCGAGTTCAACGAGATCGGCGACGTCGTCCATCAGTTCGCATCAGAAGATGCGACCGTCGTCATCGGCACCGCGCTCGACCTGGAACTGCAGGACGACGTGCGTGTGACGGTCGTCGCCACCGGGCTCAATCGCGGCGCCATCCGCCAGAGCGCACGGCGCGAAGAACCGGTGGTGGTCCAGCGTCCGCGCATCGTCGCTCGCACCGGCACCGATAATCTGCCGGCGGATTACCTGCAGGCGACGCCGGCACCTCGCGCAGCGGCCGAACCGCAGCCGTCCAAGAAAGCGCCCGTGGCCGAGCCGCAGATCGATTACCTCGATATCCCGGCCTTTCTGCGCAGACAGGCAGATTGATTGCCATGAAGCGATGAGAATGGACTAGGTAGTCTGTTGCGCGGCGGCGTAGCCGTGCATCTACTTTGATTCGGCAGTAGCATTGTGCTACTGCCATTCTTTCCTGGTGGTTATCCCCGCAATAATTTGTTGCGTAAACGCCACAAATGTGGGGAATTTACACCGATTTGCTTCAATCATCGTTCACCCTGTGTTACGATTCCGCGCGTTTTGCAAGCCTGCCCCCCGGGATTCGAACAAAATGATTAGACAGCGAACGCTCAAAAACGTCATTCGCGCGACAGGCGTTGGCCTGCATACCGGTGAGAAAGTTTATATGACCCTGCGTCCAGCGGCGGTCGACACCGGCATCGTGTTCCGTCGCGTGGATTTGCCGCAGCCCGTGGAAATCCGCTCGTGCTGCGAGAACGTCGGCGATACGCGTCTGTCCACCACTTTGGTCAAAGGCAATGTCCGCATCGCCACGATCGAGCATCTGCTCTCGGCGATGGCCGGCCTGGGCATCGACAATGCTTACGTGGATTTGTCTGCACCGGAAGTGCCGATCATGGATGGCAGCGCCGGGCCCTTCGTATTCCTGTTGCAGTCAGCCGGCATCGAAGAACAGTCCGCCGCCAAGCGCTTCGTGCGCATCAAGAAGCCGGTGATCGTGCGCGAAGGCGACAAGTGGGCGCGTTTCGAGCCGTTCGACGGTTTCAAGGTCGGCTTTTCCATTGCCTTCGACCATCCGATCTTCACGCGCCGTACCTCGAGCGCGGAAATCGATTTTTCGACGACGTCGTTCGTCAAGGAAGTCTCGCGCGCACGCACGTTCGGCTTCATGCGCGACATCGAAATGCTGCGCGAGAGGAACCTGGCGCTCGGCGGTTCGATGGACAATGCAATTGTTCTCGACGACTACCGCGTCCTCAATGAGGATGGCCTGCGCTACGAAGACGAGTTCGTCAAACACAAGATCCTCGACGCAATCGGCGATCTGTACCTGCTCGGCCACAGTCTGATCGGCGCGTTTTACGGCCACAAATCGGGGCACGAGTTGAACAATAAGCTGCTGCGTGCGTTGATCGCCGAAACCAAGGCTTGGGAAGAAGTCAGTTTCGACGATCCGGCCAAGGCGCCGATTTCCTATGCGCATCCTGCGCAGGCAATGTAAAACACACCCGATTTAACGCCGTCCTCACTGTCCGGACGGTAAGTTGGCCCGATTATTTGCGCTTGGAATAAGAATCTTCGGCAAGGGATGCCAAACGGAGATATACGGCCCGGAGCTCCGGGTCGGCGACGGAGCGCGCCGCTGCCTTGAGATGTTCTGCAGCGGCATGCGAAAGAGGCTTACGCCTGGTCTGCTCTGGGGATAGGGGGAGCAGGGGTGCCACTTTCACGGTGAATTTCTCGATCGGCTGCCCGGCTATTCTGCGGGCGTCAGCCAGCAGTGCGGTTTGATATAACCGCAGCTTGGCTGCCCAGACCGAGGAACTCGCCAGAAAGACAAGCCGTCCGGCACGTATGTCCGCCAGCCGACACTGGTGGCGCAGCGGATCGGGAAGCGGCTGGCGCAGTTTGTGATCCAGTGCATCCAACGCGCGCGCGCGCGCTGTCAGCGCGGCGACGGGGGAACACTCACCGATGATTTTGGCGGTGGGGCGTTTTCGGGGGCGAGGGGTTGCGGACTGCATGGTTAAACCAGAGCGGATTCGAATCGGCCGGTATGAACATCATAATCGTTGCCAAGCCCCACGCCCGACCATGGGCGCTCAATCTGAAATGCTGGCGCATGCGCGCCAAGCTGTTTGGCCTGGCCATAGTGTCCTTGTTGTGCTTTGGCGGAGCCGGCTTCGCCGCCGCGCTATTACTGGCCAATCCGAGTGATCGGGCGCTGCGCGATGTTATCGCCTTGCGCGCGCAAATCGGCGCACAGAAGCAGACCATCTCCCAGCTGGAAAGTGCCTCGCAGCGCGGCATGGACGCGCTGGCGGTGCAGCTGGGCGCCTTGCAGGCGCGCGCGTTGCGCCTGGATGCGCTCGGCGAGCGTCTGGCCCGCGCCGGCAAACTCGATGTAGCCGAATTCAATTTCGCCGCCGCGCCCGCCCAGGGTGGCCCGGAAGACCCCAACGCCACGCCACAGCCACTCGATGCCGGTCTCGTGGCGCACATCAATGAATTGCAGGACCAGTTCCAGCTCGAAGAAACGCGCCTGAACGTACTCGAGGAATTGCTGCTCGACCGTAGCGTCGACAATGCGCTGCTGCCGAAAGGCTATCCAGTCGAGACCGGCTACATTGGTTCCGGGTATGGTACGCGCACCGATCCGATCAACGGCAGCGTCGAACATCACTTGGGCCTGGATTTCGATGCCCCCGCCGGCAGTGCGATCCGGGCCGTCGCCGATGGCGTGGTCAGCTACTGCGGCGAGCGCAGTGGCTATGGCAACGTCGTCGAGGTCGATCACGGCAACGGCTACATGACCCGCTATGCGCACAATCGCCGGAACCTGGTGCGCGTCGGTCAGCGCGTCCACGCCGGCGAGGAAATCGCTTCGGTCGGCGAAACCGGCCGCGCCACGGGGCCACACTGCCATTTCGAAGTCTGGCTGCATGGCAAAGCAGTAAACCCGCTGAGCTACGTCAACAACCCCAACGTGGTGAAGAAGACGTAAACTCCCGCCGCTTGATTCAGCGGCGCTCGGCCCCAATCCCTAGTAAACTATGCGGCTCCGTGTAACGCGGAGCCGTGCCGTGCGCTGCGCGTACCGCGCTCGTTTCCCTTCAAATTCCAAGAAGTCTCGTTAACCCATGTTCAATCGTATCCTGACGGGCATTTTCGGCAGTCGCAACGAGCGCTTGCTGCGCCAAATGAACAAGACGGTGGCGAAGATCAACGCCTTCGAACCGGCCTTGCAGGCGCTGTCCGACGCCGATTTGCGCGCCAAGACCGATGAATTTCGCAGACGCCTCGCCGATGGCACGAAGCTCGATGCCTTGTTGCCGGAAGCGTTCGCAGTCGTGCGTGAGGCTTCGCGTCGCGTGCTCGGATTGCGTCATTACGACGTGCAGATGATCGGTGGCATGGTGCTGCATTCGGGCAAGATCGCCGAGATGCGCACTGGCGAAGGCAAGACCCTGGTCGCCACTTTGCCGGTCTATCTGAATGCGCTCGAAGGCAAGGGCGTGCACGTCGTTACCGTCAATGATTATCTGGCCAAGCGCGATGCCGCGTGGATGGGCAAGGTCTATAACGCGCTGGGCATGAGCGTCGGCGTCGTCGTGCCGAACATGGATCATGCCGACAAGCACCAGGCGTACGCCGCCGACATCACATACGGCACCAACAACGAATATGGTTTTGACTACCTGCGCGACAACATGGCGTTGTCGAAAGAGCAGCGTTACCAGCGCGAGCTGAATTTCGCCATTGTCGACGAGGTCGATTCGATCCTGATCGACGAAGCGCGCACGCCGCTGATCATTTCCGGTCCGTCGGACGATTCGCCGCAGCTGTACGTGCGCATCAACCGGATCGTGCCCAAGCTCACGCGCCAGGCCAAGGAAAGCCAGCAGGACAAACCGCCTGAGCCGGGCGACTATTACGTCGACGAAAAACAGAAGCAGGTGCACCTGTCCGAAGAGGGCATGGAACATGCCGAGCAGGTGCTGCGCGCCGAAGGCATCATCGGCGAGGACGAAAGTCTGTACGACGCCCAGCATCTGGCCGTCGTGCATCATTTGAACGCCGCGTTGCGCGCGCACACGCTGTATCGCCGCGACCAGGAATACATCGTGCGCGACGGCGAAGTGATCATTGTCGACGAGTTCACCGGCCGTACGCTGCAAGGTCGGCGCTGGTCCGACGGCTTGCATCAGGCGGTCGAAGCAAAGGAAGGCGTGCCGATCCAGCGCGAGAACCAGACGCTGGCCTCGATCACGTTCCAGAATTATTTCCGCATGTACAAGAAGCTGTCCGGCATGACCGGCACGGCCGATACGGAAGCGTACGAATTCCAGCAGATCTACGGCCTGGAAGTCGTGGTGATCCCGACGCACAAGCCGATGGTGCGCAAGGACAACCAGGACATCATCTTCCTCAAGCAGAACTTCAAGTTCGAAGCGGTCATCGAGGACATCAAGGACTGCCATAAGCGTGGCCAGCCCGTACTGGTCGGCACCACCTCGATCGAAACTTCGGAATTCCTTTCGAAGCTGCTGCAGAAGGACAAGATTCCACACGAGGTGCTGAACGCCAAGCAGCACGAGCGCGAAGCGCATATCGTCGCCCAAGCCGGGCGTCCGGGCGCGGTGACGATAGCCACCAACATGGCTGGTCGCGGCACCGACATCGTGCTTGGTGGTTCACTCGATGCGGAATTGAACGCGCTGCCGCCGGAAACGACCGAAGGCGAGCGCGAAAGCATCCGCAATGAATGGCACAAGCGCCACGAGGAAGTGATTGCCGCGGGTGGTCTGCACATTATCGGCACCGAGCGCCACGAATCGCGGCGTATCGACAACCAGCTGCGCGGCCGTTCCGGGCGTCAGGGCGATCCGGGTTCGAGCCGTTTCTATCTTTCGCTCGAAGACACCTTGATGCGCATCTTCGCGCCGGACTGGGTGTCGCGCTGGATGCAGCTGTTCGGCATGAAGGAACACGAGGCGCTGGAAGACCGCATGATCACGCGCGTGATCGAGAAGTCGCAGCGCAAGGTTGAAGCGCACAACTTCGACATCCGCAAGCATCTGCTCGAGTTCGACGATACCGCGAACGACCAGCGCAAGGTGATCTACGAGCAGCGCAACGAACTGCTGGATTCGGACAACGTGTCCGACAACATCGCCAATATTCGCTACGACGTGTTCAGCGACCTGTGCCGCCGTTACGTGCCGGTCGAGAGCGTCGATGAACAGTGGGACGTAGCCGGCCTGGAGCGTGAACTCGAATCAACGTACGGTTTCAGGTTCGATCTCAAGCACTGGCTCGAACAGCAGCACGAAGCCGACGCCAACGACCTGCGCGATCATGTCATCGAGGAAGTCGAGCGCTTCTTCCGCGAAAAGGAAGCGATGTACGGTTCGGAGATCATGCGCGCCGCGGAGAAATTCTTTCTGTTGCAGGTACTCGACCAGCATTGGAAGGAGCACCTCGCGGCGATGGACTATCTGCGCCAAGGCATCTATCTGCGCGGTTACGCGCAGAAGCAGCCGAAGCAGGAGTTCAAGCGCGAAGCGTTTGCTCTGTTCCAGGCCATGCTCGAAGAGGTCAAGGGCCAGGTCGTCCAGCGCCTCGCACGCATTCGCATCCAGAACGAGGCGGAAGTCGCGGCGATGGAAGAACGTCAGCGACAAGAGGCGGAACGCCGTGCGCTCGAATTCCAGCATGCCGAGACCGGAGGCATTGGCGCCGCCGCGGGCACGCCAGACGGCGCCGCCCTGGCTGAGGCCGAGGCGATGGCGCAGGTGCAATCGCCGATGCAGCGCGACCAGCCGAAGGTCGGCCGCAACGATCCGTGCCCGTGTGGCAGCGGCAAGAAATACAAACAGTGCCACGGCAAGCTCGCCTGAGCGACGCCGTTCGTGAGTGAAAGCGTAATACGTGTCGTCGCGGGCATTTTCCGCGACGCGCACGGTCGTGTCCTGCTCGCGCAACGTGCGGCGGGCAAACATCTTGCCGGACTCTGGGAGTTTCCAGGCGGCAAATGCGAAGCGGGCGAGCCGCCTGAGCAGGCTTTGCGTCGCGAGCTGCACGAGGAAATCGGCGTGGATATCGGTGCGGTCGAGAAATTGATCGCCGTGCCGTGGCGTTATCCGCAAAAATCAATCGTGCTCGATGTCTACAACGTCGTAAGACACGCCGGCTCGATCCACGGACGCGAAGGGCAAGCACTGCGTTGGGCGACGCTGAAAGAACTACGCGACATCGCGATGCCGCCGGCCGATCGGCCAATTGTTGCGGCTCTACAGTTGCCGCCGCATTACGTGATCACTCCCGAGCCCGGTGAAAGCCATGCGGAATTTCTTGGCGAACTCCAACGGGCGCTTGCCGGCGGCGAACGATGCATTCAATTGCGCAGCAAGCAGCTCGCCCCCGCGCGCCTGCGTGCCCTGGCTCGCGCCGCTCGTGAACTGACCGGAGCCTTGGGCGCGGATCTGCTGATCAATGGCCATATCGAACTCGCCCATGAACTCGGCATGGGTGTGCATCTTCCGGCACTGGAGTTGTTGCGACTTCGCGAACGCCCGTTACCTGCCGAATTCTGGGTGGCTGCGTCCTGCCACGACGAACGGGAGTTGCAACACGCTGCCGCTATCGCAGTGGACTTCGCTGTGCTCGGTCCTGTGCAGCGGACGCCTAGTCATCCAGGCGCGCAGCCACTCGGATGGAAGAGATTCGCCGAACTGTGCGCGCAGGCGCCGTTTCCGGTGTATGCGCTTGGCGGACTCGGCGCTGGTGACTTCGGCGCCGCGCGCGATGCCGGCGCACAAGGCATTGCCGGAATCTCAGGTTTTTGGCCGCGCCGCGGCTAGGGCCAGATAGCGATGATGCAAGCGCTCGACGATGGCATCGAGCGCGGCGATCGGCCCGGTGTTATCGATGACGTCATTTGCCAGCGCAAGCCGCTGTACACGCGTTGCTTGCGCGTCGAGCATGCGCTGCGCCAGTTCCGTATCAATACCGGGGCGCTGCGTCAGCCTTCGTAATTGCGTGTCACTTGGAGCGTCGGTCGTCAGCATACGATCTACCCACAAGTAGTCAGCGTGGCATTCGACCAATAACGGAATCGCCAGAATGCAATACGGCGTCTGGCACGCCTGCACGCGTGCGTACAGGTCGGCGCGCACGAGTGGGTGAATAATCGCTTCGAGCCGATGCCGTGCGGTTGCGTCTGCAAACACGATCTGGCGTACGCGTGACCGATCCAGTTCTCCCGTCGACGTGATCGTTTCCGTGCCGAGCACCGTTGCGATCTCGAGTAGCGCGGGCTGGCCTCTCGCGACGACCTCGTGAGCAATGACATCGGCATCGAACACGGGCACGCGCAGCTGCGCGAACCGTTGCGTCACCGCCGTCTTGCCAGTGGCGATGCCGCCGGTCAATGCGACTGCCAAGGCCAAACCGGGCGCCGCCGCGTTCACACGAGGCCGAACAGATGCCGATAAAATCCAGAGAGCGGTTCGGCAAAAATGAACCACACCCAGCCGGATATCGCGATGAATGGCCCAAACGGAATTGGCGTAGAGCGATCATGGCCGCGCACGAGCAGAAAAATACTGCCGATGATCGCGCCGATCAGCGAAGAGAGCAGGATGATCGGCAAAAGCGCCCACGGACCCATCCATGCGCCGAGACCGCCGAGCAACTTGAAGTCCCCGTACCCCATGCCTTCCTTGCCGGTGGCAAGTTTGAAGAGCCAGTACACGGACCAAAGGCTCAGATAGCCAATCGCGGCGCCGAGCACGCTCGCACTGCTGCCGACAAACAGCGGCACGAGCGAGAGAAGCAGGCCCAGCCAGAGTAGCGGCAAGGTCAACTGATCCGGCAACAGTTGGGTGCGCAGGTCGATGCCGGACAGGGCAATCAGTGTCCAGGTCAGCAGCAGGCCCGCGCCTGCTTGCCAGCTCACGCCGAATTTCAACACGATCGCCGCTGAACAAATGCCCGTCAGCAGTTCCACCAGGGGATACTGGATCGATATCGGCGTCTTGCAATGTCTGCAGCGACCGCGCAGGACGATCCAGCTAAGCAGCGGAATGTTCTCGAATGCACGCAGCTTGTGCTTGCAATTCGGACAATGGGATGGCTCGCGAACTAACCCGGGAGGGGCTTCTTCGGCAGCAACGTCGAGTTCGAGCAGCTCCCGGCTTTGTTGACGCCAGCCATGGAACAGGCGCGCCGGCAAACGCAGTATCACCACGTTCAAAAAACTTCCGACGATCAAACCGAGCAGCCCCGCGCAGACAATTGCTGCGCCGGGCTGCATGAGGAAATCTAGCACGCGCGAATCGGTCGAGTTGATCAGCCGACAACGGCGGCAAGTTTGAATATTGGCAGATACATACCGATGACCAAGCTGCCAACGATGAGGCCGATGATGATCATGATAAATGGCTCGAGCAGGCTGGACAACGCGTCCACGGCGTTGCTGACTTCCTGTTCGTAGAATTCGGCAACCTTGAACAGCATCTTGTCGAGCGCGCCGGCTTCTTCGCCGATGGCAACCATCTGCACGACCATATTCGGAAACAGATTGGCTTGTCGCATCGCTAGTTGCAGTTGATGGCCGACCGAGACATCCTCCCGAATCCTCTTGACAGCTTCGTTGTACACCGGGCTGCCGGTTGCGCCGGAAACGGAATCCAGGGCCTCGACCAGCGGCACGCCGGCGGCGAACGTTACGCCGAGCGTGCGTGAGAAACGTGCGATTGCAGAATGATGCAGGATTTGACCGACTACCGGCAGCTTGAGTACCGCGCGCGCGCAGAAATGCGCGAAAGCCGGCGAGCGCTTGTACAGGGTAATAATCCCGAATACGACACCGACGATCCAGACCAGCATGATGAACCAATGCGCGGTCAGAAAGCGCGACGTGTCGACGATTGCCTGTGTAAACGCAGGCAACTGCGCGCCAAAATTCTTGAATACGGTTTCAAATTGCGGAACGACGAAAATCAGCAGAATCGCGGAGACGATGATGGCGACGGCGAACACCATCGCTGGATAGAACATGGCTTTTTTTATCTTGCCCTTGATCGACTCGATGTTTTCCTTGTAGGTGGCAACAGTATCGAGCACGGTATCCAGGACACCCGCCGATTCGCCTGCCTTGACCAGATTGCAGAACAACTCGTCGAATTGCACCGGGTATTTCGCCAAAGACTCTGCCAGCGTGGAACCACCTTCGATATTGGTCTTGATATCGGTGATCATGTTCTTCATGCGCACGTTGTTCTGACCACCGGCGACGATGTCAAAGCTCTGCACCATGGGCACACCCGCTGCCATCATGACTGCGAGCTGGCGGCTGAACACCGCGATATCGCGAGGCTTGATCGTCTTGCCGGCGGCCCCGAACAGCGGCTTGCTCTTCTTCCTTACTGAAAGCGGGGTGATACCCTGACGCCTCAGTTCGGCGCGAACCATCTGTTCGTTTTTAGCGCTGTAATCGCCTTTCATCTTGACGCCGCGCTTGTCGGTGCCGGTCCAGTTGAAAGGTTGCAACTGGCTTACCTGTGCTCGTGCGGCGCCCCTGTCGGCGGAGCCTGTCGAACGATTGGTTGCTGCGGCGGTAGCCATAATTAATCCTTGGTCACACGATTGATTTCGGCAAGGCTGGTGATGCCGTTCTTGACTTTGAGCAAAGCCGACATGCGTAGATCGCGCACGCCCGATTGTATTGCGGTCTCTGCGATCTGCAGGGCATTACCGCCGGCGAGTATGATCTTCTGGATCTGCTCGCTCATAGGCATGACCTGATAGATGCCGGTACGGCCTTTGTATCCTTCGTTGCAGCCATTGCATCCCACGGCATCGAATAACTGCAACTTGCCGTCGATTTCCGCCTG
>Ga0207657_10001570_pt1 | contig 24516 bp, 22 predicted proteins | sample KBSC33metaG_FD_184316 | JGI IMG/M metagenome (GOLD analysis project Ga0207657, IMG submission 184316) | Corn rhizosphere microbial communities from Kellogg Biological Station, Michigan, USA - KBS C3-3 metaG (SPAdes) (version 2) | ecosystem: Host-associated > Plants > Roots > Rhizosphere > Soil ... | reverse complement strand
GGCCCGCCGCCGAGGTCGCCGGCCTGCTCGACATGAGCGTCACGGCGGTCAACAGCGCGCTCCAGCGCGCCCGCGCGACACTGCGCGATCAGTGGCCGGACGGGCGGCTGGACTGGGCACCGGCCGCCGAACCCGATTCCGGGCAGCGCCGCCTGCTCCAGCGGTTTATCGCCGCCCACGAGCAAGCCGACCCGGAAGCGCTGATCGAGATGCTGCGCGAGGACGTACGACTGGCCATCTCCCCCCAGATCGGGGAGTGGAACGGCCGACCGGAGGTGGGCGGCGCGCTCCGCGGCGGTATGAACTCTCTCGGCCGGTGGCGGCTGCTGCCGATCACGGCCAACGGACAGCCGGGCGCCGCCGGGTACGTCCGCCGTCCCGGCGAGACCGCGTACCTCCCGTTCGTGCTCGCCGTGCTGCGCTTCGAACACGGCCGCCTAGCCGACATCGCCGCCTTCGAGCAGCCATCGATGTTCTCCGTGTTCGGCCTGCCCGCTCGTCTGTGACGGCCGCTACCCCTGCGGTATCGAATGGTCCCAGTCGGCCAGCAGCGTGCGCAGCGCTGCCACCAACGCGACGGGCTGGTCGAGCATGATGTGGTGACCCGCGACCGGGATCTCGATGACGGGCGCGACGCGGCCGAGCCGGTCATACAGGACCTCGCCCTGCTGCGGGGTGACCAGGCCGTGTTCGGCCCTGAACAGCGCGACCCGGCAGTCGAGCCTGGTCAGCAGCTCGGGGGTGAGATGATCCCGGGCGAACACGTTCGGGTCGAACTTCCACGTCCAGCCGCCCTCGGCCGGGCGGATCGAGGTCGCCGCCACGTGGTCCGCGATGTAGGCCAGCGTCGGCTGATCGGGAATCGGGCGGAAGCGGGCCACGGCCGCCTCGGGGGTCGGATACACGCGCAGCGGGCCGAACGCCCGGTGCTGACGCGCCGCCCGGTCCTCGGGGGCCATGTCCCTGACCGGAGAGTCGATGGCGACGGCCCCGGCGATCTGTGACCCGGCCAGGGTGGCGAGCCGCAGCGTGACCAGGCCGCCCATGCTGTGCCCGATGACCACGGACGCGGCGGTGGTCCCGGCCTCGGCCACGACCGCGAGCACCTCGCGGGCCCAGGTGTCGAGACTGTAGCGGTCCCGCCGGTCGCTGTCGCCGTGCCCGGACAGGTCCACCGCGACTACCTTCCAGCCTCGGGGGGGCACGGGGGGGTCGTCCCCCCCGGGGCTGGCAGAGCCGTTGGTCAGCAGCGGGGCGATGTGGTCCCACCAGCGGGAGTGGGCGGCGCCGCCGTGCACGAGCACGATGCTCCGGCCATCCGGGTCTCCCCAGGCCCGGTAGGCGATCGATGCCCCGTCGACGGCGGTCGTCCCTTCCTGGACGGCGGCGTCCAGCGCGGCGGAGAACCAGGCCGGTGGTGAGTTCATGACGAGAAGCCTAGGGTCGTGCTATGGCATCAGCGCACGAACCCGGCGAGGTCACGTGGGTCGAGGTACCCGGCGGCACGGGGGCGCTGTCATGATCGCCGCCGCTACCCTCGTCGAGGTGCTGAGCCGGGACCTGCCCGGCGACCGCCTCGTGGTCGACCCGGACGTGCTCGCCGCCATCTCGCACGACGAGGCCGAGTGGGCGCGGGCGGGGAAGGCCGTCGCCGGCGTGCGCGCCAGGACCGAGGCCGACGTGCAGCACGTGGTGCGCGCCTGCGCCGAACTCGGCGCCCCGATCGTGCCGCGCGGCGCGGGCACCGGCCTGTCCGGCGGCGCCAACGCGGTCAGCGGCTGCGTCATCCTCGACCTGTCCCGGATGAACCAGGTCCTCGAGATCGACCCGGACAACCTGGTGTGCGTGGTGCAGCCGGGCGCGGTCAACAACGACGTCAAGGCGGCCGTGGCCGAGCACGGCCTGTGGTACCCGCCGGACCCGGCCAGCGCGCCGTGGTCCACGATCGGCGGCAACGTGGCCACCAACGCGGGCGGCCTGTGCTGCCTGAAGTACGGCGTCACCCGCGATTACGTGCTCGGCCTGCGCGCGGTCGTCGGCGGGCCGGTCGCCTACGGCGACGCGGTCCGGCTGGGGCGGCGCACCACCAAGGGCGTCGCCGGGCTCGACCTGGTGGGCCTGTTCGTCGGGTCCGAGGGCACGCTCGGCGTGGTGACCGAGGTGACCCTGCGGCTACGCCCCGCCCCGGACGGCACGCCGCGGACCGTCGTCGGGGCCTTCCCCGACCTGGTCTCCTCCGGGCAGGCCGTGGCCCAGATAACCCGCCGCGGGCTGACCCCCGCGGTGCTCGAGCTGCTGGACCGCGCCTGTCTGGAGGCGGTGGAGGAATGGAAGCACCCGGGCATCGACGCGGACGCGGCGGCGCTGCTGCTGGCCCGGGTGGACACCCCAGGAGACTCGGGCGCGGCCGAAGCGTCCGCGATCGCCGCCACGATGACCGCGGCGGGCGCGCTGTGGGCGGAGCAGTCCACCGATGACGCGGAGGCCGAGGCGCTGTTCGACGCCAGGCGGCTGGCCTACCCCGCGCTCGAGCGGCTCGGTCCGGTGCTCACCGAGGACGTCTGCGTACCCCGGTCCCAGGTGCCCGCGATGCTGGAGCAGATCAGCGCGATCGCGGCCCGGCACGGCGTGCGGACCGCCACCGTCGCGCACGCCGGGGACGGGAACCTGCACCCGTGCCTGATCACGCCGCCGGGTGATTCGGCCGCCCGGGAGGCCGCCCAGGCTGCGTTCGAGGAATTCCTCGACGCGGCTATCGCGCTAGGCGGCACCGTGACCGGCGAGCACGGCGTCGGCATCCTGAAACGGGACGGCATGCGCCGCGAGCTCGACCCGGGCTCGCTCGCCATGCAGGACGCGGTGCGCCGCGCCCTCGACCCGCGCGAGATCTTCAACCCCGGCAAGGGCTAGCCGCGCTCCGCACTCCGCGCCCGTCTCGGGCACCGTGCCCGTTCGGTGGCGCGTCAGTCACCCTTGGCGGCCACGACGTAGCGGAAGACGTTGTCCTGACGCAGTTCGCCGTCCGGCTTGCGGTCCGCTTCCAGCACGTCGCGCATGACCTGGCGGACCGCGTCCGGCCCGGCGATCTCGATGACCTTCTGCAGCGGCCCGGCCGAGGCGTGCGCCGTCCACGCCTGCTCGTGATCGGCGTAGCGGAAGCTGGCCGCCGCCTCACCGCCTCCGGTCACGATCAGGCCCGCCTTTTCCAGCAAGCTCTCGACCACGCCGGGATCGCTGACCGCCAGCGGCGCGGGCGTGCCGGGCGGCGGCGGGGCGAGCGAGCGCAGCCGGGCGAACAGCGCCTCGGTCTGGCAGCGGGCCGGGTCACCCCACACTCCGATCGCGACCTGGCCGCCCGCTCGGCAGACCCTGGCCAGCTGGGCTACGGCCGCCGCCGGGTCGGCGGCGTACTGGATGGCGTTGAACGACGTGACGACGTCGAAGCCGGCGTCGTCGTAGGGCAGTGCCTGGATATCGCCGGTGCGAAGGGCGGCCTGCGGGGTGCGCTCGCGTGCCACCTCGAGCAGCGGCGCGGACGCGTCCAGCCCCGACACGACCGCGCCCCGGTCGGCCGCCAGTCTCAGGGCCAGGCCGGCGCCGCATCCGGCGTCCAGCAGAGCCCGGTCGGCCAGCGGCTCCAGCGCGTCGAGCGTCGCGTCGTACAACGGACGCATCTGCGATTCCTGGAACTTCGCCCACGTCTGCGGATGCCTGCCCCATAGCTCACCTTGAACTTCTGCCGATCCCATGACTGCCTCCCGGTTCTCGCGGCTTGTTACCTGACCTGCGGACAGCGTGCGGGCCGCCGGCCGGCCGCGGCATCCGTAGTAGCCCCGGATCCCGCGGGGACTACTACGGATTTGCGGCAGACTTGACCGTGTGGCCCCGGTGACCAGCGCATCAGCCCTCGCCGAGGCGGGGGTGTCGGACCGTGAGACCGAGGTGCTCGGCCTGCTCGGCGAGCACCTCAGCCACGCCGAGATCGCGGCGCGGCTGTTCATCTCGGTGCGCACCGTGGAGAGCCACGTCGCCTCGCTGCGGCGCAAGCTGTGCGTCGGTACCCACCGCGAGCTGGTCCGGCTGGCGGCCGGGTACCGGGCCGCCGTGACCGGGCCCGGGCCGGGTGCCTCACCTCGGCTGCCGGCCCCGCTGACCTCGTTCGTCGGGCGGGACGGCGAACGGGCGGCCCTGGCCGCCGCGCTGGATACGTCGCGGCTGGTCTCGGCGGTCGGCCCGGGCGGGATCGGCAAGACCAGGCTGGCGCTCGCGGTGGCCGCGGACGTGGCGGACCAGTTCGGCGGGACCTGGTATGCCGACCTGGTTCCGGTCACCGACCCGGCGCTGCTGCCCGCCGCGGTGCTGGCCTGCCTCGGTGCGGGTGAATCCTCGTCCCGCCCGGCTCAGGACGCGCTCGCCGCCGCGCTGGGGGAGCGGCGGGCGCTGCTGGTGCTGGACAACTGCGAGCACCTGGTGAACGCGGTCGCGGTGCTGACTGAACAGCTGCTGTCCGCCTGCCCGAACCTGGCGGTGCTGGTGACTAGCCGGATCCGTCTCGTGGTGCCGCACGAGACCGTGTACCCGGTGCCGGGGCTGTCGGTGCCGCCACCCGGCGGGGAGGGCGGAGACGCCGCGGCGCTGTTCGCCGCGCGCGCCGCCGCCGCGGGCGCGCCGCTGCCTGCGGGCCCAGCCGGAGCGGCCGGGGACGCCGGACGCCGCGTCGCCGGGATCTGCCGGGCGCTGGGCGGCATGCCGCTGGCGATCGAGCTGGCCGCGGCCCGGCTGCCGTCACTGGGCCTGGACGGTCTCGAGGCGGGCCTGGGTGATCAGCTGAGCCTGCTGTCCGGAGGCTCCCGGCAGCAGCAGCGGCACCGCTCCCTGCACGACACGCTGGACTGGAGCTACCGGCTGCTGGATCCGCGCGAGCAGGCGGTGCTGCGCCGGGTGGCGGTGTTCGCCGGATCGTTCGGCCTCGCCGCGGCGACGGCGGTGGCCGGGTATGACCCGGTGGAGCCGGCCCGGGTGGCGGACGCGCTGGGCCGGCTCGCCGAGCACAGCTTGCTGGCGCCCGTGACCAGTGCCGGGGGGACGCGCTACCACGCCCTGGAACCCGTTCGCCAGTTCGCCGCGGCCCGGCTCGACGCCGAGGCCGCCGGCGACGGCGGCGGCGCCCACCGCCGGCACCTGGGCTGGTGCCTGACCGAGGCGGCCGGGCTCGACCGCGCCGACACGGCCGAGCCGGAGTGGCAGGCGGCCTTCGACGCCGCCGCCGACGAGTTCCGCGCGGCCCTGGCATGGTCGGCCGCGCTCTCCGCCCAGCAGGCCGATGCCGGGCGGCAGGCCGACGCCGGGCGGCTGGCGGCGACGCTCTCCGGGCTGCTGTTCACCCGCGGCAGGCTCCGCGAGGCGCAGCAGCGCTACGAGCAGGCCGCGGTGCTGGCCGGCGACCCGGCGGCCGCCGCCCGGGCGCTGGAATGCGCGGCCGCGACCGCCAAGATCCGGACCGCGGGCGACGAGGCACTGCGGCTGGACCGGGCGGCCGCCGCCGCGTATCTGCGAGCCGGTGATCCGGCGGCCGCCTCGGTCGCCTTCGCCCGCTGCGCCGAGCACGTCAACAGGTTCGCCGGCATGTACGCCGGACTGCCCGCCGCGGGCACCGCGGCCGGGCTGCTGGCCGACGCGCGGGCCCGGGCCGGCGACGACCCGCGTGCGGCCGCCGCGATCGGCTCCGCCGGGGCCCAGGATCCCGGCCTGACCGGGGCGCAGGCCGCCGGACGGGCCGGCCGGGCGCTCCGCCTGGCCCGCCAGGCCGGCGACCCGCTCCTGATCAGCGCCGCCTACGACGCCGTGACGGCCGGCCTGATGACCGAGGGCGATATCCACGGCGCCGCTGCCACCGCCGCCGAGCGCGTCGCCATGCTGCCCCCGCTGGGACGCGATCCGCGGGTGGCCTTCGAGCTGAAAGACGCGCTGCACACCGCGATATTCACCGGTGTCGCGGCCGGGCAGGTCGCCCGCAGCTTGGACCACGCCGAACAGCACTACGGCCTGCCGTTCCTGCGCGAGGAACGCGACCTCGGCTGCGAGGACCTGATCGCGCCCGCCGCCCTGGCGGGCCAGGGGGACCGGGCTCTTGCCCTCGGCCATCAATGGCGCCGCGGCTGGGAGTACGCGGGCCGCCCCGTCGCGGTCGGGCGCAGCATGGCCCCGGCCGCGATCGCGATGGTGTACGGGCTGCGCGGGGACGACGCCGCCAGGGCCGGCTGGCTGGCCATCCTCGCCGCCGTCCGCGGTGTCGCCGAGCACGACGCGGTGCGCGGCTCCGGCGTAGGCGAGGTGTTCGAGGCCATCGTGCTGCTCGACCGCGGCGAGGCGCACGCGGCCCTGGACCTGCTGACCGCCGCCCCGGCCGCCGGCGCCTCGTGGCGGACGAGGCTGTGGCACCAGTGGATGGCGGCGCTGCGGGCCGAAGCCGCGGTGCTCGTGCGCACCCAAGACGCGACCCGCCTTGTCGCCGAAGCGGAGGCCGCGGCCGACCGCAACCCGGTCGCGACCGCGCTCACCCGGCGGGCCGGGGCTCTGCTCCGCGGCGACGCCGACGGTGTGCTCGGCGCTGCCGCTGCCTTCGCCCTGGCGGGCTACCCCTACCAGCAGGCCCGCACCCTCGCCCTGGCCGCCGCCCCCCGCTTATATTCATCGCATGAGCCAGGCCGCCCGCGCGCACATCCGCCTGGCCGAACTGCTCGGCGTCTTGTCGTTCGGCGCCGACCTGGGCATGGGCCTGCCGATGGAGCACGTCCTGCGCCAGTGCCTGATCTCGCTGCGGCTAGCCGGGCGGATGGGCCTGGACGAGGCCGACCGGGTGGTTGTCTACTACACCTCGCTCCTGGCCTGGGTGGGCTGCCACGTCGACGCCTACGAGCAGGCCAAGTGGTTCGGCGACGACATGGCGCTGAAGACCGACTTCCGGCATACCGACTTCGGCCCGGCCGCCGCCAGGCCGCTGTTCATCCTCCGCCATCTCGGCGCGGGCCGGCCCCTGGCGGAGCGCGCGCGGCTCGGGGTGACGTTTCCCGGTGACGGCCGCCGGGTGGCCGAGGCCATGATCGAGAACCACTGGCTGGCGGCCGACGGACTGGGGGAGCGGCTGGGCCTGCCCCAGCGGGTCAGGGACAGCGTCGAGCAGACCTTCGAGCGCTGGGACGGCAAGGGCGTCCCGAAGGGGGCCAGGGGAGAGCAGATCCTGCTCACCTCCCGGCTGGTCGCGCTGGCCGACGTGGTGGAGGTCTTCCACCGGGCGGGCGGCCCCGAGGCGGCCGTCGCGGTGGCCAGGCAGCGGCGCGGGACGCAGTTCGACCCGCAGGTCGTGGACGTCTTCACCGGGCAGGCCGCATCGATGCTCGCGGGTCTGGACGAGGCCAGCAGCTGGGACGCGGTCATCGGCGCCGAGCCGGCCCAGGGCAGACGGCTGACCGGCCCCGAGTTCGACACCGCGCTGGAAGCGATCGCCGACTTCACCGACGTGAAGTCGCCGTACACCATCGGCCATTCGCGCGGCGTGGCCGACCTCGCCGGGGAAGCTGCGCGCATCCTCGGCCTGGGCGACCAGGCCGCGACGACGGTCCGCCGGGCCGGCCTGGTCCATGACCTGGGACGCCTCGGCGTGCCGAACGCCGTCTGGGACAAGCCCGGGCCGCTCGGCCACGCAGAAACCGAGCGCGTTCGGCTTCATCCCTACCTCACCGAGCGCATGCTGGCGTGCTCGGCCGCGCTCGCCCCGCTGGCCGCCGTGGCCGTGCAGCACCATGAGCGGCTGGATGGCTCGGGATACCCGCGCGGGCTGTCCGGCGGCGCGCTGAGCCTGGAGGGCCGGGTGCTGGCCGCCGCCGACTTCTACCGGTCACGGACCGAGCCGCGGCCGCACCGGCCCGCCCGCTCCGCCGCCGAGGCCGCCGCCCAGCTGCGCGCCGAGGCCCGCGCGGGCCGGATGGATTCCGGGGCAGCCGAGGCGGTGCTGTCCGCGGCCGGCCACCCGGCCACCCGCAGGCCCGCCCGCCCGGCCGACCTGACCGGCCGGGAAGTGGAAGTGCTCCAGCTGCTGGCCCGCGGCCTGTCCAACAAGGAGATCGCCGAGCAGCTGGTCATCTCGCGCCGGACGGCCGCCCACCACGTCGAGCACATCTACGCCAAGACCGGCACCACCAACCGGGCGCTGGCCAGCCTGTTCGCTGCCAGCCACGGGCTGATCCCGGACCCGGCCACCGGGACAGAAGCCGGCCTCACCCCGGGAACGACTGGTACCCGGAGCACAGGACCCGCATCCAGGTGATCCGCGGTCCTTCGGCGTTGTAGTAAGCCTGCTGCTCGACCAGGTAGTCACGGCCTTCCCGGCGTACGCGTACCCGGTAGGCGACATGCTCGCGGTCGAGCACCCGGCCGGGGGTCACCGAGCACAGCTCGGTGATGTCATCCCCGGTACCGAACCACCTGGCCAGGATGATCTCCTCCACCGCCTGCTTACCGGTGCCGGCCTGCCAGTGCCGTCCGGGCGTCAGGGCCTGGAAGTCCAGGGGATCGGCCAGCAGCGCGCACAGCGCGCCGGCGTCCTTGGCGGCCAGCGCCCGGGCGAAGCGCTCGCCCACGGTCGCCGCGACGGCATCCGCCCCGGGCTTCCCGCCGTCAGTAGCTGAACGTGGTCGCGGGTTCATCGCCGATCCATTCCCACAGCGGCACGGTGCCGCCGAGCGCGGCGTTCTCCACCAGGGTGTCCTCGGCCAGGTGCCGGGCGTTGAAGCAGATCGGGCAGACCAGGAGCCTGCCCCCGGCTTCGGTGTAGCGCTTGGCCAGCTCAGGCAGCGGCGGGCAGCCCTCGCAGGCCACGCCCTGGACCACGCCCGCCGTCGCGAGCCGGACCGCTTCCTTGGTCAGGAACATCAGGGTCGGCCGCTGCTGCTCGGCCGCTGCCACGGCGACCAGGAACGCCACGGTGACCTTCTCGGGATCCTCCAGACCCGTCGTCAAGCTGACGACCGCCTTACCGCTCATCGACCTCACCTCTCCGCATCGCGTCACTGCGAACGAGGATGCCGCCGTGAGGTTAGGCGGCGCATGGGGCAACCGCCCCATCTTCATGGCAGGCTGGACGCGTGGTACTCCCGGTCCACGATGAGAACCCGCTGCGGCGTACCCCATGGGTCACCTACGCCCTGGTCGCGGCCAATGTCATCGTGCTCCTGCTCACCCCGGCCTCGCGTGACTCGGTGACGGGGCCGTCCGCACAGGCCCAGGTGTGCGGCCAGACGGCGTTCTACGACCACTACGCGGCCATCCCGCGCGAGCTCACCACCAACCACCAGCTGCGCCTGGTCGCGACCGGCCAGCCAGGGCCCAGGCCGGACACCTGCTACGTGAGCAAGCCGCCGTACCACAAGGAGCCGGCCCTGTCCGTGCTGTTCGCCATGTTCCTGCACGCGGGCTGGCTGCACCTGCTGGGCAACATGCTGTTCCTCATCGTGTTCGGCAACAACATCGAGGACCGCTTCCGCAAGCTGCCCTTCCTGCTCTTCTACCTGTTCTGCGGCTACGTCGCCGCGTACGGGTTCGCGTTCGCCAACCAGGCCTCGGTGCAGCCGCTCATCGGAGCCTCCGGCGCCATCGCCGGGGTGCTCGGCGCCTACCTGGTGATCTATCCGCGGGCGAAGGTCTGGTCGCTGCTGCCGTTCCTGTTCTTCATCCCGGTGCGCATCCCCGCCTGGCTGGTCCTGGGCTCGTGGTTCGTGCTGCAGTGGCTGTACTCGGCCGGGTACGCCGCCGCCGGCGGGGGAGACGTGGCCTACCTGGCCCATGTCTTCGGCTTCCTGGCCGGCCTCGTCGTCGGCCTGCTCGTGCGGGCCGCCTCCCCGGCGCCCCAGTACCCGGTCCACCCTCGCTACCGCTGAGCCCCCGCGGTACCGGCGTCCGGCGCGAGGCTATCCTCGCGATCATGCCGACATTGGCCGTCATCGGCGCGGGGCCGAAGGGGATCGCGATCGCGGCCAAGGCCCGCGCGCTCACTGCCGCGGGCCTTCCCGCCCCCCGGGTGGTACTCATCGAGCCGGGTCCGGTCGCCGGGAACTGGACCGGCCATCAGGGCTACACCAGCGGCCTGCTGCCGCTGGGCACGCCGCCGGAGAAGGACGTCGGCTACCCCTACGCCGAGAGCTGGGGCGCGCACTCGGCCGCGGTCACCGCGGCGATGGCGGACTACAGCTGGCAGCGGCACCTGATCGCCCGTGGTACCTACGCCGACTGGGTGGACCGCGGCCGCCTGCGGCCCACCCACCGGCAGTGGAGTTACTACCTGCGGGAGGTCGCGGACCGGGTCGAGGCCGAGATCGTCGCGGCCGAAGTCGTCGGGCTGGAGGTGGACGGCGAGCGGTGGCGGCTGGCCGTCGATCCGGGGGAGCCGATCTGGGCCGACGGCGTGGTGGTCACCGGCGCGGGCCCGCCGATCCGCGTGCACGGCCAGCCGCATCGGCATCCGCGGGTGCTCGACGGACGCAGCTACTGGCTGGCCGGCCACGCCCTCAGCGGGCAGATGGCCATGAACGCCTGCGTCATCGGCAGCGGCGAGACGGCGGCCGCGGTCGTGATCAGCCTGCTGGGTAAGGCGCACAAGCGGTCGGTCGTCGACGTCCTGACCAGCAACGGAGTCCTCTACTCGCGGGGAGAGAGCCACGAGGAGAACCGCTGGTATTCCGACCCGGGGGACTGGCCCGCGCTGGCCGAGGCGCACCGGCGCGAGTTCCTCGCCCGCACCGACCGGGGCGTGTTCTCGCAGCAGGCCGAGGCGGTTCTCAATGCCTCGCGCGGATTCCGTGCGCTCGCCGGGCGGGCGGTAGCGATCGACGCGGGTGACAAGCAGGTCGTCGTCACCATCGAGTACGGTCACGAGCGCGAGCGCGTCGCCTATGACCTGGTCATCGTGGCCGTCGGCTTCCGTGCTCGCTGGTTCGAGACGCTCCTCGGAGACGAGGCGCACCGGCGCCTCGGCCAGGCCGAGGCCGGGCTCGAGCGGCGGATCGACGTCGATCTGTCGGTAGCCGGCCTGAACCCGCCGCTTCACCTCCCGGTCCTCGCCGGGCTGGCGCAGGGACCTGGCTTCCCGAACCTGAGCTGCCTTGGCCTGCTCAGTGACCGCATCCTGCGCCGGTACGTCCCGTCGGGGCGGCCGGACCGCATCGACCAGGAAAGGGGGGCACGTGACCGAAGTGCCCGATGAAGCGTGGGAAAGCGACGACCGCGTGCGCCGCACCATGGTCATGCCGGCCGGGCTGGCCGAGCGACTCGCGGCCCGGGCCGAGCAGCGTGGTCTTTCCGTCAGCGACCTGCTGACCGAATACGCCGAAGAAGGCCTGCGCCGGGATAGGCCGGGGCCCGCCTAGCCGGTCTGGCGTGGGCTAATCTAGGTTAAAAAACTGCGGGTCACAAGGATTCAGATGGGACCGAACGGACTGGGCGCGTCTTCTCACACCGGCGAGGGGCGTCAGCCGAGCCGGCGAGGCCGATGATAATCTAACGCTTATTAAGAAACCTGTAGAGGGAAAGATGCCTCCCGTGACGGTACCGGTGCCCATCGCCACCTCGTACTTCCAGTACGACCAGCAGGGCGTCGTGTTCAACATGTGGTACTTCGGCTGGTTCGACGACGCCATGACGCAGTTCCTCGGCGAGATCGGCTATCCCTACACGGCCCTGAATGCCGACGGCCTCGACGTGCAGCTGGTGCACACCGAGGCGGACTGGCGTGACGCGGTGCGCTACGGCGAGCAGGTCGTGATCGACGTGGCCACCGAACGCATCGGCTCGACCAGCTTCACCCTGGCTTTCAGCGTGCGCGTCGGCGAGCAGGTGCGTTCGGCCGGCCGCACCGTCTACGTGGTGGTCAGCACCGATGGCTCGGGCAAGCGGCCGGTACCGCCCAAGCTCCGGGCCGGACTTGAATCGGCGCTGATCACGGACACCTGAAGGAGGCAGGATGCAGGACCCGTCCGGCGAGCTGACGATCACCGGCGTGGTGCAGCGGGAGGCGTGGCTACAGCGTGCCATGCCGCCTGCCGAGCAGCTCGGCCAGGACCTGTGGTCCCTGCCCGTGCCCATCCCGGATAACCCGCTGCGGTACGTGTCGGTGTACGCGTTCGGCACCGGCGAGGGGCTGGTGCTGATCGACGCGGGCTGGGGCGCGGAGGAGTCCTGGCGGGCGCTGCGGGACGGGCTGGAATCCATCGGCGCCGGGGTGGCCGACGTCCGCGGCGTGCTGGTCACGCACATGCACTTCGACCACGTGGGGCTGGCCGGCCGGGTCCGGCAGGCCTCGGGCGCGTGGATCGCGATGCACCCCGCCGACCAGGCCGTTTTCGCCCGCTCCGACTACCGTAGCGCGGAGCGGGCGGTGGCGGTGGAGGCGGAGTTCCTGCGCGGCCTGGGCGCGTCGCCGGCCGAAGCCGCCGCCGCGGTGGGCACCGCCGAACAGTGGGAGAAGTTCACCACGATCGCGCTGCCCGACCGGCTGCTCACGGACGGGGAGCTGGCCGACGTGCCCGGCTGGAAACTCCGCGCCGTGCACACCCCCGGCCACACCCCCGGGCACCTGTGTTTCGTGGACGAGCGGTCGCGCCGCCTGTTCTCCGGCGATCACGTGCTGCCCCGGATCACCCCCAACATCTCCGTCCAGCGCGGCGCTCCTCCCGACCCGCTCGGGGATTACCTGGACTCGCTGGCCAGGACGCGGGACCTCGACGTGGACGAGGTGCTGCCCGCGCACGAGTGGCGGTTCCGCGGCCTGCCCGGGCGGGTCGACGCCATCACGGCCCACCACGAGCGACGGCTCGCCGAACTGCTGGACGCGATCCGCCGGGGTCCCGGCTCCACCCCCTGGCAGCTGGCCGGGGAGCTGACCTGGTCCCGGCCCTGGGACCAGTACAGCGGCCAGATGCGGATCTTCGCGGTCACCGAGACCGCCGCGCACGCGCACCTGCTGGAGCGCCGCGGCCTGGTGACCGCGAGCCGGACCCGGCCGCCCGCGTACACGGCGAGGGCGACCTGACGGGTCCGGCTCCCGGCGACCCGGTTCCGGCTCCCGGCGACCCGGGTCAGCCTCCTGCGGCTCGCCCGGCCGGTTCGAGCACCGGTGCCTCGGCGGCGACGTCGGTCTTGCTGCGGTCCGGCAGCAGGGCGGCGGCGGCCAGGGTGATCACCACGCACGCGATGATGTAGACCGCGATCGCCTGCCAGCCGAACGTGGGCAGCATCCAGGTCGCGAGCAGCGGCGCCGGGCCGCCGGCGATCAGCGAGGCGGCCTGGTAGCCCAGCCCGCTGCCGGCGTAGGCCAGCCCGGTCGGGAAGTTCTCCGCGATGTAGGAGGACTGCGGGCCGTACTGCATGGAGTGCGCGATCGCGATCAGCGCCGTGCCGAGGATGATGAAGCCCAGGGCTGCGGTGTTGAGCAGGAGGAAGAAGGGGAACGCGACGATGCCCATCACGATCGCCCCGGTGGTGTAGACCCGCCTGCGGCCCAGCCGGTCGCTGAGATGGCCGAAGGTCGGAATCAAGAACAGCTCGAGCGCGCCGCCCACGGTGACCGCGGCCAGCCCCACGTACGTGCTCTTGTGCAGGTGGTCCTTGATGTAGGCCAGCGCGAACGCGGTGTAGAGGTAGAACGGCGCCTGCTCCGACATCCGCAGCAGCGCGCTGAGCACGATCTGTTTCGGGTACCGCCGTATCACGTCGAGCACCGGCATCTTGGCTACGGTGCGCTTATTGACCAGCTGGGCGAACAACGGCGTCTCCAGCACCTTCAGCCGCACCCACAGGCCGATGGCCACCAGCACCAGGCTGGCCAGGAACGGGATCCGCCAGGCCCACGCCTTGAACGCGTCCGGCGCGGCCAGCGCGATCAAGGTCATCATCCCGGTGCCGAGCAGCAGCCCGATCGGCACGCCGATCTGCGGCCAGCTCGCCATCAGCCCGCGCTTGTTCTGCTTGCCCCACTCCATGGACAGCAGCACCGAGCCGCTCCACTCGCCGCCTACCGCGATGCCCTGCAGCACCCGCAGCACCACGAGCAGGATGGGCGCCGCGACACCGATCGTGCTGGTGCCGGGCAGGACGCCGACCAGGGCGCTGGCGATACCCATCATCAGCAGCGTGATGATCAGGGTGGCCTTGCGGCCGATCCGGTCACCCCAGTGACCGAAGATCGCCGCGCCCACCGGCCGGGCCGCGAACCCGACGGCGTAGGTGGCGAACGACTCCAGGGTGCCCGCGTAGGCGCTTGACGCGGGGAAGAAGACCGCGGGGAATACGATGGCCGCGGCCGTGCCGTAGAGGAAGAAGTCGTACCACTCGATCGAGGTTCCGATCACGCTGGCCACCGCGGCGAGGCGGATCTGCCTGCCGCGGCCGGCCTCGTCGGCGGACACCGACGTCGCGCGGCCGGCTTCTTCGGGTTGCAGGACCATGGGGGTTCCTTCCTGACCGTCCCCCGGCCGGTCTCGACTGCCTATCCGCGTACCGAGAAAATCCGCGCCGAAACCCTGGAGTCGGGACGTCAGCCGGACGCGGGCCGCTTGCGTGGCCGGGGCTTGCGCGCCGCGGACCCGGCGTCACCGCCCTCGTGCTGATCCGCGAGACCGTGCCTGACCAGCGACTGCGCCGTCCGCACCACGGTGTCGAGCGAGCCACGGCGCGGGTTCCACCACTCGGCGGCCCAGTTGAGCGCGCCCAGCACCATCATCCGGGCCGCCATCGGGTCCAGGGCGGGCCGCAACAGCCCGGCGTTCTCCGCGTCCTGCAGCAGCTTGCGCCACATGTCGCCGTACTGGGACGCCTCGGCCGTGTACCGGATCGCGATGTTCTCCGGGACCTGGCCCGCGTTGCGGATCGAGGCCGTGGTGTAGTCCGAGATCTCCAGGCAGTACCGCAGGTGCGCCTCGACCGCCGCGTCGATGCGGGCCAGCGGGTCGGCACCGGACGGCATAGCGGCCAGGACCCGGGCCATGTGCTCGCGCATGCGCGCGATGCCCGTCCACATGACCTCCTCGATAAGGTCATCGCGGGACGGGAAGTAGTAGTAGATGGCCGGCGCCTGGATCTCCGCCTGGTCGGCGACGTCGCTCAGCCGCGTGCCCGCGTACCCTTTCCGGCTGAGCACGTGCGCGGCGGCATCGAGGATCCGTTCCCTGGTTCGCGCGGACTTGGATCCGGCGTCCTCCAGCGCCGCCACCTCCGGTTTTCTAGGCACGAGTCGAATTATAGGCGCCCGGCTTTTCCCGGCCCTCCGCACGTCCTGCCCGCCGCCGCGCGCCTGCCCCGCGCTCCTGATGCTCCAGCCCGGTACTGGCCATTCACCGCAAACGGGTCGGCCGACCCCGGCGACGCCGTCTGGGAAAGCAAGCTTTTACCCAGAAGTAGAAAGCATTGGTTTCATGGCGTTCAGACTGGCCCGCAGCGTAAGGGGCCATTGACGCCTGAGGCCCGGTTGCGTTTAGGCTCAATTAGTCAGACCTTGAGCGGCGGCCCGGCGGAGGACCATGTACCCAGGAACGTACGCGGCCGAGGCGCCGGACCGGGCCGCGGCGGTCATGGCCGGCACCGGCGAGACGCTCAACTACGGTGACCTCGAGCGGCGCTCGGTCCAGCTGGCGCACGTGCTGCACGAGGCGGGCCTGCGGCCCGGCGACGTGGTGGCCCTGCTGACCGAGAACAACCTGCGCGCCTTCGAGGTGTACTGGGCCGCGATGCGGTCCGGCCTGTACATCACCGCCGTCAACTGGCACCTCAAGCCGGACGAGATCGCCTACATCGTCAACGACAGCGGCGCGACCGCGCTGATCGTGTCGGCCGAGCAGGCGCCCGCCGCCGAGGCGATCGCCGGCCTGACCACCGGGGTGAAGCTGAGGCTGGCCTACGGCGGGCAGGTGAAAGGTTACGGCGGCTACGAGGACACCATCGCCGCCGCGTCGGACCAGCCGTTCGCCGATCAGCCAAGTGGCTCCACCATGCTGTACTCCTCGGGCACCACGGGCAGGCCCAAGGGCGTCCGGCCGTCGCTGCCCGGCCGCCAGGTGACCGAGCCCGGTGACGCCCTGGCCGGCCTGGCCAGCATGTTCTTCGGCGTCAATCAGGACTCGGTGTACCTCTCGCCCGGGCCGATCTACCACGCGGCCCCGCTGCGCTGGTGCGGCTCCATCCAGGTCCTCGGCGGCACCGTGATGATGACACAGCGGTTCGACGCCGAACAGGTCCTGGCGACTATCGAGGACCACCGCGTCACCCACGCGCAGTTCGTGCCCACCATGTTCGTCCGGATGCTGCAGCTGCCGCAGGACACCCGGGACCGTTACGACGTGTCCAGCCTGCGGGTCGCCATCCACGCCGCGGCGCCGTGCCCGGTCGAGGTCAAGCAGAAGATGATCGCCTGGTGGGGCCCGGTCCTGTTCGAGTACTACGCCGGCACCGAGGGCAACGGCATGACGGCGATCGACAGCGCCACCTGGCTCACCAAGCCGGGTACCGTCGGCCGCGCCATCTCCGGCACGGTGCGGATCTGCGCTGACGACGGGACCGAACTCCCGGCCGGCCAGACCGGCGGCGTCTACTTCGAGAGCGAAGAGGTCCCGTTCGCCTACCACAACGACCCGGATAAGACCCGGGCCGCCCAGCACCGGGACCACCCCAACTGGACCACCCTCGGCGACATCGGCTACCTCGACGAGGACGGCTTCCTGTTCCTCACCGACCGCAAGGCGTTCACGATCATCTCCGGCGGCGTCAACATCTACCCGCAGGAAACCGAGAACGTGCTCGCGCTGCACCCGGCCGTCTACGACGTCGCGGTCATCGGCGTGCCCGACCCGGAGATGGGGGAGTCGGTGGCCGCGTTCGTCCAGCCCGCCCCCGGCGCCGTCCCGGGACCCGAACTCGAGCAGGAGATCATCGCGTTCGTGAAGTCGAAGATCGCCGCCTTCAAGGCGCCCAGGATCGTCTGCTTCGTCGACAGCCTGCCGCGCAGCGAGGCGGGCAAGCTGATGAAGGGTGAGCTCAAGGCCAGGTACGCCGGCGCCTGAATGACGGACCTGAAGGTGACCGAGGAGGTTGGCGACGCCGCCGAGCTCGACCTGGCCCGGTACATCAGGCCGGGCGCCCTGGTGGCCTGGGGCCAGGGCTGCGCCGAGCCGCTCACGCTGACCGAGGCGCTGGCCGGGCAGCGCCAGCGGCTCGGCGGCGTCCGCTGCTTCTCCGGGATCTCGACCACGGCCGCGGTGCGCCCGGAACACTGCGACCACCTGTCGTTCAGTTCCTATACCGCGGCCGGCGCCAACCGGGCGCTGAGCGAGGCCGGGCTGCTCGCCATCGTGCCCTGCCACTACTCCCAGCTGCCGGCCATCCTCGGCCGGGGCCCGCTCCGGGCCGACGTGCTGCTCCTGGCGCTGCCGCAGGCCGGGCCCGACGGCACGTTCGGCCTGGGTCTGGCCGCGGACTACCTGGCCCCGCTCATCGGCCGGGTCGGCACGGTGATCGCCGAGGTCAACGACCAGGTGCCGGACGTCGGTGGCGACCGCAGGCTGAGCCGCGGCGAGATTGACGTGCTCGTGCGCACTTCGCGTCCGCCCGCCGAGTATCCGGGCCAACCGGCCAGCGATGTCGATATAGCGATAGCAGAGCACGTCGCAGGCCTGGTGCCCGACGGCGCCACCCTCCAGGTCGGCATCGGCAGCCTGCCCGCCGTGGTGCTGCGCCACCTGCGCGGCCACCGTGACCTGGGCGTGCACTCCGGGATGATCACCGACGAGATCGCGGAGCTGATCGAGGCCGGCGTGGTCACCGGGGCGCGCAAGGCCACCGACCGGGGCCTGACCGTGACCGGTCTCCTGCTGGGCACCAGCACCCTGATCAAGCGCGCTGCTGTCGATAAGTCGATTCAGCTGCGCGACACCCGCTACACCCACGACCAGGCAGTACTCGCCGCCCAGCACGCCCTGGTCGCGGTCAACTCGGCCATCGAGGTCGACCTGACCGGGCAGGCCAACGTCGAGGTCGCGGCGGGCCGCTACGTCGGCGGCACCGGCGGCGCCGCCGACTTCCTGCGCGGCGCGGCCCGGTCGGCGGGCGGCGTCCCGGTGATCGCGCTTCCCTCGACCGCAGGGCGGTCCGCCGCCCTGCCGTCAACCACCGGGACCGCCAGCCGCATCGTGGCCCGGCTGAGCGGCCCGGCCGGCCTGTCCCGGGCTGACGCCGGCGTGATCGTGACCGAGTATGGAGTGGCCGACCTGCGCGGGCTGAGCCTGGCCCGGCGGCGCGAGCGGATGATCGCGATCGCCCACCCGGACCACCGGGCCGCGCTCGGAGCAGCGGCCGCAGACTGAACGGAGGACCAGAGATGACCACTAGTCGCAGGGCGGCGATCGTCGCCCCGGTGCGGACCCCGGTGGGCACGTTCGGCGGGAGCCTGCGGGCCGTTCCCGTCGAGGAGCTCGCCGCCACCGCGATCAAGGCGGTGCTCGAGCGGACCGGGATCGACCCGGAGATCATCGACGACGTCTCCTTCGCCCAGTCCTACGTCAACGGCGAGACGCCCTGCATCGGGCGGTGGGCGGCGCTGCACGCCGGCCTGCCGGTCAGCGTGCCCGGGCTGCAGATCGACCGGCGCTGCGGCGGCGGGCTGCAGGCGGTCGTCACCGCGGCGATGATGGTCCAGACCGGCGCCGCCGACGTGGTGCTGGCCGGCGGGGCCGAGTCGATGAGCAACGCCGAGCACTACACGACCTCGGTCCGCTGGGGCGCCAAGGCCGGGAACCAGGTCCTGTACGACCGCATCGACCGGGGCCGGGAGCGGTCGCAGCCGGAATGGCGGTTCGGCAAGATCTCCGGGATGATCGAGACCGCGGAGAACCTCGCCACGCGGTACGGCATCACCAGGGACGAGGCGGACGCCTACGCCGCCCGCAGCCACCAGCGGGCCGCGGCCGCCTGGGACGCGGGCCTGTTCGACGACGAGGTGGTCCCGGTCCAGGTGCCGCAGCGGCGCGGCGACCCCGTGACGATCACCCGGGATGAGGGCGTGCGCCCCGACTCCACGCCGGAGGGCCTGGCCAAGCTGCGCACCATCATGCCGGGTGGCACGGTCACCGCGGGCAACGCCAGCCAGCAGAACGACGCGGCCGCGGCGTGCCTGGTGGTGGCCGAGGACCAGCTCGCCCCGCTCGGCCTGGAGCCGCTGGGCTACCTGGCCGGCTGGGCGGCGGCGGGCTGCGAGCCGGCCACCATGGGCATCGGCCCCGTCCCGGCCGTGGAGAAACTATTTTCCCGAACGGGCCTGGCTTTTCCCGACATCGACCTGATCGAGCTCAACGAGGCGTTCGCGGTCCAGGTCCTCGCCGTGCTGGCCGGCTGGGGGTGGAACGACCCGGACAAGCTCAACGTCAACGGATCCGGTATCTCGCTCGGCCATCCCATCGGCGCCACCGGCGCCCGGATGCTGGCCACCGGCCTGCGCGAGCTGCGCCGAAGGAACGGCCGCTACCTGCTGGAGACCATGTGCGTCGGCGGCGGCCAGGGAATGGCCGCGATCTTCGAGGCCGCCTGACCCCCACGGCCCCGCGCTCCTCCGCCACCCGCATCTACAGTCACACCTGCCCACCACGTAACGCCACCTGCATGATCACGAAGGATCTTTAGTCCAGGCAGGGCTCCGTCGCGTATTTCTGGGTGGTTACGGCGGCCATGCCAGCCGTCTTACGGGGGCTGGGGCACACAACCCCCGTAAGACGGGGGTAGGGGCACACAACCCCCGTACCGCCCATCGCCGGCCGTGACTAGTGGTCCCTGTGAGGCATACGAGGCGTTATCGTCCCCGCCGAAACGGGCTGACCGCTACCCGCTGATGGTGACGGGCGGATCGAGGTCGTCGGTGGCGATCACCAGGCCGAGCAGCGCGGCCAGCTCGCGGCACTGCTGAGGGGTCAGCCGGGCGGTCAGCTGCCGGTGGATGGCCTGCCGGTAGACCGGCCAGGCGCGCCGCAGCGCCTCACGGCCAGCCGGGGTGAGGGCGGCGAAGCTCGACCGGCCGTCGGCCTGGTCCGGCTGGCGTTCGGCCAGCCCGGCGGCTGCTAGCTCGTCCACGACCCGGCTCACCCGGGTCCGGCTGAGCACCGTGCGCTGGCCCAGCTCGCTCATCCGCAGCCTGCGGTCCGGGGCGCCGTTCAGTTCCAGCAGCACGTCGTACCAGGACAACGGGACCTGGCCCGCGGCCCGCAGATCGGCCTCGACCGCGGGCACCAGCCTGCTGTGCGCCACCAGCAGCCCGCGCCACGCGTCCACCGCGGGATCGCCGGGCGCGCCCCCGGAGACGGAGCCGTCCGCAGCGGCAGCGCCTTTCGTCACGTTGACAGCCTAGCATTTGCGTGCGTGCGCGAGCACATATATTATGTGCGTGCGCACGCTCTTTTCTAGTAGGAGGATCTCATGACTCAGACCGAGTGCGACCCGGCCGTCACCCGGATCGCGGACGGAGCCGAGCTCCCGGCGCCCGGCCGGTGGCAGATCGACCCCGGCCACACCGAACTCGCCTTCATCGGCCGTCACTTCATGCTGACCAAGGTCCGCGGCCGGTTCACCGGCCTGTCCGGGGTGATCGAGGTGGCGGAGGCGCCTGGCGACAGCACGGTCGCCGTCACCGTCGACATGACCACGGTGGAGTCCGGCAACGACGCCCGCGACGAGCACCTCCGCTCGGCGGACTTCTTCGACGTCGCGCACCATCCCACGGCCACCTTCTCGGCCCGGGCGGCCGGCTGGCAGGGCACCAGGGGAGTGCTGGCGGGGGAACTGACCCTCCGCGGCGTCGCCCGGCCGGTCACCCTGCAGGCCGAATACGTCGGCTACACCGCCGACCCCTGGGGCGGCCACCGGGCCGTCTTCACCGCCGCGGGCACCATCGACCGGGAGGACTGGGGCTTGACCTGGAACCTGCCGCTGGACGGCGGCGGGCTCGTGGTCTCCAACCAGATCCGCATCGAGATCGAGCTCGAGGCGGTGCTCCAGGCCTGAGCACCGCCGCCGCCCGGCCCGCTATGATCATCCGGTGCCTGAACAGCTGACTGCGACTTCGATCCCGGCGCTGCTGCGCCGGGGCGCCGTGACCGTGGCGGCCGGGCGGGTGGCGCTGGGCCTGACCGCCCTGGCGTGGCCCGCGGTGCCGGCCCGCCCGTGGGTCGGCGCCTCAGCGGACGACCTGGCCGCGCGGGTGTTCGGCCGCGCCCTGGGCGGACGTGACCTTGCCCTGGGGCTGGGCGCGCTGGCGGCCCTGCAGGGACCAGGAGCCGAGCCCGGATCGGCCGCCGCCTGGGTCGCCGCGGGTGCCCTGTCCGATGCCCTGGACGTGGCGGCCAGCGTGGCCTCGTGGCGCGACCTGCCGCGGGTGACCCGGTGGCTGGTCGCCGCGTCGGCCGGCGGCGCGGCCCTGACCGGCGCGGCCGCGGCGCTGACCTCGGCGACCTCGCGCGCGTCATCCGGATCGGCCTAGCAGCGCCTACGCTGGATAGATGGCGGCACGATCGCGCCGGGCCCGGCTCGCGGACGTACACGAGCTGGCCTTGGGCATGCCGCACGTCACGGTCTGGCCCGGATCGCGCGAAAACCCGATCTACCAGGTCGGCGGGAAGTCCTTCGTGTTCTTCCGCAACCCGCGTCCGGACGCCGCCGATCCTGTCACCGGCGAGCGCTACCCCGACGTGATCGTGTTCTGGGTGCCGTCCGAGTCCGACAAGCAGGCACTGGTCCAGGATCCTGGGTCGCCGTTCTTCACCACGCCGCATTTCGACGGCCACCCGTCGGTGCTGGTGCGGGGGAGCCGGATCGGCGAGCTCACCGTGCGGGAACTGACCGAGGTGATCGAGGACGCCTGGCTGTCGCGGGCCTCCCGCGCCCGAGCCGCGGCCTGGCTCAGCACCCGGCCCGACGGCGGCGGCTAGCCCGCGGCGGCTGCGGCGGCTGGGGTAACGTCCGGACAATGGAGGATGAAGACGGTTACTTCGGCGAGCGCGTCGCCGCGACGTACGACGGCACCTCCGGGGTCTTCGGACCGGGCACGGTAGAGGCGACGGCCGGGGTGCTGGCCGAGTTGGCCCGCGGCGGGCGGGCGCTGGAGCTGGCTATCGGCACCGGCCGGATCGCGCTGCCGCTGGCCCGCCGCGGCGTAGAGGTGCACGGCATCGAGCTGTCGCGGGCCATGGTGGCCCGGCTGCGCGCCAAGCCCGGAGGCGACGCCATCCCGGTCGCCATCGGCGACATGGCCACCACGACGATGGACGGCACGTTCACCCTGGCCTACCTGGTGTTCAACACGATCATGAACCTGACCAGCCAGGATGCGCAGGTCGCCTGCTTTCGCAACGTCGCCCGCCACCTGGAGCCCGGCGGCTGCTTCGTCATCGAGTGCCGGGTTCCCGAGCTGCGCCGGCTCCCGCCGGGGCAGGACGTGCTGCCCTGGCATGTGAGCGAGCAAAACTGGGTGGCCTACTCGTATGACCCGGCCACCCAGGCCATGCACGGGCACTACGTCGAGTTCACCGGTGGTCAGGGCGAGTACCGCACCATGCCGTTCCGGTACGTGTGGCCGTCGGAGCTCGACCTGATGGCCCAGCTGGCCGGGATGCGGCTGCGCGACCGGTGGGAGGGATGGAGCCGGCAGCCCTTCACCAGCGAGAGCAGCCAGCACGTCTCGGTCTGGGAGAAACCCGGCCCGTTAGGCATACGGCACAATGGCCTGATGGACGCCGACGTCGTGGTCATCGGGGCCGGTGCGCTGGGCCTGAGCACGGCCCTGCACTGTGCGCTGGCCGGCCGGTCAGTCGTGGTGGTGGACCGCCATACCGCCGGATCGCAGGCTTCCGGCCGGGCGGCGGGCCTGTTCAAGTCGGTCCAGGCGGACGAGTTGCGCACCCGGCTCGCCCGGCGCAGCATCACCCGGGCGCTCAGCTTCACCGACTGGGCGGGAGTACCGCTGCCGGTGGCCCGCTCGGGGAGCTTCCTGATCGCCAGGACGCCCCAGCACCGCGAGTACCTCGGTCAGGAGCTGGCGCAGTCCCGGCGCTGGGGCGCCGACGTCCGTGAGGCTCCCCGGACCGAGCTGAGCTACTACCAGCCATCCGGCGGCGAGTACACGCTGTGGTGCCCGGAGGACGTCTACATCGAAGAGCCGGCCAGCCTTATCGAGGCCTGCCTGGCGGCCTGCCGGCGGAACGGGGCCGTGGTGGCCGAGAACGAGCCGGTCATCGGGATACCGGTCACCGCCGGCCGCGCCGCCGGTGTCGAGACCGAACGCCGGTCGATTGCCGCGCCGGTGGTCGTAGACGCGGCGGGCGGCTGGGTCCGGCAGGTGGCCGGCCTGGCCGGGGCCCGGGTACCGGTCGCTCCGGTCCGCCATCAGCTGCTGATCACCGAGCCCACGAGCGACATCGACCCGGCCGACGCGATCGCCCGGGTGGTCGACGCCGCCGTCTACCTGCGCCCGGCCCGTGGCGGGCTCATGGTCGGCGGGTTCGAGCCCGGCCCGCTGCCGGTCGACCCGGAGCAGCAGCCGGCCTCGTTCAGCACCGATGACGTGCCGCTGGATCTCGGCGTGCTGCGCAAGCTGGCCGGCCAGGTCGCGGCCGAGGCGCCGGCCGCGGACAGCACCCCGGTCGCCGAGCACCGCGGCGGGCTGTTCACCATGAGCCCGGACGGGCGCTTCGTCGTCGGCCCCGCGCCGGACCTGCCCGGCCTGTGGGTGGCCAGCGGATGCAACGGCTCGGGGTTCTCATCCTCGCTCGCGATCGGCGAGGCCCTGGCCGCCTGGATTACGAGCGACACGCCGCCACCGGGCATGACGGCGCTGTCCCCGGACCGGTTCGGCCCGTTGACCGGCGATGTACTCGTCTCGCGCGGGCTCTGGCAGTACGCCCACTACTACGATCCCGCCGGCGTTGCCTCCTAGGCGCCGTCCGCCTCAGGGCCAGGCCAGCACGGCGCCGTCGTCTACGCTGCGGAACCACCAGTCGAGGCTGTATTCGTCGACGGGTGCCAGGGCGACCTCGTAATCCACCGTGCCGCGGCTGCGGCCGGTCAGCTCGGCGCCCATCTTCCACAGCAGCCTGGGCATGACCACGTTGCCGGCGGAGACCGTCGCGGTGAACCGGCCGATGCCCGCCTGCCGGGCCCGGTCGGACAGCCGGGCCAGAAGCTCGGTACCCAGTCCGCGGCCCTGCCAGTCGTCGGCAATGGTGACGGCGATCTCGGCGGCCCGCGGGTCGTCAGCATCCCGGATGTAACGGGCGACGCCCACGCCGCGCCCCTCGGCGGGGCTGAGCGCGCCGATCGCCTCGTGGTCGTGGTGGTCCACGTGGGTCAGGTAGCGCAGCTCCGCCGCTGACAGCATCTTCTTGGGTCCCAGGAACCGCAGCTGGCGGGACCGGGCGCTCAGCCGGGCGAAGCCGTCCGCCA
>Ga0207657_10001569_pt1 | contig 24516 bp, 18 predicted proteins | sample KBSC33metaG_FD_184316 | JGI IMG/M metagenome (GOLD analysis project Ga0207657, IMG submission 184316) | Corn rhizosphere microbial communities from Kellogg Biological Station, Michigan, USA - KBS C3-3 metaG (SPAdes) (version 2) | ecosystem: Host-associated > Plants > Roots > Rhizosphere > Soil ... | reverse complement strand
TACTAGCTTTCAGCTAGTATCTAGCAACTAGTATTGTGAGGAACATGACCCGGAACGTCCGCACCTACGGCCACTTCTGCGCGGTCGCGCGCGCCCTGGAACGCGTGGGCGAGCGGTGGAACCTCCTTGTGATCCGCGACCTGATCACCGGCCCGAAGAGGTTCACCGACCTGATGGACCGCCTCGGCGGGATCACTCCCAAGACGCTCAGCCAGCGCCTGAGCGAGCTCGAAGACGCCGGGATCGTCATCGCCGACCGCGAGCCGGGCCGACGGGAGGTCTGGTACCGCCTGACCCAGGCCGGAGCCGACCTCGGACCGGTCATCGGCATGCTCAACTGGTGGGGCCTACGGCACGCCTGGCGCTGGCCCCAGGCCGGCGAGCCGCTGCACGGCGAGCATCTGCTCCGCTCCGCCATCCAGACCGTCGACCTCGCCGCCGACGACCACGAGCCAGCGCGCTGGCACTTCCGCCTCGACGGGACGGACTACCTAGCCGAAAGCAATGGTGCCCAGTGGTCGGTCACCGCCAGCCCATCGCCGGCACCGGCCGACGTCACGATCACCGCGACTGCTCAATCCCTGGCTGCTCTCATCTTCACCGGATCGGACGCCGGCATTGACATCACCGGCGAAACCGGGGCGGCCGAACGATTCCGCCGGCTGATCGGCACCATGGCTGTTGTCGTACAGCCTGTCTAGTCTGCGGTGCAGCGCTCCCAGGGTCCATCGTCGGGATGGCCGAACGGACGTGGTGAAAACGCTCCGTCCAGGTGCGTGCCGCGGCGGGTTAGCCTGGGGCTGTGATCTCTGCGGACGAGCCGGTCATGACCGTGTATGGAGCCCCGTGGTGCCCGCATTGCAAACGGGTCAAGAAGTTCCTCGCCGCGCACCGGGTCCGGTACGCCTTCGTCGACATCGACACTGACCCGCAGGCCATCGCGCGGCTCAAGGAGCTGCAGAACGGCGGGCAGATTATCCCCACGGTCGTCTACCGGGACGGCACCCATGAGGTGAACCCGAGCGACGAAGCGCTGGCCCACCGCATCGGCCTCACCGTCAAGGCCGAACGGTCCGCCTATGACCTGGTCATCGTCGGGGGTGGGCCAGCCGGGCTAGCCGCCGCCATCTACGCCGCCAGGGAAGGCATCGACGCCGTAGTGGTGGACGCCAGCGCGCTCGGCGGGCAGGCCGGTACCAGCGACCGGATCGACAACTACCCGGGGTTCCCCGACGGCATCTCCGGCGGTGAGCTGGCCGACCGGTTCGTGGCCCAGGCCCGCCGTTACGGCGTGGAGCTCGTTTCGGCGGTGTCTGTCACCGCCCTGCAGCGCGATCACGAAGACCTGGTGACCTCGCTGTCATCGGGGCAGCAGCTCACCTCCCACGCCGTCATCGTGGCCACCGGGTCGATGTACCGGATGCTCGACGTGCCCGGCGAGGACAACCTCATCGGCGCCGGCGTGCACTTCTGCGCGACGTGTGACGCGCCCTTCTACAAGGGAGCCGAGGAGGTCGTCGTGATCGGTGGCGGCAACTCGGCCCTGGAGGAGGGCCTGCACCTGTCCGAATTCGCCAAGCGGGTGCGGGTACTGTCCCGCTCCGGCCTGTCCGCCTCGCCGATCCTGCAGGAGCGGGTGCGGTCCGACCCGCAGTTCGCCATCCGTACCGGCGTGGACATTGTCGAGCTCGAGGGCGACCAGGGCCGGTTCGCCGCCGTGTTGGCCCGCGACCGCGACAGCGGTGAGATCCTTCGGTTCCCGGCCGCCGCGGCCTTCGTGTTCATCGGGCTGAAGCCCAACGACGGTTTCCTGGGTGACACCGTGGAACGCGATAAGGGCGGGTTCATCGTCACGAGCGCCACGATGGAGACGTCGCTGCCCGGCGTATTCGCCGCAGGCGACGTGCGCTCGGGATCGACCAAGCAGCTCGGCTCCGCGGTGGGGGACGGGATCGCCGCCCTCCTCATGACGCGCCGGTACCTCGAGGTCCATCACCACAAGGCCGTGCCCCTCGTCGACGCCTGGGTGACATGATCACGACACGAGAATTCTTTCGTGCCGGCCATCCAGAAGACCTTGCGTTCTCGGGGTGGTCGGCTAGGTCGTGGGGTGCCGGGTTGCCGGGGGCGGGGAACTAGGGAGTTGCCCTAGGGTTTTTGCTCTGGGCCAGGACGAAACTGGGTCTACCAGCACCGAACAAGCACAGAAAAACGGAGACCCCGCCATGAGCACCCAGTTCTACACCCAGGACCAGCCGGCCACCAGCCAGCCCGCCGCCCGCCGCGCCCCCCGCCCGCGCGGCGACGGGCCCTCCTGGTACCGCATCGCCGCCGTCATCATCGGCGCCGTCGCCGCGGCCGCCCTGATCGTGCTGGCCATCTCGGGCCTGACCGGCGGCAGCCACCCCGCCCCCGCCCCCCGGGCCACCGCGTCCCAGCCCGCCAGCCCCGCCCAGCCGTCCGCCAGCCCGGCGCAGCCGTCCGCCCCGGCCGCCAACCCGGCCCAGCCGACGACCCCGGCCGTCCCCCCGTCGGCGGCGGTCAAGACGCTGCAGCAGCAGCTCGGCCAGCTGAACTACTACGAGGGCCCCGTCGACGGCATCATGGGACCGCAGACCACCGCGGCGGTCAAGGACCTGCAGCGCCAGGCCGGGCTGCCCCAGACCGGCACCATGACCCCCGCCACCCAGGCCGCCCTGGCCCGCTACCTGGCCCACGGCAACAACCAGATGGCCGGCTAACCCGCCCGCCCGCACCACCCAGCGGCCGGAGGCCGGGGGACACCACCCCGCCCCCGGCCGCTCCCGCACGTACACCAGCCCCGGCCGCCAGCCCCGGGCACACCCGCCCCAGACCGCCCAGCGGCAGCCAACATTGCCAGCGGAAGGACGGTCAGGAAACTCACGGGGATTCCCGATGGTCGAACGTCAGGCGCTCGACCAGCAGCAGGGTCGCGCCCAGGTCGCGGAGCCGGGCCAGCAGCCCGAACAGCGCCGCCTGGTCGACCAGGGAGCCGGCCAGTTCCGTCGTGCCGTCATCGGCGTGGGCGACGGTGAGGCTGTCGAACCAGGTCGACCAGGCTGGGTCGAGGTGGCCGCGAATGCGGATGCGATAGCGGGCTGGCGGTTGCGCTGGCGTGCTCATGGCGTGCTTCCCTCAGAGCCATCCGCGAAGCTTTAGAAGCGGTAGTGCAGGACGATGGTTCCCGTCCGGGACCAGGCGGTGCTGTGCGCTGCCAACCGGTGGTACCAGCGCCAGACCGGTGGAAACTGGTCGACCTCGGGCTCCCGGCTCAGCAGGATCTCCCTGACCAGCTGCAGCTGAGGGTTCCAGCCCTCGGGGGCGCGGGGGTCGTCCATTCCGGGAAACTTGACGAGCTCGGCGACCGACTTGGTGCCACGGGCGTGCCTGGCCACCCAGATGGCGAAGCGGGTGTAGCTGTTGAAGACCAGCTCGCCGCTGGGGAAGTGGCTGATGAGCTGGTTCCACAGCGACACCAGCTCGTCCTGGGTGAGGAACCCCATCAGGCCATCGGCGACGATAATGGCCGGCCGGCCGGTGGGAATGGTGTCCAGCCAGTCCTTCTCGGTAACGTCGGCGCCGATGACGTGTGCGTTAGGGCGCTCCGGGAGCAAGCGCTGTCGAGCGGCGGCGACCGCGGGGAAGTCGACGTCGTACCAGTCCACGGAGGACGGCGGGGCCAGGCGGAACACCCGGGTGTCCAGCCCTGTGCCCAGGTCAAGCCCGACCGCGTCCGGATGCCGGGCCAGGAACTCCGAGGCCACCTGGTCTAGCTTCTTTGCTCGCAGAGCGACGTTAAGGATGAGGTTGGTGTCGATGTGGAGCTGGCCGAAGTCGTAGTCGACCTTGTTGACGATCTGGTCGGCCATGGCGTCGGCGAGGATGGGGTGCGGTCGGCGGTCGTCGAGGGCCCTGGCGTACAGCGTCAGCCACAGGCTGTCCTCGAGCGGCGTGAACGCCGGAAGCGTGGTCGACATCGGATACCTCCTTGGTCTGGTGGCCGTCTCGTGGTCAGCTTGGCTGCGTGGCGCGTCGGGCGCGTCCACCAGAGGGTGGAGAAACGGGGTGGAACCCGCGGCCTGGGTCAGTCCAGCAGCCCGAGGGCGCGGGCGTGGGCTACCGCCTGGGTGCGGCTGTGGACGCCGAGCTTGCTGTACAGGTGGATCAGGTGGGTCTTGACCGTGCTCTGCTCGACGAACAGCTTGGCCGCGACCTCGGCGTTGGAGCGCCCCGACGCCAGTAGCCGCAGCACCTCCAGCTCCCGGGCGGTCAACGGCTCGACGAGCCCGGTCTGCCGTGGCCCTGGCCCCTGACCGGGAAAGGCGGCGAGCAGGGTGCCGAGAAAGGCCGTCGACAGGCCGGCCGTCGGCTCGCGCCCGTCCCTTACGGCCCCGCCCAAGGTGGCCAGGAGCGCGGCCATGAGCTCTCCCTCATCGAGGAACGGCCGGATCACGCCCTCCGGCTCGGCCTCGGCGACCGCCGCCGCCAGCGACCGGAGCGCCGCCTCACGGTCGCCCAGGGCGTCGGCGAGCAGCGCCCGAAGGATCAGGACCCTGAGCCGTAGCCAGCCCAGCCCCAGCCCCTCCGCCACCTGCCAGGCCGTTTCCAGGTGGCGCTTGGCCCGCTCGAGCAGGGCGGCGTCGCCAGTGGCTCGCCCGTAAGCGACCAAGATCCGCGCCGGCGTGACGCCTGCGGCCTCGACGCCGGCGGCGGCGAACCTGAGCACGTCCGCCAGCGCCATCGGCTCGACCGGGGCGTCCCAGGCGACATCGGCGGCCCAGGCCACCGCGCCGCCCCCGTCACCCATCGCGAGGCGCAGCCGCGCCTCGGCCGCCTCCAGTAGTTGCACCACCATCGCGAACGGCCCGTGCTGGACCAGCGGCCGCACCTCGGCCAGCACGGCTCCCGCCGCGGTCGCGTCGCCCTGGGCCAGACGCAGCCGGACCAGGGGAAGGCTCGCGAGCAGCACCAGCGGCGGCGCGTTCCCGAACTCGCGCGGGGCGGCCAGCCCTTCGGTCGCCAACGGCAGGGCCGCCGCTAGGTCGTCCTCGTCGAGCAGCAGCTCGGCCAGCACCGTTCGCAGCCTCCCAACGGTCGGGGGCACGACGTGCCCGCTGGCCCAGGCCAGGGCCGCCCGGCCGGTGGCCAGCGCCTGCCGACGGGCACCACGGAGTCGCTGAACGTTGACCTGTGCAGTGGTCGCCGTCAGGCTGCCCTGGACCAGGCCAGCCGCCCGTGCCGCCGCCGCGACATCGGCGAAGGCTCGTTCGGCCCGGTCGAGCTGACCCAACGCGAGCGCGGCCTGGCCCAGGCTGATGCCGGCGATGCTGCGGAAGGCCACGTCGTCCGGTGCCAGATCGGCCAGCGCCCGCTCCGCCCACGCGATGGCGTGATCCGGTGCCGTGTCCGGCACGACGGTGGCAATGTAGGCACGCGTGGCGGCGACTGCGCCACGCGCTGGGTCGGCGCCGTCTCCGGCTGCGGGGAGCGCCCGCGCGGCCGCGTCGATCCAGGCGGCGGCCGGTACCAGCTCGACGCGGTGGATCAGAAGCCAGGCCTGCGCCAGGCACAGCAGCGGCCCGGCGCGCACGACTGGCTCGGGTAGGGCCGCCAGCCAGGCCGCCAGCGGCTGGTGGATGCTCATGGTCGCGAACAGCGTGGGCGTCAGCGCCTCGATGCATGTGGCTGCGTCCTCGGCGGCGTCGCCGGCCAGCGCGTGGTCGATCGCCTCGGGCAGCAGCCCTTCCCGCTCGAACCAGGCGCTGGCTCGCCGGTGGAAGGCGGCCGCCGCATCGGCGCCGGCCTCGCGGGCCAGGCGGGCGCGCAGGGCGTCGGCGAACAAGTGGTGGTAGCGGTACCACACCCGCTCGTCGTCCAATGGCACCAGGAACAGGTTGGCTCGCTCCAGCTCCTCCAGCCGCCTCTGGGTGTCGCCGGGGGCGTCGGCGGCGAGCAGCGCGTCGCACAGCGGAGCGCACAGGCGGTCGAGCACGCCGGTGGCCAGCAGGAAACGCCGGGTTGACGCCGGCTGGCGGTCCAGTACCTCGGTCATCAGGTAGTCGGCCACGAGCCGGTGCCCGCCGGCGAAGGCGGCCACGAACGCCGCCGGGTCGGGCCGGTCGCGCAGGGCCAACCCGGCCAGCTGTAGCCCGGCCGCCCAGCCTTCGGTGCGGTCGACCAACGCCGCCACCTGCGCCTCCTCGAGGCGTAGGCCCATACCCGAGGCCAGCAGGGCGGCTGCCTCCTCGACGCTGAAGCCCAGGTCAGCGGCCCGGACCTCGGTGAGCTGGCGGCGGGCACGCAGCCGCGGCAGCGGCAGCGGCGGGTCCTCGCGGCTGGCTATCACCAGATGCAGGCCCGGCGGCAGGTGCTCGAGCAGGAAGGCGACCGCGGCGTGGACCTCCGGGGCGCGCACCAGGTGGTAATCGTCCAGGACCAGCAGGCCGGGCCTGGGCAGGGCGGCCAGGTCGTTGACCAGGACGGTGACCACGACTTCGGCGGGTGGCGGGCGCGGGGTCTCTAGCCAGGCCAGCGCCTCCCGGCCGCTGGCGGGCGCGATCGTCTGGAGGGCGGCGACGAGATAGCGGAGGACCTGGTGGGGGTCCTGGTCGCGCTCGTCGAGGGTGAGCCAGGCGACCGGGCGATCCAGCTGGGCGAGCCAGGCGGCCAGCAGGCTGGTCTTGCCGGCACCGGCCGGCGCCGACAACAGCGAGCACCGACCCGCCTCCAGGCCGACGTCGAGGTGGGTGAGCAGCCGGGGCCGTGGGATCAGGTCGGGGCGGGGCTGAGGCACGAACAGCTTGGTCGCCAGCAGCAGGCCTCCAGCGCCATGGTCCATCCGGCCTGGCGATGCGTCAGGAACAGCGGGGCTGATGCGTCCGGCCAGCTTGGCGGTCACCTCGGCCAGGCGCTCAGGGGTGAGCTCCTCGCCTTTGCCCAGGTAGACCTTGTGCTGGCGGCCAGCGGCGGTTCGGTAGGCGACCCAGTAGGCGCCACCGCGCCGTCGGCGCTCCTTGCGGGCGGTGTAGGCCCCCGCCGGTGACCGGAACGAGAAGGACCGGACGGCATCATCGGCCAGCCAGGCAAACCAGCCCGGCGAGCCCACCGCCAGCCCGGCCGCCCCGCCGGCTGCGGTTCCCTGCAGCAGCCCGTCTGCCACCGAGGGGATCTGCTTCATCCCCTGCCCCGTCCCGATCCGGCGCCTGAAGTACCCAACGTACCCAACAGCCTGCCGATGGTCGAGGGTTCGTTGCGCAGGCCCCAGCCCTGGCCCCGAACTGGGCTTCTGCGGGCCGCCGCCCGCAGAACTCAGGCCAGAAAGGCCGCGCATAAATCGCCCACGTTGGCCGGTTGCAGAAGCTGTGGAGAACGTGTGGATATTGAGTCCTCTTCCTCCTGGTGCCTGCGGCTTTGCTGTTGACTGGCCATGACGGGGAGCTCAAGTGGCTTGCCGCAGAGGTCAGCACGCGGCAGCCGTCATGGTCGGCCGTCATATCGGAGGCGGGCATGGGAACACCGGTTCTGTTCCTGGTTGACGAGGACCGCCCGGCGCTGGAGGCGCTGGCAGCTGACCTTGGCCGCCGCTTTGGGGCGGACTACCAGATCCTTGCCGAGCCCTCCCCGATGGCGGCACTGACCCGGCTTGGGCACCTGGGTGCGCAGTCGCAGCCGGTCGCGCTGCTGCTGGCCGCCCAGCGGATAGCCGAGATGAGCGGGGTGGAGTTCTTGGTGGCCGCCCATGAGCTGCACCCGGCGGCCAAACGGGTGCTGCTGGTAGCCCGGGGCGACTACAGCGCGGCCCACCCGGCGGTGCAGGCGATGACGGTCGGCCAGATCGACTACCACCTGTTCACACCGTGGCAGCCTGCCGAGCGCTGGTTGTATCCGGCGCTCAGCAACTTCCTGGCCGACTGGAGCAAAACGGCGGAGCCGTCCTTTGCCGCGATCCGGGTCGTCGGCCGCCAGTGGGAGCCACGCTCGCATCAGCTGCGTGATGTCTTGACCCGCATCGCCATGCCCTACCGGTTCTATCCCCACGATTCGCAAGCTGGACGGCAGCTCCTGCGCGAGGCCGGCCAGGACGGCAGCCGCCTGCCGGTGGTGATCTTCCGCACCGGCCAGGTGCTGGCCGACCCCTCCCACGCTGAACTCACCGAGTTCCTGGGGGCAGCCATCCGCCCCACAGCCACCAACTACGACGTCGCCATCGTCGGGGCCGGCCCGGCCGGGCTCGCCGCGGCTGTCGCGGCGGCCTCTGAAGGGCTGGCGACGCTGGTGCTGGAGCCGGAGGTCTTCGGCGGACAGGCGGGAACCAGCTCCCTGATCCGTAACTATCCCGGGTTCCCGCACGGGATTAGCGGTGATGATCTGGCCTTCCGCACCTTCGAGCAGGCGTGGCTGTTCGGGGCTAGCTTCGTCTTCGCCGAGGCCGCGACCGCCTTGGCCGCTGACGATCCGCAACGGCGGCTGTCGCTGTCGGGCGGACGGCAGGTCACAGCCCGGACGGTAATCCTGGCGCCGGGGGTGTCCTGGCGGCGGCTAGGTGTACCCAGCCTGGAGGCGCTGGCCGGAGCCGGGGTGTTCTACGGTGCTGCGGGCAGCGAAGCCCGCGCGATGGAGGGCCACGAGGTGTTCGTGACCGGGGCCGGCAACTCGGCCGGGCAGGCCGCGATCCACCTGGCCGGGTACGCCACATCAGTCACCCTGCTGGTCCGCCGCGGCAGCCTTGCCGCCACCATGTCCGACTACCTGATCCAAAAGATCCAGGCCACCCCCAACATCTCGGTCCGGCTGCACACCGAGGCGATCGGCGGGCAGGGCACCGGGCGGCTGGAAAGACTCACGCTCCACGACAACCGGAGCGGGAGCACCCAGGCCGTCCCGGCGACGGCCTTGTTCGTGCTGATCGGCGCCAGCCCACGCACCCAATGGCTACAAGAAACGATCGACTGCGACGAGCGAGGCTATGTGCTGACCGGACGTGACCTGGCCCGCGCCAAGCCGCGCACCAGATGGCCGCTCGCGCGGCCACCGCTGTTCCTAGAGACCAGTCTCCCCGGAGTCTTCGCCGCCGGGGACGTACGCCACCGGTCCGTCAAACGCGTAGCCTCCGCCGTCGGCGAAGGCGCCATCGCTACCCAGCTGGCCCACGAATACCTCGCCGAACAGCCAAGCTGAACAGCACAGTCACAGCCCCGGCCAGCCAGTCGCAGCCCTGGCCAGGCCGGCACCGGGCCGATCGCCGAGACGGGCCCCCGGGCCGTTTCAGAGAACTCCGAGGATGAGCCGGACGGCCCGGTCGACCTCTCCTGTCTCGGCGGCGTCAAGGCGGCCGGCGAAGCCGCCCAATGTCTAGGCCGTTGATTTCCGGCGTTCGCATTACCTGATGGGAACCCGGTCAGGCCAGGTCCGCGAGCAGGGTGTCGAGGGAGAGTTCCTCCTCGATGCGAACATCGTGGCATGCCATGGCGGCCGCCAGACCCGGATCCCAGGGGGTGGCGACCGGCTCGCCGGCCAGCCGGGGCAGCCGCGTGGCGGCCTGCAGAGCCAACACTGCCGTTGCCGCGGCCTCATAAGCGTCCCTGTCGTACCGCCACGGCTGCCAGTGCGACTGTCCCTGGTCCACTCGCTGACGAACCGCGCCGGCGATCCGGATACCGCCCCAGTCGAAATCTCCGTGGTAGCGGAACTTTGCGCCGCCCGCCGCCAGGAGGTCAAGCAACTGCCATCCGGCGGCGGATGGCTGGCCGCCGACGCAGACCAGTGGCGGGCAGCGGCGGCCGAGCTCGTCCGCGGCCGCCGCGATCACCACGGGATTTTCGCAGACCCGCACGAGTCCCACTGGTAGCGCTTCATCGTGGCCGCGCAGTTGCCTGAGGGTGAGCATCGCCGGCTGTCCGGTTTCCTGGTGTACCGCCAGCACCTTGCCGAGAGCGGTATGGCTGTCGCCGGGCAGGCCGAGGCAGAGTACCAGCGAGGAGAGGTCGTCAAGGTGAACGCCCGCGCAGGCCCAGACTGCACGGCGGGAGTCCGCGCTCACGTCAGCCGCGAAAGGAAGGCCGGCCAGCGCGCGTACCGCGGACACGACCAGCGTCCCGGCCGGGCGGCCGTCATCGAGGGCGTGCGCGTCGCCGCAGCATTCGGCAGCGAGCCGCCCGATCGGGATTCCCCGTGACGGCAGTCGTCGCAGCACTGCCGCCACCTGGTCAAGCAGCGCCAGGGCCTCATTAGGGGACGGGGCCAGGCGGCGTACGACGCCGGTTGCGTCGAGCCACCCCCTCCAGGCGGCTAGCTCGGTGCGGCCCGCCACGGCCTCGTCCAGCGGCGCGAACGCGCCCGCCCAGGCAGACGCCGTATCGGCCCGGTCGCGGTTGCGGTCCCGGAGCGGACCGCCCAGGAGCGCCACGGCCTCGGCGAGTCCGCCCGGCGCGGCACCGCTCTCGCGCAGGACCCGGTCCACCTCGGGCAGCGACACCGACAGCGACGTGCCAGAACGGGGCGCCCTGCCGGTCAGCCGTTCGACCGCCCGCCGCTGCCCTACGGTCGCCCCGGTCAGGGTAACGGTCCCGGTCAGCGGGCGCCCGGCCTCCAGCCGGTCTCGCGCCCGCTGGACCAGCCAAGCGGTGGGCTCGCCGCCGAGCAGGCGGTGCAGCCTGGTGGCGTCCTTCGCGGTGTAGGTCATACCGCCGCCCGGTCGGCCCTGCGGCGTTCCCGGCCGTCCCACCGCCACGGCGTGACCAGGACCGCGTCGACCCCGTCCTGCCGGGCGAGATGGGAGATGCCAAGTCCCGGCACCTGCGGGTAGCAGCCCCACTCGCGCTCGCTGGTCATGACCACGTCCATGTCGAAGGTGGCGAGCAGGCCCAGGCACTTGGCGCGGGAGTCGTCGTCCACCCCGGCGAATGCCTCGTCGAGGGCGATCAGCCTCGGGGCGTGCGGGTTGCCGGCGGACTTGTAGTGCGACGAAGCCGCCGCGAACAGCGGAACCGATACCACCAGCGCGCGCTCGCCTCCCGAGGCGGGGCCGGTAGCGGGCCGCCAGTGCCCGTCCTGATACCGCTGGATCACGAACTCATGCCAGCCCCGGTAGTCAAGCGCCGAGGTCAGCGCCTCGGCCCAGCCGGCCGCCGGATTGTCCGCGTGCTCGGCGGCGATCCGCTGCTGTAGGAACGTCCCCACGAGCGCCCGGTCAGCGGCGGACCACGCGTCGATCGTCTGCCGGAGCTTGAGCCTGACCCGGTCGAGTCCCTCGGGCGCGTTCCTGGCCTGCTGCCAGATCAGCCGCAGCTTCATGCCGGTCGACGTCGGCCGCGATTCCAGTTCGTCGTTCATCTGCCTGACCTCGGCCTCGGCCCCTGAGATCAGCTCGTGCAGCGTTCCCGCCACCTCGTTGAGGAGGTGATTCTCCAGAATCTCCCGCTCTCGCGCCGACAACAGCGTGGTCCGCTGCTCCACCTCCGCCGCCAGCGCCTCGGCCAGCCCTGGCAGATCGTGGCTACGGCCCTGGAAGACCACGTCGATCACGATGACGCCCTCGCTCAGCGTCAGCCCCGCCGAGTGTCCGTGCCTGGCCATCGCGTCCGCCAGCAGCTTGTGCTCCTCTGTCACCCGCTTCTGGATCCGGTCCCACGGGCCGTCCGCGTCGTCCACGGAGTCGAGTTCGGCGTTGACGGCGCGAGCCAGGACCACCGTCGGCGTCGCCGCCCATGGGTGCTGGACGTCGGGGATTTCCTGCGACGTTACCGCGACCCGCAGCAGCCCGGTGGCGGCGAACGCCTGGAACTCGCGCACCGCGTTGTCCCGCTGCCGCATGGCATCCTCGACGTCCGTCCGCAGCCGTCCGCGTTCCCCGTCCGCCTTGCCGCTCGCCCCGATCGCGTCCCGTTCCCGGTCGCGGGCGGCTCCATGCGCCGCTTTGTTCCGGCGGAGGGCATCGGTCACTCCGGCCAGCCGCCGCTGCAGTTCCTCGACCGCCGTGCCGACGGTGGCTAGCAGCTCCTGGTACGTCGCCGCCGCCGCACCGGCCGCCTCCCGCGCCTCGGCGGCCCGCTCGCTCGCCTCCACGAGCAACTGGCGGCTGCCAGCGAAGTCGCTCTCGGCCTCGGCCGCGGCGCGGATCCCGGCGTGCGCCGCCTCGGCGGCCGGCCAGAGAGCGGCGAGCGCTACCCGGTAGGCGCCCAGCCCGTCTCGCACCGCGGCAAGATCCCCGGTATCCGCGGGCAGGCTCACATCGGCCGCGAATTCCGCCGCCCGCACCTGTGCAGCCGCCAGTTCCTCCTGCCACTGCTGGAGCTGCGCAACGGTCTCCGCATGATCAATGCGCGCCTGCGCGAGCTGTTCACGCCGCTCGGCGGCTTTGGTATGCGCCTCGCGGACCCCGTCATCCGGCGGCACGCTGCGGTGCTCGTCCGCGAGACGAGTCTGCCGCGCTGCTATCTCCGCCAGGTCCGCGTCGAGCCTCTCGATCACCGCACGCTCAGCCTCGAGCTCCCGCTCGAGCTGCTCGATCCGCGTCCGCCGTGCCGCCTCCCGCGCCCCCTCGCCGATGTAACCGGCCTGGTCCTTGCGCCAGGCGCCGCTCAGCACCCCGTTAGACCACCGTCCGTCCGTGGTCACCCAGGCCGCGCCGCCGACGGTCCCGGTCTCACGTCCGATCGCACTCAGAACGGATGCGACTGATACTTCATCCAACGCCGCGGCCTGGGGATCGGCCCGGTCGATCGCGGGCACTAGCAGGCTGGCGCACGATTCCCCGGCCACGGGGGCAAGCCCGGACACCACGACCACGTCCCCGTCGACGAGGTTCCCGTCGGGCGTCACCCACGCGTCGAGGATCCCCGCCGCCTCGAGCGCGGCCTCCACGCCGGCGCGCTCGTCGTCGCCCAGGCCCGGCGCAAATTCGGTCACCCTCCACAGCGGCGCGCCGGGACGGCCATCGCGGATCCCTGGTGCCCGCGTAGGCGGAACCGGCGGAGCGTCGTGGCCGCCCGCGCGCAGCCGGCCGATTTGCTCCGTCAGCTCGCCCGCTCGCGTCACATGCCGGGTCCGCTGACTGCCGAATTCCCCGGCCAGTTGGCCAAGTTCGGCACCGGTCACGCGGACGGCGTGGTCGATGGTTGCAGCCGCGGGGTTTGTGCCCTCACCGGTGAGGCCCCAGGATTCCAGCGTGGCGATGAGCTCGTCGGGATCGGCCACTTGTAGCTCGGCCAGGCCGCTCAGGTACGAGCGGTAGCCGTCGAGGATCAGCCGCATCCGCTCCTCTACCGCCAGGTCCGCGGTCGTGACCCGGTCCGCCGCGGCCTGGACCTCAGCCGAGCGCCTGTTTTCGGCTTCCTGCGCGGCTTGTAGCTGCCCGCGCGCTCCGGCGACGTCGGCGAGCAGCCGCTCTAGCTGCGCGATAGCCCGCGCCTGCCGGTCGGCGATGGCCTGGGCGTCCCGTCTGGCCTGGGCGAGAATGTCGGCCGCGGGCGCCTCGGGGGCATCCAGGTAGGCAGCGACCGCGCGGTGCCCGCCGTCGGCCTGGTCGGCTGACGGGAAGGCATCCAGGCCGCCGCTTTCGCGACTGGCGCCGTCCAGTGCCGCGACCGTTGCCTGGTGCTGCTGAGCGCAGCCTGCGTCGACGGCCGTGGTCGCGGCCTCGCGCAGCGCCTCGGCGAGCTTGTCGCGTCCGGTGCCGGCCCGATGCGCGGTTTGGGCCGCCTTGTCGGCGTACCGCCTGACCTGGCCGGTGTGCCGGTCCCGGTCATCCTCTTGGACCTGCGCCGCTTTCTCCTTGCGGTCGGCGTCCTGGCGGAGCTGCTCGAGCCGCTCGGCGTCGCGCATCGCGGGATCGGCCTGAAGCGCGCCTTGGCGCGCTTCCAGTTCGGTCCGCTGTTCCTCCAGTTGCGTGAGCTCGCACTGCGCTTCGTCCAGCTGGCGCTGAGCGGCGGTGAAAGCCTCCTCGGCGGTGGCGAGGTCCCGGCCGAGCCCTTCGTAGCGGCTCTGCGTTAGCCTCGGTCCGGCGGCCTTACGCTTGGCCGCCACCTTCGCGTACCGGCGGTAGTGGCCCAGGAACGCGGTCGCCGCCTCCTGAGCCTCGGCGAGGGAGCGCAGGGCGTCGCGCTCGTCATCCAGACCGCGGAACGCGTCGGCAACGGTCGTCACGAGGCCAGGGCTGAGCGGGGGCAGCGCCTCGGTGAGCGCCCTGGACAGCAGCTTCTCGTCCGGCTTCTTCGACAGCTGCGGCTGGCGCAGCTGGACTAGCAGGTTGACCAGGGCCTCGTAGCGGTGCGGGCCGAGGCCGAACAGGTGCTCGTCCACGGCTCGGCGGTAGTCGGCTGCCCGGTCGTACACGAACCCGTGCTGGCCGATCTGCTCCCGTAGCTTCTCCCGGGTGAGCGGGACACGGCTGCCGGGCAGCAACTGCAGCTCAGCACCGGGGCGCTGGCTGGTGACGAAGAACCAGTGCCGTGCGATTCCGCGCCCGGTGACGGCCTTCAGCCCGCAGCCGATCGTGCGAAACTCCTCAGTGCCGTCAGCGGTCCAGCGGCCGAACTCCAGCCAGGTGTAGCCGAGGCGCTCCGGGCTGGGGTGCCTGCCGCCGAGGAGCAGGTTCCACTCCATCCGCTTCTGCCGGTCGCCATCCGGCTCCACCCGGTGCGGCGCGAGGTCGCCGTCGAGCAGGAACGGCAGCGTGAGGGCGAGCACCTTGGACTTGCCGGTTCCGTTGTTGCCGCGCAGGAGCAGGCGGCCGTCGTGGAACCAGAACTCCTCCTGGTCGTAGTAGAACATGTCGACCAGGCCGGCCCGCAGGGGCTTCCACCGCTCAGAAGATGGTGCTGGCAGCATCGGCCGCCGCCTTTCTGGTCTGGCTCGTTCCGGTCTTGCCCGTGGGGGGACTGCCGGGCTCGCGGATGGTGGGCTCGGCGAGAGCGAAGCGGGCGATGGCCGGGCGGCTGCGGATCACGCTGCCGGTGCCGTCGCGCGTGGCCTCGTTTTCCACCTCGATGAGACGCAGCGCGGTGAGCTTGTCCAGCGCGACCCCGAGCAGTTCGATCTCCGCGCCGGGATCGGTGACGCCCTTGCGCCAGTAGCTCGCGTGCGCCTGCGCCGCCTGCCGGACAAACGCGAGCAGCTCGGCCCGCGGCGCCCGCGCCTTTCCCGCCAAGCACTCGGCGACCAGCAGCGTGACGTGCCCGTCCGTGCGCTGCTCGGGCATCCGCACATCGGTGAGCTCGTCGTCCGGGTCGACCATGGCGATACCCTCGGCGCGCAGCTCCGGCAGCAGCCCGGTGGCCTCGCTGATCCGCCCGGTGATGTTGTGCCGCTGGGCGATCAGGTAGGCACGTTCGTCTTCGGCCAGCTCGTCGTAGTAAATGACCGGGTCATCGAGCAGCCGCCGGGTGAGCATTCGGCGCAGCGCCTGGTTGCGCAGTTCGTCGGTCTCAGCAACAGGCTCGGCGGTCAGTTCCGCGAGCGCTGCCTCGAATCCGCGGGCGCTGATGGTCGACGGGCCCCTGCTGCCGGTGAGCAGCAGGGCGAGTACCGGCCGGCGTACGTCGTACAGCACATCGGCCCGGGCCGACAGGTACGCATCCTCGTCTCCGGCGACCCGGCTGAGCACGCCCCAGGCGAGCAGCAGCCGGACCACGGCCACGAGGTCGGCGCGGTCGCTCCTGGTGTCCAGGGTCAGCGTGAACCCGGTAGCCGCCAGGCCGGGTTCGGCGGCGGCGGTGAGCACGTCGTCGGCGAGGCTGCCGAGCGTGGTCTGCGCGTCGGCGCGGGCAAGCGCGGACAGGGCCAGGCAGAGAGCGACGTACCGGCGGCGGCTGAACGGCTCCTTGTTGTGTCCGCGAGCGGGATGGGTAGCGTCGGAAGCCGGCGGGGCCGTCTTGAACAGCCGGGCCGTCTCCGCGTCTGCGGCCAGCCGCCAGCCGGTCTCCCGGCGCAGCCAGCCGCTGAGCGCCGGCAGGTGCCGCCGGACCAGTACGAGCGACTCGGCGTCCTCGGCGGCGACAAGCAGCGGCTTGGCGAGCAGGGCGCGGAGGGCGGCCTGGCGCTGCGCCTGTTCCTCGGCGGGGATCACGGCACCAGGTCCGTGATCTCGATGACGTGCTCGGGACCGGTGAGCACCCCATCCTCGGTCTTGATCGCGGCCGTGCCGCCGTCTGGGACCAGGCGCAGCCGCACCTCCAGGCTGCCGTCGCTAGTGACGGTCTTCACCTCGGTGTCGCCGGGCGCGCGGGCCGCGAGCGCGTCACCGAGCAGGCTGAGGAAGAGGCGGAACGCCCTCGGGTCGAGCACGTCCAGGTCGGACAGCAGCGCCGGCCCGCTGGTGTGCAGCCGCCGTCGTGCCTCGGTGGTCTGCGCGGCCTCGTGCTCGGCCTGGCGGCGTAGCAGTTCCCTGGCCGCGGAGCGGTCCTTCACCTGAGTGGGCATGCCGCGCCGCTCGTAGCTCCCGGTCTTCCTGAGCTGCGGCGAAATCCGGATCGGCGGGGCCTCGCCCCACGGCGTCCCGGCCGGCACATTTTCCCACTCGTCCGCGGTGTCGCCGGTCACGGACAGGTGCCGGGCGGGGGCCAGGCCGAACGCCGCCCGCCACAACCGGTGAGCCGCCGCGTCGTCCGGTGCCTCAGCGAACCACCGGGCGAGCGCAGCGAAGTCCGCCGATCTGTCCGACCGGCCTGAACGCCGCTCGTTAAGCAGGCCGACCGTGTCAACGAGCTGCTTGATCGCGGTCACCGCAGCCTGCCGCAGCAGCCTGGCCTGGGAAGGATGTCCTGTGTCCCGCGAGGTGAACCAGTCGTCCAGGCCGCGCCACCGGTTTCGCCACGCGTCGAGTGCCTGCTCTTCCGCGTCCGCCAGCGCCGCTGCCGCGTCCGCACCTTCGGGGGCCGCGTCGGCGGCCTCACGCCTGGCGGCGACCGCCAGCAGTCGCTCGTGATCCGCGGCTTCCAGGTCACCTAGCAGGACCGCGATCTGGGCACCGGAGTTGGCGAGGTCGGCGATGAACCGGTTGATGTAGTCGATCAGCCGTTCCTTGTACGCGATGAAGCCGTCGACGTCTCCGTCGGAGAAGTCGATCGCGCGCCGCAACGCGGACATGAACGCCTGTGCGTTATCCGCCAGTGAAGAAAACCGTTCCGCCACAGATAGCAGCAGCAGGTGAATCTTGGCCGGATCGGGATCACTCTCCCGGGCCAGCGCGAGCAGCGCCTGGAGCTGGCCGGCGATGTCGGCCAGGGCAACCGACTGGAGCTGGCCCCGTCGGCCGATCGCCTCCTCGTAGAACGAGATCGCCTGCTCGGCCGCGTGCCCTTCGGCCGTGAGCTGGTACAGCGACCGCTTACGGTGAAAGTCCTCCACCGTGGTGACGCGGCTGGTGTCGACGTCAGCCCGCAGGTTGCCCCACTTGACCAGCTGCTCTAGCGCCTCAGTCAGCTGGTCATCGGCATCGACCCGCAGCTCAGCGGCAACGTCCTCCGGGCGCAGATGCACAATGAAACGCTCCTTCGCCCGCGCGAAGACCCGAAGCAAGCGTCGGTAATGTCCGGCGTGCGGAACACCGAGATGAGTGAAAGGTTGCGCCGCCACGGGAACGTCGCCCTGCGGCTTCGCCGGCCCGCGCGCCGACGAGCGCACTTCGTCAACCACGCGTACATCGTGCCGCATGCCACCGACAAAACGCGCTGGGTTGCGCTACGGGCACGGCCAGACCCCGCGCGATAGCGGATAACCAATCAGAAAGTCACCTGGCCGGGGCACCGTACCTGAGCCTGGCGCCAGTTGAGCCGCCTCTAGGGCCGGGACCCCTGAACGCCGCTGGTCTCCTATGCGTGTTAGTAGTTGATGACCGCATCACCGGTATGCCGCAGCGGTCCCCGCCTCGCGGGGCTGTCTCACAACGGTGAGGACAAGCTTGCTTGCGCACCCCGGCCCGACACCCGGCCACGAGCCGTTCAGGCAAGTATCAGAAGGAGGACGGTCGAGATGACCGACGGACACCAACGTCAGCAGCGGCCGCTGCGAGCAGCAGCGGGGAGCCAGGAGCGACCGGTCGTGCCGACCGGTGCGTTCCGGCGTACGAGCCGGCTGGCTGTGCTGCCGTTGCGGCACGCTGCCCGCACGGCCGCGGCCGCCAGTCGGCTGTCCCGTGCTGCTACCGACCAGGTAGCCTCCCGCACCGCCGAGCAGGTGTTCGCGACCCTGGGCGAGCTCAAGGGCGGGGCAGCGAAGCTGGGTCAGGCGATGTCGGTGTTCGAGGCGGCGCTGCCGGAGGAGGTCGCGGCGCCGTATCGGTCCGCGCTGCGGCGGCTGACGGACGCGGCGCCGGCCATGCCTGCCGAGGTCGCTCGCCGGGTGGTCGCCGCTGATCTCACCGCTGCCTACGGGCCGGGCTGGCAGGAGCGGCTCGTGGCCTTCCACGACATCCCGGCCGCGGCGGCGTCGATCGGCCAGGTGCACCGCGGACGATGGCGGATCGACGGCGGCCAGGTCGTCGAGGTGGCCGTGAAGGTGCAGTACCCGGGGGTTGGCCAGGCGCTACGCTCAGACCTTCGCCAGGCGCGGCTACTGGCACGGGTGATGGCCCGGCTGACCAGGCTCAACGTTTCTGGACTGGCGGACGAACTCGCCGGGCGCATCGTTGAGGAGCTGGACTACATGCGCGAGGGGCGGGTCCAGACGGAGGTCGCGGCCGCGTTCACGCATCGCCTGCCGAACGAACTCGCCGCCGCCCGTGCCGCCGGGGCGCACGAACCACCGGGCCGGACCAGCGTCACGGTCCCGGCCGTGTACGCCGCGACACCCCGGGTGCTGATCACCCGCTGGCTGGACGGGACGCCCCTGTCCGCGCTGCTTGACGGGCGCCGGGATCTGCTTCCCGAGGGGTGGCGTGAACTCGACGACTGCGACGCAGCGGACCTGGCCGCCCGGCTGCTCGGCCACGCCATCTACGCGCCCGCGGCGTGCACCGGCTGGATGCACGCCGATCTGCACACCGGCAATTTCCTGCTGCTCCCAGGCGGCCGCCTCGGCATGCTGGACTTCGGCGCGGTCGCCGCGACGCCCGGCGGCATCCCCGCGCCGTTCGGGCAGCTCGCCGCCGCGGTACTCGCCGGAGACGGCCCGGCGGCGATACGGCTGGCCCGGCAGGTCGGGGCCCTCGCCCCGGACGCCGAGGTCGATCCGCGGTTGATCATCGAGCTGCTTTATCCGCTCGCGGCTACCGGCGCCGACACCAGCTTCACGTACTCTCGCGCGTGGCTGCGCGGGCTCATGGCCCACTTCACCGAGCGACGCTTCGCACCAGCGTTGCGTAACCTGACCCCGCCGCCGCAGTACGCTTTGCTCTGGCGGGCGACGCTCTCGGCCGCGGGGCTCTTCGCGCAGCTGGGCGCGACCGTGCCTACCCGCGGGTTCCACCTGGCCTACTCGCCAGGGTTCCGCGACAGCATTCCCCCGGCGCGGCCAACGGGCGGGCACGTACCTCATCGGGATCACCACGGAGGGCATCAAGTTCACGGACCTATCGGCGGATCCTGACGGGCAGCAGCCCGTTGACCGGGGTCTGGCCGGACCGAGTTCGCTGGCGGGTGCGGCAGCGGGTGCACATCCGAGCGTCCTCCGCTGTGGGTCCTGTTGCCGATCGTCGCGGTGACCGGCCGCGCACCATGACCGGGGGGAGCCATGTCGAGCCGTCGGGTGGGACCCAAGGCCTGAGTGACCGCCGTCCTCGCCGGCGTGCCTGGGAACGGCGGATTGGGAGCGGCGGATGAGGGGAGGCATCCGCCGCTCCCGCGGGCGTGCGCCGACCTCAGCGCGCGTCGGCTGGCGCCGACCCGAGGTGGTGGAGCACGAAGCCGGCCACGTGGCGGCCGAGCTGCTGGCCGGCCACGAGGTCGATCATGGTGTGCTGACCGGCGAAGATCCGGCTGAGGGTGGCCTCGTTGGCGGCGGCCTGGAAGCTGCCGAAGGTCCGGGTTACGCCGGGATCTGCGTCCGAGCGAACCGTCAGCCGCTGGTGGTCACCATAGAAGGCGCTCAGTACGGTGGCCGCTGCCTGGCTGATCGTGGCGTGGGCGCCGGGGTAGGAGGGGTCGGGCGCGGTAACCGCGAGCGGGTTCCAGCCGGGGTCGCCGATGATGTGCGGGTTACCGGCGGTGCTGCCCTCCTGGATCGCGGTGACCGGGCGCCACACCAGGTAGTGGTACTTCGCGTCGTACAAGCCGATGGTGGCGTCGGCCAAGGTGAGATCAAGGTTCGCGAACACGGTGACCGTCTGCTCCAGGGTGGCATGCCGGGTCACGGCAAGCTTCTGGGCGATCTGGTTCCATACGTTCCAGATCGGTGCTGCGCCCCAGAACTTCGCCAGCGTTGTTTCGTCGGCGGTGCGGGTCGCGCTGGAGTCCTGACCCAGGCGCTTGACCTGGTTGAGCGCTCGGGCGTAGGCGCCGCTGGTGATCGGCGGCGGCGGGGCGGAACGGAACTGCCGCCCGCTGCCGAGCACGAACGGCGTGACCGAGCCCCAGTTGGTGAACACCGGTGCCGGGAACTCCGGCGGAGTCGGCCGGTAGTCGCCCGGCTTGGTTCCGGCGATGAACGGCGGCGGGGTGGTCGCTGATCCGTCGGACGACCGGAGGCCGATGAGCCGTTTGGCGACAATCTCTCCGACTCGGATGCCCTGCTGCTTGCCCCGGCTATCGGGAATGGCCGCGAGCTCACCGGCGAGCAACTGGTCCGGTCCGGCCTTCAGCGCCGGGTACAGGGCGGTCAGCACGTCGTGAGCGGCCTTGTCAGCAGCGGCGTCCGGCCGGGCGCCGCGCGGTGCCGGCACCGTGAAACGGTACGAAGGAGCCGCGCGCGTGATCGAGGTCACCGCGTCGTACTCGGCCGCCTGCAGGATCGCGAAGCTGCGGGTCGGATGGACGGTCGCGGGCTGAGCCCCCGGAGTGCCGAGGATGGTGATCAGCTCACGGTTCCAGTCGACAACCGACTGGCCCGACCCGGGCGTGAAGGCGACCGCTGACCTCGGAACGGGCTCGTGCCGGGCCGTGGCCGCCAGCGCCGGGGAAGTCATTCCGGCGGCAACGGCAGCCATGGCCGCTAGGACAAGGGTCTTTCCCGTCTTGCGCATGCTTTACGGTTCCTCTCGCTTGGGTTCGGCCGGCCGCGTCGGCTCGGGCCACCTACTATCACGTTTAGTACCTGGCGAATGTTCAGTGAGCGGACGAGCTGACCGCCGCCGAACGGCCTTCGCTGCTGGTCATCGCCTCTTGGCCAGGAGGATTTCCGGTGTCGTGTCCCGGCGGTCCATCCGGCCCGCGGTCGCCAGGACGGTGACGGCCAGCAGTATTCCCAGGGCAGCGGTGGCCGCGTCGGGAATCAGGTAAGGGCTGCGGAAGCCGGACGCGGCCGCCTGCGGGACCGATGCGAGGCCGATGAGCAACGCTGCCCAGCCTGCCCAGCGCCGGCCGGCCCGGCATCCGCACGCGGTCCGAGCGGTCAGGGCGGCTGCGGCCAGCCCGGCCGTGACCAGCCCGGCGGTCGGGGCCGGATGCCGGGCCGCCGCCATGACGAGGCCGCATCGGGTCAGGTCCAAGGTGGCCGTGGTCAACAGCATCAACACGATCAGGTGCCGAACGATCGGGGTTCCCGTGGCCGGTTCGGTCTTCCCGCCCTCGGCATCGGTGGTGATATCCCGGGGCAGGCAGCTATTCATTCAGGACGCCGCGATCGCGTCATGCTTTTCGAGTTGCTTGCGCATGGCATCCAGCGCGTAATGCAGCCGTGATCTGGCCGTGCCGTGTGGTATGCCAAGCTCGCGGGCGACCGCGGCCAGTGTCCCGCCCCGGTAGAAGGTCTCCACGAGTACGGTCTGGTGCGCGGGCGACAGGTGCTGGAGCGCGGCGGAAACGAGCTCCCGGTCCAGGATCTCCTCCACCCCAGAATCGGTCCCGACCTCCGCGGCCGCGTCCCCCGGCACCGTCATCGGCCGGGCTTGCGCGGCGCGGTTCGCGTCGATCAGCAAGTTGCGCGCGACCCGGAACAGCCAGGGCCGGACGGGCCGGTCATCGGCGCTCAGCTGGGGCAGGTGATGCCATGCCCGGATGAAGGTTTCCTGCACGATGTCATCCGCGCTCGCCCGGTCGGGGCAGAACTGATCGACGTAGCCGTGCAGGGCCTTGGCGTAGTGCGAGTACAGCTGGCGGATCGCGGCATCGGGGTCGCCGCCCAGCCCGTCCGGGACAACATCTGTGATAGCAGCCATATCTACTAACACGGATAGTAAGTTGACTATGTTCACTGATAGCCTGAACCGTAGGGCTGTTCTATGCGTGATAGTAGATAGCGGCGGACGCGCCGTTGGCATGCCAGGTTCGGGAGTGAGGATGAGACGTTTCGGTGAGCTGGAAGCCGTGATCATGGACCGTTTGTGGGAGTGGGAGCGGCCGGTGCTGGTGCGCGAGATGGTGGATGCCCTGCATGACGACCGGGCGCTGGCGTATACCACCGTGATGACGGTCATGGAGAACCTGTACCGCAAGGGGTGGCTGCGGCGGGAGCGGGACGGCCGGGCCTGGCGCTATGAGCCCACGAGATCCCGGTCCAGTTACACCGCGGCGCTGATGAGCGACGCGCTGGCCACCAGCTCGGACCGGCGCACGGCGCTGAGGCATTTCGCGCTCCAGATGAGCCCGCACGACGCAGCGCTGCTGCGCGAGGCCCTCGAACAGGCGCTCGGCGAGCCCAAGGCCGACGAGTCAAAGGCGGGGGAGTCCCGGTGACCGCTGCTGCGGTGCTGGTGGCGTACGCGGCCACCCTCGGCATCCTGGTCCCCGGGATGCTCCGCCGCGCCACGTGGACGGCCCGGGCGCCGCTGCTGGCCATCGTCACCTACCTGGCGGCCGGGTGGTCGGTCGTCGCCGCGCTCGGGCTGGCCGGCCTGACGCTGGCCGTGCACGCGACCGCCCTTGGCGGAGGGCTGAGTGACCTGATCGGAGCCTGCGTGCACCGGCTCCAGGCCACCTACGGCACCCCGGGCGGCGCCACGGTCGCCGGGCTCGGCCTCACCCTGGCGGGCGCCGTCGCCGTCCGGACCGCGCTCACCGCGATGACCCATTTCCGCGCCGCCGGGCGGCAGGCGCTGCGGCACGCGCAGACCGCGCGGCTGGTCGGGCAGCCCGAGCCCGCTCTAGGGGCGGTACTCGTGGAGCATTCCCAGCCCGCTGCCTACTGTGTCGCCGGCCGGCAGCCCACGGTGATCCTGACCACCGGCGCCGTGCAGGCGCTCGATCCCGGCCAGCTGGATGCGGTCCTGGCGCACGAGCGAGCTCACCTGGCCGGCCGTCATCACTGGCTGGTCGCCCTGGCGAGGATCGGCCGCGAGGTGCTCCCGTTCTTGCCGCTGATGCGGGACGCCGAAGAGCAAGTTGCCCGGCTGGTGGAGCTGCACGCCGACGATGCGGCCACCCGGGCCCGCGATCCCCGGCTGCTCGCCACCGCCCTGGTCGTTCTGGCCACACCCGGCAGTCCCGCCCCGGCCCTGGCCGCAGGCGCCACCGACTCGATCCAGCGGATTCACCGGCTCCTGGGACCCTGCGAGCCACTGGGGCGGATGCGGCGGCGGCTGCTCCGCGCCACCGCCGCGGCGCTCGCCCTGACCCCGGTGCTGCTGGCCCTGACCCCAGCCGTGATCGCGCTCGCCCTGGGCAAGCTTCCGGGCGCCTAGCGTTCGCCGTCCGCCGGCGTGAACAATCTCGCAGCTGGCCCCGTGTTGCCAGTCATGAGGATCCAACGCCGGAATAGCCTGCCCGAGCCGTCCGCCGGGCGCGCGGGCCACACGACGGACGCCCCGGCCCGACGCCTCCGCTGGCGGGCCCGCCACCGCCGGGACCGCGAGAACGTCTGGCAAGCGCCGGAATCAGCCGCCGACAGTAGCCGGACTGCGCAGGTGCAGGCCGCCCCCGGCGAGACAGTGGTCGCCGAGACAGTGGTCGCCGAGACAGTAGCCGCCGAGGCCATGGCCGCCGAGGCCGCCCCCGGCGAGACCATGGCTGCGGCCATGCAGCTGGCCATCGCGCTGCTCACCGCGGGCCTGGACTCACCCGAGCTGGAAGCGTGGGCGGCCGACGCGCTCACTCCGGTCGACGCGGACGGTCTGGCAGACTTCATGGCAGGCCTGCACGTGATCTCCGTACTGCTGCTGAACGAGCTGCATGAGGTGACGGGAGAGCCGTCGGCCGCGATCTTGCAAAGGCTGGCGATCCTGGCGGAGCGCCGGCGGGGGACACCCTTCGCCGACTAAGGCCGGCTGCCTGGCTGGCCTCGTCAGCGCGGCCGCCCGCCGCGGGCATCTGGTCGTCAGCCCCACCGTGCACAGTCACTATCTCCTATTCGTGTTAGTAGATGAGCCGGCAGTCCGCATTGAGGTCGGCGAAGACCGGGCCTCCCGGCGCGGGTCTTCCCGAACCGCCTGCGGATTGCCGACTGCCCGCTGAACACGGTCAGTGCCAACAC
>Ga0207657_10001567_pt1 | contig 24544 bp, 22 predicted proteins | sample KBSC33metaG_FD_184316 | JGI IMG/M metagenome (GOLD analysis project Ga0207657, IMG submission 184316) | Corn rhizosphere microbial communities from Kellogg Biological Station, Michigan, USA - KBS C3-3 metaG (SPAdes) (version 2) | ecosystem: Host-associated > Plants > Roots > Rhizosphere > Soil ... | reverse complement strand
CGCTGTGACGTGCGGCGTGACGTGACTGAGAATGTATGCCCGCTGACTAAATGGGTCAAAGAGATGGCCGTCGGGATTGCCCTGCACGTCGATCGTCTTAAGCGCCATCAGGGTCTTCGTATCGAACATCACAAGGGGCTTGCTTGTGATGAAACCGTGACCTGATTTAGGGTCGATCGCCGCTCCATGGGCATTGCCGGTCGCGATTTCACCGACAGGCTCGATAGTATCCAGATCATAGACCATCATTCGCGGAGTGGGACCTGTGCGCGCGAAGTATAGCCGGCGCCCCTCGACGTCTGCGCTTACATAGTCCCAGCCGCCATCGCCGCCAGCTTTGACCGTCTTGAGCACTTTATAAGGCCCTTCTGCTGAAGCCTCCTGGGTCCATCCAAGGGACGCCAATAGTGCGAACGTTAGCGCGAACAGGCGACTTCGTAACATAACAGAATCTCCTCGATTGACTTTACGCCGAGCCAACGGTCGAGCCGGCTTGGCTAGACTAGAGCATCTTCGATGGCTCAGCGGATGTCAATCGCTGGGAACCGATTCCGATAATAGTCATGAACGACCATTGGCAAGGTTATCGTTGTTTAGGTTCCTAGCCTCATGTGACCACCGTTTTGCGAATGATGTGCTCTGCGATTTCTTGACCCCACGCCTTCTCAAACACCAGTCGATCTACACACCATGGCAGGTTGTCGATTTGAACCCTGCGAATTCCGTCCGGAGCCGTGTGAGGCGAGGCAATCTTAGATCCGCGCGAGCGAAGCTCAGCAAGGGCTTCGCTGTACTGTTGTTCGTATGCCTTGGCCCTCATCTGACGATCAAACTAATGTTGCCCGGTAAGTTCATGTTCTCAGAAAGCAGGTGCGCAATTTTCGCTCGGAATCAGGCGATGGCTCGGAGCGCGTAGTACATGGCTCCAAAAACGACAACAGCAACAACGGCAATCACGGCCCACTTCATCAGACGTTGCCGGGGGGATGCTGCGGTCGCATCGTCGTGCTTCATCTGATCCGCTAGACTATCGAACATAAATGTTCTCCTTAGCTAGTGCGACCCTACTCCTTATTGCCGAGGAACACAATGGTCTGTTTGCTATACGCATTGAGGGAGACACGATGCGGGACAGCGATTCGGAACAACTGCGCTCGTAAGCCGAGGGCGCTCTCAGCTTTTACTCTTTCTGCCTGGCGGGCGGCCCCTCCTCTTTGGTGCGTCCTTCGCAGCGGATATCCAGGCCGGGGGACGCCCTCACCACGTCCGATTTTCCTCGAGCCAGGCGTTCAAGCGCGATGATTACTTCGCCCAATTGCTCGCAAACCAATCTGCCAAGGGTTCCGCTAATACGCGATAACGCCGCACACCGGATTGGGATGGGAGAATCCGTCCCTCTCGGCCGGAGCAATGGGCCCAGCCTCGCAGTGGACTCTATGAAAGGATGCGTAGCAAGTTCTGGCAGGACACCCGAGCTGCCGCCAGCGAGTCGCCCCAGGACGCGGCGTCGTCCTGCTCGACGCAGAAATGCTTTAGCCCAGCCAGTGTTGCATTGGCAAATATTGGCTTGTAATCCAACTGGCCAGCCCCCAATGGCACGAATGCCATACTGCTCACGCGTGCGTTGGGTGAAAGTGAGCGGTTCACGGTCTTGAGCCCAACCACGTCTTTGAGATGCCACAACTCGTAACGTCCTGGATTCTTGCGGAACATATCGATGACATCCATGCCTGCGATGGCTGCCCAGCCAATGTCGAGTTGCATCGTCACCAGGTCCGGGTCGGTTTCGGACAACAGAACGTCATAGGTTGTCCGATCACTGTCACTCAGCTTCTCGAACTCCCCAGTGTGGTTGTGAATGAATATCTTCATTCCGAACTTCCTGGCGATTTTGCCGTTTGCGTTGAGCTGAGCCGCCCTTTGTCTAACCGACTCTATCGTTACTGGTGGCTGGTATGGCCCGAACGCTTCGGTTTCCGTGAATGAGTTTCGCGTGATACCGGTTCCGGGATTGTAATAGGCACCCGGCGCGAGCTTTCGATCGGGGACGCGCCCGGTAGGACCACTATCGCTGAGGATCTCCGTATACTTGATCCCCATAATCTGGAAGCCCTCAAGTTGCTTTTCGAGCTCCGCACCAGTACCCCGCGCACCTGAATGCGTGCTCGGCATTCGCAGACTGTAGCGATCGAGCATCGCACGGAACGTCTTCGGGCTCATATTGTTGTATCCCGATGCGGGCTCGACTTCCCGATAACCCATCTGCGCGACTTTTGCGAGCACGCCCTCAAAGTCGGTCATCATTAGATCGCGGACCGTATAAAGTTCTAGCCCGATCTGGTTCTTCCAGACCGGAGCCGGTGAAACCTGCGCCAATACCTCGCTTAAGCCACTTCCAAAGAGAGATGCTCCGCCAAGTGCGGCGGCCTGCTTCAGAAAGTTGCGGCGGAGACTGACTTTAGGATTACGCGCGCCCATGGACGTGGATTTCCTTTCCCAGGTGAATTCTACCATCGGGCCAAACCAGGGTTCTCTCGAACGAAGTTGGAAAATCAGTCCACAGCGTCGAATCGTATATATAATAGTTTCTACGCTACATAGGAGAGAGCAACGCAGATGAATTTCCACGTTAGGGTTGCGGCACTCGCGCTCGCCGCATTCATTCCGCTCGCCGCCCAGGCGCCGAAGGGTTGGAAGGTGCGCGTCGACCGAAGCACCGAAGCAACCGATCCCGACGCTTCCGGTGCGATCAAGTTCGTCACCATGGGAACCGGCTTTCACGCGACCAATCCCCAGGCGGCCGTCTACTGGAATCCCGGGAACACGGCCTCCGGCGCTTATACTCTCAAAGGCACGTTCACGCTCATGAGACCGAGTAGCCACGCCAACTATTACGGTCTGGTGTTTGGCGGCAGCGCTCTTGAAGGCGCACAGCAAAGTTATCTGTACTTTGTGGTGGCGCAGAACGGTATGTGGCTGATCAAGAGCCGCAACGGCGACGCTACCAGGACGATAGCCGGGTATATGGCCAACGACGCGGTTAAGACGCCGGATGCCACCGGAAAATCCACCAACGCCCTCGAAGTGCGCGTCGGCACTGGCAAGATAGACTTCGTGGTCAATGGGGCAGTGGTGCACACGGAGCCGAAGGCGGGAGCGTTGGCGAAGACCGATGGAATCTACGGCATCCGCGTCAATCACCTGCTCGAAGTGCAGATCGACGGCCTTGGCGTATCACATTGAGCGCGCTGAGTCTGGTCGTTAAATCGGGGTCAGTGTAACATCGGTCGCGCGCCCCGCCGTTAATGTTCGCTATCGGGCCGTAAAAGCGCTAGTCTTTCGTTGCGGCGTGAGACAGTTTCTGGAGATCGCTTTCGGGCTCGCTTGCGGAGTCATCGTCCGCGGCCCTCTTCTGCCCGCATTCGGACTTGCTCTGGCGCTTCAGGTGATACATTCGCTGGTCGGCTTTTGCGAGCAGGGTTTCCACATCGCGGCCATCCGACGGATAAATCGCCACGCCCACGCTCATCGAAAGACAAGGCTCTTCGCTCACGATCTCGCCTGCTTTTACGGCTGCCCCCCGCAGTCGTTCGAGTTGCGGGGAATAGTCTGCGGGGAAATCGGGAACCACAATCACGAATTCGTCGCCTCCTATCCGCGCCAGGTAATCCGAGCCGCGGCAGGTTTCGCGCAAGCCCTTCGCCACGCACTGCAGGACTTCGTTCCCCTTCAGATGCCCGAAGCGATCATTCACCTGCTTGAAGCCGTCCAAGTCGCAAACCAGCACCCCGATTCTGGACTGATCGCGGCTGGCCCGCTGCAATTCCTGTGTTAAGTGATGCGCCAGCGCTCGCGCATTCGGAACGCCGGTAAGATGATCGGTGGCCGCCGATTCCCTAGCGTCCTGGAACCGGAGCGCGGCTTCGATCGCCGGTCCAATCTGCAGGGTGGCGGACTCCAGAATTCGGAGATCTTCCTGACTGAACGCATCTCGATCCAGATGATAGAGAGTAATCACTCCCACGGTCCCACCTTTACCCTCGAAGGGCACCGCCAGCGCAGCCTGCAGATTGTTCAGGACCAATGGATCGTTGGCATAGCAGCATTCAATGGATACGTTTCCGTTTAGTACGGGGCGTCCGTGCTGAGCAACCCAGCCTGAGAGTCCTTCGGTAACCGGAAAGGCGGTCTTGTTAAATAAAGAAAGATGTGCCCCGAGGAAATAAATCGGCTCCAGATATTCCCCGCGGCGGACATACAGTCCCAAAGTGTCGAAGTTAATCTTCTGGCTTAGACACTTGTAAATCACGGATGTGACTTCATCCAGCTGCGTGGATTGCGCCAGGTCAGCGGCCCAGGCTCGCAACAACTGAGTTTCCTGGCGGGCCGAGACAATCGGTTCGAGAATATCGCTATTGGGCTTGGCTTTCGATTCGGCTTGCAAACGGCTGGCGAGGTTGACGATGCCTTCCGGCGGAGAAGCCGGCGAGACGGCATTCGAATGCACCTGCGCGTAGCCCACGGTGCCCCGGGCCAGACGGTCCAGTTCGAGGTATTTTTGTTCCAGAATAGCGACGATCGCAGGATCGTAACTCTTGCCCGACTGGCGGCGAACCATGTCCATGGCTTCATCCAGCGGCAGCGCGACTCGATAAGGCCGGTCTGATGCAAGAGCATCCAGGCAGTCGACTGCCGAAAGAATACGCGCCCCAATCGGGATATCGGTTTCCTTGATACCCAGGGGATAGCCGCTGCCGTCCCATTTCTCATGATGCGCTTTGACGATGTCCGACACCAGTTCGGGAAAGTGCATGCGTGTCAGCATGTCGGCGCCGATCAACGCGTGGGTCTTCATCTTTTCCCACTCCTGCGCCGTCAACGAGCCGGGCTTGAGCAGAATGTGGTCCGGGATTCCAAGCTTTCCGATGTCGTGGAGCATCGCAGAGATGTTCAGCGCCTCCAGTTCCGGTTCACTCAGTTTCAGTTCGCGGCCCACCGCTAGCGCGGAAATCTGCACCCGCCGCACGTGCATGTGGGTAGTCTGGTCCCGCGCGTCGATGGCGAGAGCCAGAGTATCCAGCGTGTTGCGGTGCAACTGCGCGAATTCTTCTTTGCGCTCAGCCAGAGAGGCGGTCCAGGTCCGGTAACCGCGGTCGAGGGTAAACAACAGCGGAAGCGCGATGAAGGCCGGGTGGTAGCCCGTGCGAATGCCCACGCACTGCACCAGATACGCAAAATAGGCCGTGGCGATAAACCAGGGCAACAATGGACGGCATTCGGTGCGGTAGGTATCGAGGAGCGGCTCCTTTGGCTTGGTTAATAACATCACGGAAAGACCGCAGTTGATCATCAGCACGAACGCACTCGCGATAATGGGCGCGGGGAATATAGCGTTATCGGTTAATTGCAAAATCGTTTTGTACGTAGGCTGCGCCGCCGACAGCCCGATGGTGACGCTGGCGATCGCATACAGCACGCGGCGGATGTCCCGCGTGCTGTGGAGAACCTGAGCCTCCCGCTGAAGCGTGATGCTGAGCGCGATGAACAGCAGTTCGGGCAAGGTCAGATCTCCGATGCCCAGCAGGAGGAAAAGAAATCCAGCGGGTAGGACACCCTGGCTGGAAGTCAACCGCAGACCGAATGCGGCCACATTGGCGCAAGCCAAATAGATTAAGAACCGGCCAGGCCGGCCCTCGCCCGCCCAAGCCAGAATGACGATACAGGCGAGCACGCCAATCACACCGTACACAATCGCCCACAGGCGTACGTTCTTATCCTCGACCGGTAGTTCCTCGGCGCGGTATTTCAAGTCGTCATCTATTGAGAACCTGCGAATTTCCCAGTCAGTTGGATACGCGGGAGCCGCTGGTTTCTTGGGCGAATTGAGCAACCGGGAAACATTCATACCAATTCCTCCGAGAATTTGTCGCCGGACTCGTCCCGCAGCCGGGCGCACTGGCTCAGCCCAAATTCAATTGGTTCGATTAAAGTTATGCCCCCCTCCATGCCCGCCGGGAGACTCACCTCGGTATGGTTTCCGGTCTTTATCAGGCTGGAGAACATCCGCATGGGATACAGACTAGCTCGCGGTCGATTAGCCGTAATGAGACCAGGGGTTCAATATGGGTGGGTACCGACGTTCTAGCAGGTTCGTACGGGGCTTCGCGCGGTTCTAAGTAAACACTAGGTGGGAACTCTCAGTTAAATCGCCGAGAGCAGTTTGTCCGGAAGACGAAAGCTGGGCTCCGCAACCGCGTACCGGTACGCTGCCGGCGGGGGCGTAAAAGAATGCTGATCTCATTCAGTCGACCTGCGGTGACGGCGAAAAGGATCTCGCCCACCTAACTGGTAAGTAAGGGCGATCTACCGCTTGGCTTTCACGTCCGGTCTCGCATCCGGAATAAAGCCGTCGCGGTTGGGCATCTTGACCTTGGGCAGCGTGTCTCTGTCGATCTGGTCGTTCTCGCCTACGATGCCGTTGAGGTTCAAGACAAAACCCACCAGCGAATAGATTTCGTCGGCTTGCAGCGTGCCTGGCTGGTCGTAAGGCATTGCGCGGCGGATGTAGTCGAATACTGTGGTCGCGTAGGGCCAGTAGCTGCCCACGGTTTTCACTGGCTTGGGAGTATTGATCGTTCCCTTGCCGCCCACCAGAGCAGGGTATTGTCCCTCGCGTCCCTGCCCCTGGTCGTTGTGGCACACCGCGCACTTCTCTTTGAAAATGTCTTTGCCCTTGGCGGCGGTGCCGCTGCCCGCCGGAAGACCGCGGCCGTCGGGAAACACCGTGATGTCCATGGCTTTGATCTTGTCTTCGCTGGCCGGCTTGCCAATCCGCGCCTGTTGGCCGAAGGCGGCGACGCTCAGCAGCGCTGCGATACTAAACGCCCTGCGCAACATGCGACACGCTCCCATCAGCTCGGACATACCAGACCTTGATCTGATTGTTGTGATAGCTGTAATTGCGGCCGCGCGCGGCCAGCATCTCGTCGGCAGTGGGTTGCATGTAGCCGGTATCGTCGGTAGCGCGCGATTGCAGTGAGGCGGCGCCGCCATCCCACGTCCACGGCATGCGGAAGCGCGTGAATGCCTTGGTAAAACCGGCTTGCTGCAATTCGGCGTCCTTCCAACTCTTGCCGTCGTCCACGGAAATTTCGACGCGCTGGATCTTGCCGCGTCCGGACCAGGCGAGGCCGGTGATCTCATAGGTGCCCGCTCCGCCCGGCATCTTCTGTCCGCCCGCCGGACGCGTGATCACCGATTTCGCTTCCAGCTCAAAACTGAACTGACGAGCCTTGCCATCCGGCAGCAGGTCAGTGTAATACGCGGTTTCATGTTCGGTCATCGCGGGGCCGTCTGTTACATTCAGCCGGCGCAGCCACTTGGTATTGATATTGCCCTCCCATCCCGGCAGCAGCAGACGCATCGGGTAACCTTGCTCAGGGCGGATGGGTTCGCCGTTTTGTCCATAGACGATCAGGGCATCGTCGAGCAGCTTTGCGAGCGGGACGCTGCGCGTGAGCCTGCATGCGTCGCCACCCTCGGCGATTACCCACTTGGCCTCGGGCTTCACTTTGGCCTCGGCCAGGAGCAGCTTCACGGGAACGCCGGTCCACTCACTGCAACTCGCCAGACCGTGACTCGTCGCCGGATTGGCGCCCAGGTTGCCCGAATATTCACTGCGGCCATTGCCAGAGCATTCTACGAAATGGATGCGCGACACCGAAGGGAAGCGCTTCAGGTCTTCGAGCTTATAGACCAGCGGCTGCTCCACCAGGCCATGGATCAGCAACTCGTGGGTCGCCGGATCGATATCGGGCACGCCCGAGTGGTGCCGCTCGAAGTGCAATCCAGAAGGCGTAATGATTCCATAGGTATCCTGCAGCGGGGTGCGCGACGAGCCGGTCGCGGGAGTCTTGGTATCCGGGGGCGGAAGAGCCCGCACCGACGTCACATGCGGCGAGCGGTTGCCGTGCGCCGAGAGAGGAGCGCCAAGCATGGAAGGACTTTCCTGTTTAGCGCTATTGCAGGCGGTGAGAGCTGCCAGGCCTGCTCCAAGCGAAAGCACATTTCGCCGGCTGGGATCCATCTTTTTCATGGTGTTCAGAATATCATGAAGACCTGGAGAGCCGCGCCAAGAAGCCGTGTAAGATACAGTTTTTTGCATCTTTTGCACGCTATCTGCTTCTAATACAGAGGAAAACGCTATCCCTTTGCGTTGACAGACTTTGCAGGGGATCTCTACAATCAAAAGGTACCCACACATGGTCTCCGTAGCACCCAAAACAGCCATCCAGTCTGCGCACTCGCTGCTGGGCCAGATCGGCAATACGCCGCTGATCCGCTTGGCGAAGGTTGATGAAGACTTGCCGGGCGTCGAAATCTACGCCAAAGCCGAGTTTTTCAATCCCGGAGGATCGGTCAAGGACCGCGCCGGATTGAACATGATCCTGGAAGGCGAGCGCTCGGGCGCCTTGACTAAGGACCACGTTCTGCTCGACGCCACCAGCGGCAATACCGGCATCGCGTACGCGATGATCTGTTCTATCAAGGGCTACCGTGTCAAATTGTGCCTGCCGGCCAACGCCTCGCACGAGCGCAAGCAGATTCTGAAGGCCTACGGCGCGGAGATGGTGTTTTCCGACCCCGGCGAAGGCTCCGACGGGGCCATTCGTTTGTGCCAGAAGGTTTTCGAAGCGGCCGAAGAGAAATACTTTTATCCTGACCAGTACGGGAACCCCGCGAATTGGCGCGCCCATTTCGACGGCACCGGCGCCGAAATCATTCGCCAGACCGACGGCCGTGTGACGCACTTCGTCACCAGCATGGGGACCAGTGGAACTTTCACCGGCACCTCGCGGCGGCTGAAACGCGACGTGCCCGGCGTCAAGTGCATATCCGCCCAGCCCTCCTCGGGATTCCACGGCCTGGAAGGTTTGAAGCACATGCCCACCGCCATCGTGCCGGCGATTTATGATCCGACCCTGGCCGATGATAACCTTTGGATTGAAACCGAAGACGCCTACGCAATGACGCGCTGGCTTGGGCGCCACGAGGGACTACTCGTCGGAATGTCGTCGGGCGCCAATGTCCATGCTGCGCGCATGGTCGGCAAGAAACTGGCGGCAGCGGGCGAGAGCGGCGTGGTTGTTACGATGCTGTGCGACGGCGCGACCAAATATCTGAGCGAGTCATTCTGGAATGATTAAGATTAACGAGGCTGCGTGGAAAGCCATGGTCGCTCACGCCGAAGCAAAATTTCCGAACGAGTGTTGCGGAGCGATGATCGGGTCCATTGCCGGCGATGTGAAAGACGTCACGCTGGCCCAGCCGCTCGAAAACGCTTACACCGGCGCTCAGGGCGCGCGCTACGAACTGCGTCCCGAAGACCTGCTCGAAGCCGACAAGAAAGCGCGTGCGGCCGGCCTCGACCTGATCGGCATCTTCCACTCGCACCCGGATTGCGACGCCTACTTCTCGAAGACCGATCTCGAGAACTCGTGTCCCTGGTATTCGTTCGTCGTACTCTCGGTGAAGGGCGGCAAGTTCGATCACGCCAACAGCTTTCTGCCCAACGCCGAACAGACCGCCGCAGAGAAAGAAGAATTGATATGGCCAAAGTCCTGATCCCGACGCCCCTTCGCCAGTTCGCCGATAAGCACGATTCGGTGGATCTGGCCGGCGCAACCGTCGCTGAAGTGCTGGCGTCGCTGACCCAGAAGTTTCCCGATCTGCGCAAGCAGCTCTTCAATGACGAGGGGAAGATGCGCAGCTTCGTCAACGTCTATTTGAATGACGACGACATCCGTTATCTGAAAAAGGACGCGACCCCGGTCGCCGCCGGCGACACTCTGTCGATCGTCCCGAGCATCGCTGGAGGTGTGTGATGGCCGTTGCAACGCCGCCTATTCCGCTTACCAAAGACGAAATTTTACGCTACTCGCGCCACCTGATCCTGCCTGAAGTGAGCATGGAGGGGCAGCTCAAGCTGAAAAGCGCTAAGGTGCTGATGGTCGGCGCGGGCGGTCTCGGCGCGCCGCTGGGATTGTACCTGGCAGCGTCGGGCGTCGGGCGCATTGGTATTGTCGATTTCGACGTTGTCGATTTCACCAACCTGCAGCGGCAGGTGATCCACGGCACCAAAGATGTCGGAAAGAAGAAGCTGGACTCCGCCGCCGAGTCCATGCTCGATATCAATCCGTACATGACGGTGGACAAATTCGACACCGCCATTACCAGCGATAATGCATTCGAGATCATCAAAGACTACGACATTGTGGTCGACGGCACTGACAACTTCCCGACGCGCTACCTGATTAACGACGCTTGCGTGCTGCTGAAGAAGCCCAACGTCTACGGTTCGATATTCCGTTTCGAAGGTCAGGCGACGATCTTTGCGTATCCCGGTGGACCTTGCTATCGCTGCTTGTATCCCGAGCCGCCTCCTCCGGGCCTGGTTCCGAGCTGCGCCGAAGGCGGCGTCCTCGGCATTTTGCCGGGCACCATCGGAATGATTCAGGCGACCGAAACCGTAAAGCTGATTCTGGGCGTAGGCGAAACGTTGGTCGGCCGATTGTTGCTTTTCGACGCGCTCGCGATGCGTTTCCGCGAACTGAAGCTGCGCCGCAATCCGGAGTGCCCGGTGTGCGGCGATCATCCGTCGATCCATGAGTTGATCGACTACCATCAATTTTGCGGAGTCCCGAATCCCGCGGAGGTTGCGGCCATGTCCGAAAAATCAGCAGAAAAGCAAGCCGGATTCATGTCCGACACCGAGATCGATGCCGTGGCCCTGAAAGCCCGCCTCGATCGCGGCGACAAGTTCCAGTTCATTGACGTGCGCGAGCCCAACGAATATCAGATCGCCAGCATTCCCGGAGCCAAGCTGATTCCGCTGGGCGACGTCCCCAAGCGCGTGGGCGAACTCGACCCCAACACCGAAGTGATCGTCCACTGCAAGATGGGCGGACGCAGCGCGAAAGCCTGCGATTTCCTGCGCCAGTCGGGCTTCAAAAACGTCAAAAACATGCTCGGCGGCATCACGGCCTGGAGCGATAAAATCGACCCGTCAGTTCCGAAGTACTGAGCGCTTGCCTGGATAGCAGTTCCTATGGTGTAATGAATTTAAAATTACACCATGGCGCTGAACATCAAGAACGCCGAAGTCGAAAGCCTCGCAGCCGAAGTTGCGAAACTCGCCCATGAGTCTAAGACCGAGGCAATCCGGATCGCTCTCAAGGAACGGGCCTTTCGGCTGAAGTCGTATCGCGGAAAGCTGACGCGCAAAGAGCGCATCGATGCTGCTTTGGGGCGCATTTGGAAACAGTTTCCGAATGCCGATTACGGACGCCGACTCACCAAAGAAGAAGAAGAGCGCATTCTTGGCTTCGGGCCGGATGGAGTCTAGTGGTTCTTGATTCTTCGGCCGTCGTTGCCATTGTGCTGAAAGAAGCCGGCTACCAGGACTTGTTAGCGAAAATAGAAGCCGCCCCAGGCGTCGCCATTGGAGCGCCGACTCTGGTAGAGACACTGATCGTGTTGACTGCGCGGTTACGTGGAGAATCGCTTCTGGTCCTGAAAGAGTTGCTGCTAGCCGCTGAAGCCGAGGTGATTCCGTTTTTGGAGGATCATAGCCGAGCAGCGTTGCGGGCCCACGTACGATTCGGCAAAGGCCGCCATCGCGCGGCTCTTAATTTCGGCGATTGCCTTTCTTATGCAACGGCGTCGGTTGCGCGACAGCCGCTCCTCTTCGTGGGTGACGATTTCTCGCGAACCGACATCGTGGCTGCGTGACTCACTCATACCGCAGCGCGATCAACGGATTTATAGTGGTCGCCCGCCGCGCCGGCACGTACGCGGCAGCCAGTGCGACCGCTGCCAGTATCCCCGCCACCAATCCAAACGTCGTGGGATCCCCCGCCTTCACGCCGAATAGCAAGCTCGCGATCAAACGCGTCAACCCCCACGCCAGCGCCAGGCCCAGCACCACTCCGCTGACCGCCAGCTTCATTCCCTGCGCCATCACCAGGCGCAGTACATTGCCCCGGTCGGCGCCCAGCGCCATGCGGATGCCCAGCTCCTGGGTTCTCTGCTGCACCGCATAAGACATCAGGCCGTAGATCCCGATCGCCGCCAGCACCAGCGCCACTCCCGCGAAGATGCTCAGCAGCAGCATATTGAAGCTCTGCCGGGAAACCGTGTCGGCGACCACCTGTTCCATCGTCCGCTCCCGCGAAATGGGAATCTGCCCGTCCACCGCGCGCAGTTCGTGCTCCACCGGAATGCGCATCGTCATCGGAGCAGCCGCCGTACGAATCGCCCACGAAAGCGGGAGAACGCTATTTGCCAAGGTCGTCATGCCCTCCGCGACCTGGCTCTGCGGGATGTACATGACGCCTACATCGGATTTTTTCAATCCGTTTTCGCGAACCGTGCCCACGATGCCGACAATCTGCCGAGGAGGATCTTCGAACTGCGGCCCCAGTCCTTTCCCGATGGTGATGACCTGGCCGATTGGATCTTCGGTTTTCCAATAGCGTTTTGCCATCGACTCATTGATGATCACTATCCGGCTGGAGTTACCGGTATCGGTCTCGCTGAACGCGCGCCCGCGCAAAAGCGGTATCTTGAATACCTGAAAGTAGTGCGGCGAAACGCTGCGCCATTGCTCGTCTCCGTTGTAATCGCCCTTGGCCGGAGGCTTGCCTGCAATCGTGAATGGCAGATCGACGCCGGCCTCAATGGGGAGCACAATGGAGGTTGCCGCCGCCTCCACGCCGGGAATCGCTTCGATGCGCCGCACAGATTGCGCAGTGAAGTTGTCGACCTTCGCGGTGGTCGTGTACTTGCCGCCCCCGAGAGAAGTCTGGAGTGTCAGCACACCGCGCGGCTCAATACCCGACTTCACGTTTTGCAGTCCGGCAAACGTTCGAATCAGCAGCGCCGCGCCCACCAGCAGCACCAGCGCCAGCGCCACTTCGCTTACCACCAGCAGCGAGCGCACCCGATTGTGTTTCAGCCCGGTTCCGGAGCGTCCGCTCGATTCCTTCAGATTCGACGAAAGATCTGCGCGGGACGCCTGCAGAGCGGGGAAAGTTCCGAACAGCAGCCCGGTCAGCAACGCCGTGCCCATCGTGAACGCGGCGACCCTCCAGTCAAGCAAAGGGATGCTCGCGTGATTCCCGGCTGCATCGGTGAGCCGCGGAAGGTTCCCCGGCACCAGAGTCAGCAGTTCGCGCACCCCCCACGCGCCCAGCGCGAATCCCAGTACGCCGCCCAATACTGCCAGCACCATGCTTTCGGTCAGCATCTGGCGCACCACGCGCCCCCGGGTTGCACCCACCGCGCCGCGGATCGCCAGTTCGCGTTGCCGCACGGAGGCGCGCGCCAGCAGCAGGCTCGCGACGTTGGCGCAAGCAATCAGCAGCACCAGCCCGACCGCTCCGCTCAGCACCAGCAGCGCCGTTCGCACGTCGCCCACCATGGCGTCTGGCATCGGAACCACGGCAACGCCTTCGTTGCGGTCCATCCACTTGGGATAATCTCTGCGGAACTGTTCCCCCGCCGCTGTTAGTTGCGCCTGGGCCGATGCCCGCGTCACACCCGGTTTCAGGCGGCCCGCCACCCACAAGTAGTGACCCTGGTTAGTGCTTTCGGGATCGGCCTGCATGGGGAGCAGCACGTCCGCCTCGGGCTGGGACTGGAATCCGCGGGGCAGCACCCCAACTACCGGGAACGGCGAGCCGTTGAGCAGAACCGTGCGCCCTATGACGCCGCGGTCTCCGCCAAAGCGCGACTGCCACAAGCCATAGCTGATGACCGCCGCCTGCGGCCCTTTAGGCAGATCCTCCATATCCGTGAAGCCCCGCCCGAACGCTGGCGAACCGCCGAAGACTTTGAAATAGTCCGTCGAGACGTGCGCGGCCTTGATCTGATCCGGTGGGCTGCTGGCTCCCAGATTCATACCCAGTGAGTTCTGATCATACAGCGTCATCGCTTCAAAAGCCTGATTCCGCCGCCACGCCATGTACTTCGGTATGGAAATGGAGTCGCCGACGCCGTTCGGGAACCCCCGCTCGAGCTTCATAATGCGATCCGGCTGCGGGTAGGGCAGCGGATCGAGCAGAACCGCGTTCACCACGGTAAAAATCGCGGTATTCGCTCCGATTCCGAGCGCCAAAGCGGCCACGGCCACCGCCGTGAATCCGGCGCTCTTACGGAGCATGCGAACGGCATACCGCAGATCTGCCCAAAGGGTCGGCATATGGATGATACGAACGCATTCCGGATTTGTTCCACGGAAAATGTGCGGATAGCAAGTCCCCGTCCTGTGCAAGTTTCATGGTCTCTTCACTTAGCGCCGTAACTGTTCCCAATCGCTGATTGCCCTCCGCTATTGCTATTGCATGCTTCGATCGCTCGATACCTTGATAGGCTTCGTCACCGTGCTGCTGGTGCTGAGCCTGGCCGTCACCATGCTGACGCAGATAGTCGCGAATTTGCTGCGGCTTCGTTCCCGTCACCTGCGGGATGGCGTGCTGGATGTCTTCCGCCAATTGGGTTGGGGGTTCGTCGGCGATCGCGCGGAAATCCTGGCTCGCAAGGTGGTGCGCTCGAAAGACGCCATCACGCGCGAGGATCTGATCGAGACGCTGCTGGTGCTGGCGCAGAAAAACCCCGAGCTCAAGGAGAAGATCACGTCCCTGACTCCGGGATTCGATCCGCAGGCGCTGCTGGCCCATGTGCGGCGCACGGCTCTGGAGCTTTCCGTCGAGCGTCCGGACTTGGCCGCCGCCGTGGTTCGCAGCGCCGCCTTCGCGCGGAGCCCGCTGGCCGGTCTCGCAAGCGAAGTCTTCGGCGTGTTCGACTCCACGATGGATCGTGTGTCCGCGAAATTCACTGCACAGAGCAGGAAGCTGGTCGCGATTATCGGAATCGCGGTCGCGCTGGCCCTTCCACTCGACACTTTCGATTTGCTGAAGCGTCTGGCGCGCAGCGACTCGGCGCGAGAGCAAGCGGTCGCACTCGCTCAGACCTTCGCGGAAAATCGATCCAACATCGATCCCACCCCCGCGGACCCAACGCCGCGGGACGTGCGCCTCGCCGTCGCAAAACTCCAGGCAGCCGAGGTTATCGTTGTGCCCTCAAGCCGAGCCGAATGGCTCGCGCGCTGGCAGCAAGTCAACTGGGCCGGCGTGGCGGTCAGCGCCCTGCTGCTCACGTTGGGCGGGCCATTCTGGTTCACCGTACTCAAGGATCTGCTCAGATTGCGCTCCGCGGCCGCGAGTCAGGAATCCCAAGACCGCGCGCAACGCCAGGCGGCACTCACCGATTCGCCGCCGCCGGCGAGTGGAGAGCGAGGCGCCCTATGAACGTCATCCGAAAGCCATGCTCGCCCAAAAACTTCATGCCGGGGCGGCCCGGCGGATTGCGGCCAGCAGCCATCGTCATTCACATCTCAGAGGGAACGCTGGCGTCCGCCGACGCTTGGTTCAACAACGATGCCGCCGTCGTATCGGCCCACTATTGCGTCGGACGGAGCGGCGAAGTGCACCAGTACGTCAGCGAGGAAGATACCGCCTATCACGCGGGAAGCCCCGTTGATCCGACGTGGCGGCTATTGCGGCCGCATGTGAATCCTAACTTTTATACCCTCGGTATCGAGCACGAGGGCCGCGCTCAGGATCAGTGGACGGATGCGCAGTACGCCACGTCGGCCGAGTTAGTGCAAGAGATCGCCCGGCGCTGGTCGATACCCATCGACGCCGACCACATCGTGTTGCATCGCGAGATACGCGCGAACAAGACTTGTCCCGGCTTCGTCTTCAGCCGGGACAAATTATTGTCACTAATCGCGGCGCTTACTTACCCGCGTTAAAGCGCTTCTCCGCCGCCGCCCAGTTGACCACGTTCCACCACGCGCCAATATATTCCGGACGCCGGTTCTGATACTTCAAGTAGTAAGCGTGTTCCCACACATCGAGTCCAATCACCGGGAACTTGCCTTCCATCAGCGGGCAGTCCTGATTCGCGGTCGAAATGATATCGACTGCCGATCCGCTCTTCACCAGCCACGCCCATCCCGAGCCGAAGCGAGTGGTGGCCGCGGCATTGAACTTTTCTTTCATGGCATCTAAGCTGCCGAAGGCGCCCGTGATCGCCTGCGCGAGGTTGCCTACCGGCGCGCCGCCCGCGTGGGGTCCTAGAATGGTCCAGAACATCGAATGGTTGTAGTGGCCGCCGCCGTTATTGCGCACCGCGGTCTTGATCGCATCGGGCACAATGGCGCAGTTATTCGCGAGCAGTTCTTCGACGCTCTTCGACGCCAGTTCCGGCGCGGATTCCAGCGCCTTGTTCAGATTCGTGATGTAGGCCTGATGATGCTTTCCGTGGTGGATCTCCATCGTCTTCGCGTCGATATGGGGCTCCAGCGCGTCGAACGCGTAGGGCAGTGCGGGTAGCGTAAATGCCATGTGTTGTTCTCCTGATCTCAGTGTGACGCCTTTTCATAGGCGTCGGCAATGCGGAACATCGTCGATTCGTCGAAATGACGCGTTATAATCTGCAAGCCCACCGGCAAACCCTCGGCTGTGAGCCCGCAGGGGACGCTCATGCACGGAATACCCGCCAGGTCGCCGGTGATGGTATAGATGTCGGACAAGTACATCGAAATTGGGTCTTTCACCTTCTCGCCAATTTTGAATGCCGGGAAGGGCGACACCGGCGCCACAATGGCGTCCACTTGCTGAAAGGCTTGCGCAAAATCACGTGTGATCAAATTGCGAACCTTTTGCGCCTTCAGATAATACGCATCGTAGTAACCCGCGCTCAGTACATAGGTTCCCAGCATGATGCGGCGCTTGCACTCATCGCCGAAACCTTCTTCGCGCGTCATGCGGTACATGTCGGATAGCGTCTTCGCGCTAGCCGAGCGCGTAGTGTAGCGCACGCCATCGTAGCGCGCCAGATTCGCACTGGCTTCCGCCGTCGCGATGATGTAGTAAGCCGCGACTGCGTAAGGCGTGTGGGGAAGCCCGATGTCGCGCACTTCGCAGCCAAGTTTCTTCAACACTTCAACCGCGGAAGTCACACGATCCCCCGTCTCGCTTTCCAGGCCGCCGAAGTATTCGCGCGGCAGGCCGATTCTCAACCCCCTGAGGTTGCCGTCGAGCGCAGCCACATAGTCCGGAACCGGCGCGAACGCCGAGGTTGCGTCCATCTCGTCGCGCCCCGCGATTGCTTGCAGCAGGCGCGCGGCATCACGCGTGGTTTTTCCGAACGGCCCGATGTGATCGAGCGAACTCGCGAACGCTGTCAGCCCGTAGCGCGACACGCGTCCATAGGTTGGCGTCACGCCACTGATTCCGCAGAACGAGGCCGGCTGGCGGATGGAGCCGCCGGTGTCCGAGCCGAGCGATACCAGCGCCGTCTCCTGGGCGACCACCGCCGCCGACCCGCCGCTCGATCCGCCGGGAACTCGATCCAGCGCCACCGGATTCCGTACGGGTCCGAAGGCGGAATTCTCGTTCGACGATCCCATAGCAAACTCGTCGCAGTTGGTCTTGCCCAGGATCACGCCTCCGGCTTGCTCCAGCCGGATGACCGCCGTGGCATCGTACGGAGGAACATAATTCGCCAGCAGTTTCGAGCCGCACGTCGTCCGCAGCCCACGCGTAACAATCACGTCCTTCACCGCGATTGGGACACCCGCGAGCGGCCCGGGATCTTCGCCGCTGGCAATCTTTGCGTCGACCGCGCGCGCGGCGGTGAGCGCTCGCTCCGGCGAAAGCGTCAGGTAGGCGTTGGTCTTGGGGTTCTCGGCTTCCGCATAAGCCAGCGACTGGCGGGCCAGTTCCTCGGCGCTGAACTTCTTTGCAAGCAAGCCGGCGCGAATCGAATCAATGCTCAGTTCGTGGAGTGGGCTGCTCATCTGGCTCTTAGACTCACCGCTCGATCACCCTAGGCACCTTGTAATATCCGCCGCTGGTCACAGGCGCGTTGCCTACCGCCTCGGCATTGGTAAGCGAAGGACGCTCACGATCCTCGCGCAGAGTTGCCGTCTCCTCCGCATCAAACAATACTTGCGCCATCGGCTCGACGTCAGTGGTGTCGAGTTCGTTCAGCTTGTCGATATGGCTTAGAATCCCGCCCAGGTCCTGCGCCATGCGTGCTACTTCATCTTCGCGCAGCGCCAGGTTCGCCAGGTCCGCCACACGCCGCACTTCCTGCTCCGTAATCTTCACGCGGTTTCCTTTTTCTTCGACTGTTGGTACAGCATTCCGAGCACAGGGTCGTGAATCCCTTCGATCATCCCGCTAGGGCGCGCCGTCGCTGCCCGCTGCGGAGCCAGCCGCCGCGGCATGGGCCGGAAATCGATTTCCGTCACCAGCGCCTCCCCCAGTTCCTTATGCAAATTCCGCAGCAGGAAGTGACGCAGCGTGTTGAGTTGCCGTTGCCAGACAATATCTTCAACCTCCACCACCAGCGTCCCGCGCACCAGATTGGCAGGACGGGTGCGGATGGCGATCTTCTTGCCCGCCGCCACCGGCCACGCCATGCGCACACGCGTTTCCGGATCGGTCAGGCCGGGCGACACTTTCAATTTTCCGATGAGACGGCCTGCGCGTTCCATGGTCTCCATTTGTTCGGGGGGAATTCGATTTTAGCATGCCGGGAATGTTATACCTGTCTCTTGCCCGAACTTGTTCTCGCATCGCAATCTCCGCGCCGAAAAGAGCTGTTGGCGGTCGCGGGCTTCCGCTTCTCCGTACGCGCGAAGCCGGTGGAAGAATTGCATCGCGCGGGCGAACGCCCGGTTGACTACGCCAGGCGTCTGGCGCGCGCCAAGGCGGAAGCGGCATGGGGAAGCGCCGGCGAAATCGTGCTGGGCGCCGACACCATCGTTGTCATCGACGAACGCATCCTGGAGAAACCTTTGAATCCCGATGACGCGCGCGCCATGCTGCGCCTGTTGTCCGGCCGCGATCACACCGTCATCACTGGCGTCTGCCTGCTGCATCGCGACGGCATCATTGTGGATCACTCGGCCACACAGGTGCGCTTCGCCCCGCTCACGGAATCCGAAATTGCGGCGTACGTTGCCAGCGGAGAACCCTTCGACAAAGCCGGCGCTTACGCGATTCAGGGGCTGGCTTCCAAATTTGTCGAGAGCGTCAGCGGGTGTTACTTCAACGTAATGGGATTGCCTCTCTCACTCGTTTACCGCCACTGGAAATCGCTAACTGCGGCCGAATAGTCCCTTCCATTTGCGCATCACCAGCTCGGCGAGGTTCGCGAGGATAGCGAACGCCAGCAGGCCTGGCCATAGTTGCAGCGTGGACGCAAGCGTGCGCCCGCCCGCGTCGAACACCGCTTTGGGAGCCGGCTCGAAGTGTCCGCCGGTGAACTCGGCTACTTGTTTGAGTAAGGTCTGGTTTGAGCCGTATTCAGTGAGTTCCACTTCCGGCCGGTACAAGCCGACTTCGGGGAATGCCGGAGTATCCACTAAAGGACGCACCCGGAACAAGCCTTGGCGCGAGCCGATCTGCAGCCTTCCGCGATACACGCCCACGCCGACTTTGATCACGTCCATCTGCTTCTTGAATCCGTCAGAGCCGATCACGTAAATCGCGGGAATGTCTTTGGGTTCGTCCACGCCTTCGCCTAACCGGTAGTTCGCCACCAGATCGCCGTTGGCGCTGTCGTATTCGACCGTCGCCTCGCCCGCTTGCGTATGTGGCAGCAAGTCGCGGCTCAGATTAGTCCAGAATTTGTCGAAGCCTGTCCAGCGAATCCAACTCGAAGCCCAGCGTGCCTTCGCGTCCGACGTAAATACCGCGGAGCGGCCCAATCCATACTGCCAGCGCACCAGTAGCGGCTCGCGCTTATCGAAACGCAGAATAGTCTCCGCGGTGGGTTTCGCCTCAAAGCGCACGTAACCCCTCAGCGGCGGAGCCGACTCGATATTCAGTCCGTCGAGGATCTCGGTCTGCATGGCCACCTGAGCGGACAGCGGCTTCTCCACCGCCGTGGTGCCGGTGTGCTCCATCACATCGCGCAGCACGATCTGCTCCAGTCCAGCGGGGTCCTTGAGGAAATAGAATTTGCCGTCGGCAATGTTCGCCACCATCTCCAGATACTCGCGATGAACATCCGCGCCCAGACCGATCGTGGAGATGGTCACCTGATGCTCCTTGGCCTCGCGGGCTAGCGCGTAACTATTGCCCTCCTCCGAGATTCCATCTGTAAGCAGCAGGATGTGGCGGTAGGTGGCTTCCACCGGCAAGACCTTCTGATATGCCTCAGTAAGCGCGGGCGCGATCTGGGTCCCGCCGTCGGCCGTGATGCCGGCGATCAGAGAGTTGATCCCGCGCGGGTCATCCGCTTTCCGGATCGGCACCACCCAGCGGAAGGAGTTGTCGAAGATCAAGACGCCCACTTGATCGATCGGACGCAGATTGCTCACCAGTCCGGTGGCCGCCGCGCGCGCCAGCTCGATCTTCGGCCCTTCCATGGAGGAGCTTTTATCGAGGATCAGGACCACCACGGTTCCTTCGGCCGATTGCGGTGGCAGCAGCTTCGCCGGCAGCGCGCGATCCAGAGCATCTTCAGTCTTTTTCTTCAGGTCGTAGACGTTGCGCTCGCCGCCGATCACCAGCAGCCCGCCGCCCTGTTTGACGTACTTCTCGAGATCCGCCTTGCGTGGAGCAGCAATTTTCTCCAGGTCCCAATTGTTCAGGACTATGAGTTGATAGTCGGCGAAGTTCGTCTTTTCGATGCCATCGGTGCGCGTGACCTCGAACTGGGCCGCGGCCAAAGCTCCTGGGAGCGCATTGTCGATGTTCGGCGGGTCGACCGACACATACAGCGCCTTCGGACGGCGCAACATCACCGCCTGGTCCACATGCAACTCGCCCGCGCCACTGGTGCGCACTGCGATCGAGAGATCCAGCGCGCCCGCCGTCTCGATGTTCGCCTGCATGCGAATTGGATTGACGCCTGCGTTCAGGGTAACCGGTGTTACGCCGAGAGACCGCCCCTCGGCCGATAACTCCACCTGCGCTTGCGTCTTTCGGGGCGCCGAAACCGCCAGGTCGATCGCGAACGGTTCTCCCGTAAACGCATTAACCGGCAGGCTCACGGACTCCAAACGCAGCGCGGGCCGGTCGTGTCCCGCCATGGCGAAAGTATCGATCGGAATTCCGGATTGCCGCGCCTGCCATGCCGCGCGCGCGATGCTGCCCTTGTTTTCCTTGCCGTCGGAAATCAGCGCCAGCCGCGGCAGCATTCCGGAGGGCAGGGAACTGACCGCTTCGCGGACCGCCGCTTCCAGATCCGTCGAACGCCCGTCGGCGCCCGAAGTCAGGCGCAGCTTCCACGGCTTCTGGCCTTCCGTCAAATCCGCCAAGCGCGTCGAGCGTGCGAAAGGAACCACGCGTAGCGCATTGCCGCCGCGCGCGTCATCCAGAGCTGACACCACTTTCGACGCCCGATCGAGATCGCGTTGCGTCACGCTGGCCGACGTGTCCACCAGGACGCCCACGGCTACTTTCGCGGTGGAGATGCTCAAGCGCGGCTGCGCCAACGCCAGCAGGATCAGAGTGAAGGTCGCGATCTTCAGCGCCAGACCCAGTTTGCGCGGCGTGCGCCGGTATTCAAAATATCCCCAGGCGAGAGGAATCCAGGCCAGCGCCAACACCCATGCGCGGTCGAAAGTCATGAGGCTTTCCTCCGGCGCAAACGCTCCACCAGACTCAGAGATGCGGCCCGCGGCTTCAGACGCACGATCTGTTTGCGCCCGTAAAGCAGCCAGTCCGCGAGCAGCCCGAGCCCGCCCGCGAGCGCCAGCCAAGGCCACGGATTCGGAGCCGACGACGATTCCACTAAGCCGCGGCGCACACCGCGCGCCACATCCGCCGGCGGACGCCAGGTGACGTCGCCGACATCCGGCAGGGTCAACGAGTAAATCGTTTCACGATCGCCGGTGACCACGCGGACATTACCCGCCGCACCCGCGAAAAATTGCAGACGATTGCCTTCGATGGTGAAGGGCAGCGGCCGTTGATCGTCGCCTAGAACCTTGACGCTCGCGGGGTTCACGCCTTTGTCCAGCGTCACATTCACCGTGCCCACGGTTCCCGCCTGCACGTCCGAGCGGCGGAACACCTCGGGAGCCATCCAGCGCAGCAGATTTGCGATCAACAGCGGCGTCGCCAGATCGTATTTCATGGTCGAGCGCACCGGGTCGAAGCCCAGCGCCGCCATCTTTACCGCTCCCTGCCGCTGCACCACCACCGGGCCCTGCGCCGTCTCTGCCACAGCCTGGTCCCCGGCCGCGAGGTTGAAGACTTCGGTCGAAGCCAGCTCCACATCCTTTGTATAGAGTCCCGCGCCGAGCGCCGTATCCTGATGCCAGCGATCCAATTTCACTTTGCTCGCGGTGGAGCGCAACGCGAACGGCGACCCGGCCGGCGGCTCGATCCAAACCGACGCCACATTCGTGGGCGCGTCCTTGGGAGCGAAGCGGTCGAACACGAGGATGTCCGCGGGAGTCCGCGGATCGTACTTCGCCGGAAGATCAAACGTCGCCTGGACCAATGGGTTTCCAGTCAGCAGCGGCTTCAACAAATTCGGTTCGGGGGAGTACACGGCTACGCGCAGCGTCTTGCCGACGGGCACTTCGATCACCGCGGCGTCATCCTGTGGAAACGAATCGCCGCGGCCGTTGGTCGAAGTAACCCGCGCCTCCAGAAAGCCGGCCGCCTTGGCGTGAAACAAAAACGTCGCTTGGGTGGTCGATCCCGCCGCCAGCGTCATGGTCTTGCTGCCCGCCGCTGCGCCCGCGAATTGCAGCAGCAGCGTGATCTCCCGGGGCAGCGATCCGTCATTGCGCAATTCGACGAAGGCTTCCCAGGTGTCCGCGCCGGCGGTGGTCCCTGCTATCGTCGAAGTCGCGCGCCGGACGCTCAGCTTGCGCAAACCCACATTTTCGCCGTTCGAAGGAATTGAGATCACGCGCAAGTTGGGCGGCACGGCCAGCTCAGTATCTTGTTTCGCGATCCGGCCTGCGCCTACGAACACGATCTCGCCGGCCTTTTGCGATTGCAGCCGCTGCGCTTGCTGTGCGAATTCGAGTGCCTGTTCCAGATTCAGCGCGGACGTGCTCGGACGCGAGCGGCGAATGGCGTCCGCCACCGCGTTCTTATCGGAATCGAATTGAGTGACTGGCGTCGCCAGGGCGTCTGCGCGCACCAGCATCACCCGATCCAGCAAGGGCAGAGACCGGACGTAAACCAACGCCGCGTTCTTGGCCTGATCGAGCAAGATGCCCTGCCGCGCACGCGCGCCCATCCACGCCGAAGTGTCCAGCAGCAGCACGTGGTCGTGTGCCGCACCCAAATCTCCGATCCTCGGTGCGGCGATCGCCAGCAGCAATAGCAGCATGCTGATCAACTGCAGCAGCATGCTCCACGGCTGATGAATGCGCCGCTTGTGCTGCAGTTCCTCCGGCATCTTTCCCGCGGTCCAGAAGCGCAGTGTCGCCACGACTTGCCTGCGCTTGGTCCGATCCAGCAAGTACAGCGCGACGATGCCCGCGGAGACGAGCCCCGCCAGCCCCAGCAACTCCCCGAAACTGAGGTTCAGAAAATTCATGGCCTACGCAATCGCGCCGGCGCGTACAATCGGTCCAAAAATCGCTTCTTCGATGGGAATCGAAGTCGGTAATCCAACATACCGCCCTCCGTTGCGCAGCGCCACATTGCGCAGTTGCAGGGCGTAGTCGTCGAAGGCCGCGGTGTAGGCCGCGCGCGCGTTATCGTCGAACGCCAATTGCACGCGCGAGCCGGTTTCGGCGTCTTCCAGATCCAGTTCTCCATCCCATGGCGGCTCCCGATCTTCATCCGCCCATAGGTGGATCAGAATCATCTCGTGGCCGAAATCGGCAAGGTATTGCAGGGGCTTTTCGCAGCCGCCGTCATCCAGAAAATCTGAGATCACGATCACCAGCCCGCGCTGCGGATAACGGGAAATGAAATCGCGCGTGACATCGATGAAATGCGTCGCGCCGCCGGGCTTCAATGCTTGCAGGTAGTTCGCCACCGGCTGGAAACGCTGCCGCCCCCCGCCCAGCCGCAGCGGATCTCCCAGCTTTTCGGCGAAGGGTTGCAGGTAGATGGAATCCAGGCGCACTAGGGATACGTAGCACAGCGCCGCCGCGAGTTTGCGCCCATAGTCGAATTTCGAAAGAGCGCCCTTGCGGCCGGCGGAGTCTATGGCGCCCCCCGTGAGCCCACCAGTCAACATGGACTTGCTGATGTCCACCAGCACCCGCACCGGAATGCGCGGCTCCAGTTGAAACATCTTGAGGAACATCTTTTCCAGACGCAGGTAGGCACGCCAATTGACCGCGCGCAGGTCGTCGCCATCGTAGAACTGGCGATGATCCAGGAACTCTTGGCCGCCGCCGGCGAAGCGTGAAGTGTTGTGACCGCCCACCGCGCCGGGCAGGGATTTTTGCCACTGGATCGCAAGGCGCTCCAGTTTTTCG
>Ga0207657_10001566_pt1 | contig 24548 bp, 28 predicted proteins | sample KBSC33metaG_FD_184316 | JGI IMG/M metagenome (GOLD analysis project Ga0207657, IMG submission 184316) | Corn rhizosphere microbial communities from Kellogg Biological Station, Michigan, USA - KBS C3-3 metaG (SPAdes) (version 2) | ecosystem: Host-associated > Plants > Roots > Rhizosphere > Soil ... | reverse complement strand
ACATCTGCGTCTGACCGAGCTGATAGGCGTCGGGGGCATTGCCGATAACGCGCACCGACTGTTCGGAGCCCGCGACCTCGGCCCGCCCGCCCGCGCCGTTCATGTTGTTCTGGCGAAGCTGCGCATTGACCTGCGCGGCGGTGATGCCCTGCGACTGAAGCGCCGCGGGATCGAGGACGACACGGATGTTGCGGTCCACGCCGCCGACGCGCGTGACGGCCGCGACCCCTTCGAGTCCGAGAACACGCTTGGCGACCGTATTATCGATATACCAGCTAAGCTGTTCGAGGGTCATGTCGGTCGTCTGCGCGCCGACATAGGTGAACGGTTCATCCTCGGCGTCCACGCGCTGGACCTGCGGTTCGAGAATGCCGTCGGGCAGGTTGCTGCGAATCTGCGAGATCACGTTGCGGACGTCGTTGACGGCTCGATCGGTCGGCGTGCCAAGTTCAAACTGCACGAACGTCGTGCTGTTTCCCTCGCGAATGGTGCTGCTGATTTCCTCGACGCCAGTGATCCCGCGAATGGCCGATTCAACCCGTTGAGTGACCTGCGTCTCCATCTCGCCCGGCGCCGCGCCCGGCTGCGACACCGAGACAATTGCCGCCGGGAAATCGATGTCCGGCGCGTTGTTCACCTGCATTCGCGCGAAGGCGATGATGCCGGCCAGCATCAGGCCGACGAACAGCACGATGGGACCGACCGGGTTGCGGATGCACCAGGACGAGATGTTGCGGAAATTCATGGTCTAACTGCTTTCCGTGTCTCGCGCGCCCTCAGCGCGCTGCCTGCCGCTGCGGATTGATCTTCTGACCGGGGTTCAGGAACGGCCCGGCCGAAAGGACGACCGATTCGTTTCCGCTCAGCCCAGCGCTGATCGTCACGCCGCTATCGCTGACCGCGCCGATCTTGATGTCGCGCCGTTCGACCTCGTTCTTGCCGTTGATGATGTAGACGTAATTGCCCTTGTCATCGCTCAGCACCGCGCTCTGCGGCAGCATCGGGGCATCGGTCGTGCCGGCCGTGATCCGCGCTTCGGCGAACCCGCCGGGCCGCATGATCGGATCATAGGGGACCGCAATGCGAACGTCGCCGAGACGGGTCTGCGCGTCGATCATCGGTGCGACCTGCCACACATTGCCCGTGAAGCTGCGGTCGGCGCCGACCGGCGTCACCTGCGCGGGCATGCCGACGTGGATCGACGCGAGGTCCTGTTGCGACAACTGAGCGCGCATCTCCATCTGTCCGCCTTCGGCGAGGTGGAACAGCGCGCCGGAGCCTGAACTGACGATCTGGCCGACCTCCACGTTGCGGGAGAGGATCAGGCCGGACGCGGGCGCGACGACATTGAGTTGCCCGATCTGGGCCCGGGTCGCGCCGAGTTGTGCCTGCGCCACGCGAACCTGCGCATTGGCGGCATCGCGCGCAGCTCGCTTGGAATCGATCTCGGCCTTGGAAACGAAGCCGCGATCCTGCAACGACACCGCTCGCTCGTAATTGTTCTGCGCCAGAACGGCGTTAGCCCGGGCCGCTTCGACCTGGGCTGCGAGCTGGGCAGCCTGTTGCGCCTGTACCGAGCGGTCGACCGTCGCCAGGACCTGTCCCGCGCGGACCCAGCTACCGGCATCGACCGTGACCCGGACAACGCGGCCGCCGGCTCCGGCAATGCCGATCGGCTGATCGCGCCTTGCGCTGAGCGGACCGCTTGCGGTGATCGTCCGCCCAACCTGGCTGCGTCCGGGGACGATTACGGTCACGCTTGGCACCTGCCCCTGCGATGCTGCCGCCTGCTTGGCCGCCTCTGCGGAGCGCTGACGGGAAACGAACACAGTGATCAGGCCGATGATCAGCACGGCGGCAATCGCCGCGGCCACGATGATCTGGCGCCGCCGCCGCGACCGGTCCACGACGACCAGCGTGTCGGAAGAATGGATCGAAGTTTCCCTGTTCATGATGTCCATACCCGTGCGAATCTTTTGTGTGTCTTGAACGGGACTGTATTAGCCCAATAACTCACCCCGCGCAACAGAGCCTCGTCGGAGCCGGCAAGCCATTGCTTTTCGACTAACGGTGGCACCAGTGACGCAAGCGCGCGTTGGGTTGACCAGCCATGCGGTTTTGCCGTCTGGGCATAGCGGAAAAGCGAGGGAAAGGGCAGCGTTGATGGAAAGCTACGGAATTATCGGCTGGATCGTCATCGGGGGTATCGCAGGCGCAATCGCCAAGATGTTGATGCCCGGTCGCGATCCTGGCGGCTGCATCATCACGGTCCTGCTGGGCATTGCGGGCGCACTCGTCGCCGGGTGGATCGGCCACGCCGTGGGCTGGTACGAGACCGGCGAAGGAGCGGGCTTCATTGCCGCGATCGTCGGCGCTTTCCTGTTGCTTGGCATCTATCGGCTGATCGCCACCCGGCGAACCTGATTTTCCAGCATTCAGCGTGCAGCCATGGCCCGCGACTAGTCGTCAGGGAATGGAACGAGAAAAAAAGGAATCCAGCATGAAATCGGCTTTTCTCGCGGCGCTCATGATCGGCGCCGCGCTACCCTCGGCCGCCTTCGCGCAACAGACGTCGATCACCCAGGCTATTGCCGGCACGCGCCTCGATATCTCGGCCACCGGTGAGGTAAGCCGGGTTCCCGACGTCGCGATCATTTCTGCCGGCGTCGTCACCAAAGCGGCGACGGCGAGTGCCGCGTTACAGGAAAGCGCGACGCGCATGCAGCGCGTCGTTGCGGCCTTGAAGCGTGCGGGAGTTGCAGACCGCGACATCCAAACCAGCAACGTCAATCTGAATCCGGAATATCGCTATCCCGAGAACCAGTCGCCGCAGCTGACCGGTTATAGCGCATCGAACAACGTGACCGTGCGGTTTCGAGATATTCGTACCTCGGGACGGATTCTCGATGCGCTGGTGGGCGAGGGCGCGAACCAGATCAGCGGCCCCAATCTGACTATCGACAAGCCGGAGACGGCGCTCGATGAGGCGCGGACGAAGGCCATTGCGGTGGGACGGGAGCGCGCACAGGCTTATGCCAGGTCGCTGGGAATGCGGGTGACACGTCTGGTAGCGGTGAGCGAAGCGAGCGGGAACTCGATCATTCAACCGATGCCGATGTACGCCCGTGCCGAGGCGGCGCAGGCGAAGACGACGATCGAACCTGGCGAGCAGAAGCTGCAGGTCACGCTATCGATGACGTTCGAACTGCAATAATCCAGAAAAAAGGGCCGCCCGGACGATCCGGACGGCCCTTCTTTCGAACCAAGACGACGTTCTTAGCGAACGGTGCCCCGGCGGATCAGGTTGACGATCGCAAGCAGAACCACCGCGCCGATCAGCGCGTAAAGGAAGCTTTCAATCGTGATGCCGGCGTTCATGTTCACGCCGAACAGCAGGCCGGCGATAACCGCGCCCACGATGCCGACGACGATGTTCAGAATGACGCCCTGCTGAGCATCTGTCCGCATGATCAAGCTGGCGAGCCAACCACAAATACCGCCAACAATCAGCCAGATGATAATACCCATCAGCCTTCCCTCCTGTTTTTTCCTCGACGGACCCCGAAACATGAGGCCGCCGTTCCGGCATCACAGACGCGCGATGCGCGGTGATTGTTCCGGATTCGGAAGGGTTCGTCCAGAAATTTGGTAACCGGCGCATGCCTGCCGGCGAGAGTGCAGCGATAACAGCGTCTTAGTAGCGCTGCTGCCGCTCGTACTGGTCGCGATATTGCTTGATGCGGGTCACTCGGAGGCCCGGCATTCCGCTGCGATCGACCGCGCGCTGCCAGCTGGTGAACTCTTCGAGGCTGAGCGTGTAGCGCTTGCAGGCTTCGTCGACGCTGAGCAATCCGCCCGCCACGGCCGCCACGACTTCGGCCTTGCGACGCACGACCCAGCGGGTCGTCGAGGCAGGCGGCAACGAGTCGATCGTCAGCGGCTCGCCGAGCGGGCCGATGACTTGGGCCGGACGAAACTTCTGGTTCTCGAGCATTGTTCGGTCACACCTGCTTAATCATTGATACTGGCCTGTTCTTAATCCCGAGCCGTTGAAAACATTCTGAAACGTGCTGGTTAATGTTCCGGTCAATCCTTTTGCCGGGCCTTTAACCCTGTGCCATGCTCGGCGAACGCGCCGTCGAGCCGCTTGGCTGCCTCACGCCAGCCATCGCCACCCGCAAGGTAACAGGCGATTGCCTCCCGTGAGCGCCCCGCCTCGTCGGCCTCATCGCCGAACAAACGGAGCAACTCCGGCAGGCTCAGCCGCTGGTGGCCTTCGGCGTGCAAATCGCCGTCGTGACGCGCCAAACCAAGCCCCCTCGCTTCGCTACCTTGCCCCATGGTCTAGCGGTGAGGAGTGAAATTCGGGTAAAGAGCGCCGGAGAGCTTTTCCGATGACCGTCGATTTCCAGCTTGGCCGCCCCGCGGGCGATTGCCGCATCGTCGTCGCCATGTCCGGCGGCGTCGACAGCTCGGTGACCGCCGCGCTCGCCGCGCAGACCGGGGCGGAAGTGATCGGCGTCACTCTCCAGCTTTACGATCATGGTGAGGCAGTGCGCCGGACGGGTGCGTGTTGCGCCGGGCAGGATATCTACGATGCCAGGACGGTCGCCGATCGCCTCGGCATTCCGCATTACGTGCTCGATTATGAAAGCCGCTTCCGGGGCGGAGTAATCGACCGCTTCGTCGACGAATATGCGCGCGGCAGGACGCCGGTGCCCTGCGCCAGCTGCAATCAGGGCGTGAAGTTCGTCGATCTTGTCGCCTTCGCGCGCGAACTCGGCGCCGATTGCCTCGCGACCGGCCATTATGTCCGCCGGGTCCTGAACGGTGGCCGCGTCGAGCTTCACAAGGGCGCCGATCCGCGCCGTGACCAAAGCTATTTCCTCTACGGCACGACGCGCGACCAACTCGATTTTCTGCGCTTCCCGCTGGGCGATCTGCCCAAGGATGAGGTGCGCCGGATTGCCGCCAGCCTGGACCTCGAGGTCGCGGCCAAGCCCGACAGCCAGGATATCTGCTTTGTGCCCGATGGCGACTATGCGGGCCTGATCAAGCGCCTGCGGCCCGAAACCGCGCAGCCCGGCGACATCGTCGACCTCGACGGCCGCGTGCTCGGCCGTCATCGCGGGGTGGTGCACTTTACGGTCGGTCAGCGCCGCGGAATCGAGGTCGGCGGCCAGCAGGAACCGCTGTATGTCATTCGCATCGAGCCCGAGAGCGCGCGCATCGTCGTCGGACCCCGTCGCGCGCTGGCGATCTCCGGAATGCGGGTAGCCGAGTGGAACTGGCTGGCCGAGGATCAGCACGAGGTGAGCATCAAGGTCCGCTCGCTGGCGCCGCCCGTCGTTGCGGTCCGCGACGGCGACTGCATTCGCTTCGGGCAGGCCGAATATGGAGTCGCGCCGGGCCAGGCCGCCGTGGCCTATGACGGGACGCGGCTGCTCGGTGGCGGCTGGATTGCCGAAACCACGAGCGCCGCCACGATCGATGCCGTCGCCGCATAGCGCGGGCATTCTGCTGTTCCGCCAGCAGGACAACGCAATCGAAGTACTGCTGATCAAGCCCGGCGGGCCCTTCTGGCGGAATAAGGATGCCGGGGCCTGGATGATTCCGAAGGGCGAGCTCGAGCCCGGCGAGACGGCAGCCCAAGCGGCGCTACGCGAGTTCGCGGAGGAAACGGGAGTTCGGCTTACCTCCATCCTCTTCCCGCTGGCGACCATTCGCCAGTCAGGTGGCAAGATCGTCGAGGCATTCGCCGCGGAAGGCGATCTCGATCCCGCGCGACTTCAATCGATCGAATTCGAACTTGAGTGGCCGCCGCGCAGCGGACGGATGATGCGCTTTCCGGAAGCCGAGGAAGCGCGGTGGATGACGATGGCCGCGGCGCACGCCATGATGCTCCCGAGCCAGCTGCCGTTGCTGGACACGCTTGATGCGAAACTGAAAGGCTAGACGATGCTCTCGCTTCTCCTTGCAGCCGCGCAGGTCGCGACCATGCCCGTGCGCACTCCCGAACCCGTCGAACGCGATGTCACGCTCAGGAATTTTCATTTCCGTTCGGGCGAGAACCTGCCCGACCTTCGCATGCACGTCGCCACGCTCGGCACGCCGCATCGCAATGCCGCGGGTCAGATCGACAATGCCGTAATGGTGCTCCACGGCACTGGCGGCAGCGGCAAGCAATTCCTCCAACCGCAGTTCGCCGACGAGTTGTACGGACCCGGTCAGCCGCTCGACCTTGGCCGTTACTACGTCATCCTGCCCGACAACATCGGACACGGCGGTTCTAGCAAGCCGTCCGATGGGCTGCGCATGAAGTTCCCAAAGTACGATTATGACGATATGGTCACGGCGCAGCGGCGCATGCTTGCCGAGGGTCTTGGCGTCACGCACCTGCGGCTGATCATGGGCACATCGATGGGCTGTATGCACGGCTTTGTCTGGGCCGAGACCTATCCCGATTTCACGAGCGCCCTGATGCCCATGGCGTGCGAACCGATCGAGATCGCCGGGCTCAATCGCATGTGGCGGCAACTGGCGATCAACGGGATCGAAGCGGACCCGGCCTGGCAGGGGGGCAATTATCGCACCCAGCCGATGACGGGACTGCGCGCCGCGCAGAACCTGCTGTTCGTGGCCGGAGCTGCTCCCTTATTGTATCAGCAGCAATATCCGACCCGGATTGCTGCCGGCGCGTTTGCCGAAGAGCGCGTCGCGGCGGCGATCCAGAAGCTCGATGCCAACGATCTCATTTACCAGCTGGATTCTTCGCGAAACTACAATCCCTGGCCGCGGCTGGAACAGATCAAGGCGCCGATGACGTGGATCAACTCGGCGGACGATTTCATCAATCCGCGCAATTTCACCTTTCCGGCGGAAGCGCTGAAGCGAATGCCCACGGCGCGTTTCCGTCTGATCCCGGAATCCGCGCAGACGCATGGGCACGGCACTCATACCTGGGCCAAATTCTGGAAGGCGGATCTTATCGCGCTCCTGGCGCGCTCGGAGTCGACAGATCGTATGCGGAAACGTGGTTCACGGTGATCAGCCAGCGGCCATCGATCTTGCGGAACAGCCGCGTGTTGACGCCTTCAGTTACCCGCGGCCCACGTTGCAGGCGATACTGACCGATCAGCATCGCCGCGTCAGGCGCGAGCAGATCCAACTTCATGTTGTAAAAGTGAAGCGTCCCGCGACGCTCTGTCGAACCGCCATAATCCCGGACATAATGGTCGAGCGTGCCCTGCCAGTCATCCCGAATCTTGCCACCGGAAACGAACACGACGCTAGGCTTGCTGAACCCCGCCATATAGCCGCGGAAGTCGCCGCGGTTCCACGCCGACTCCATCTGCGCGATCGTGTTCAGAATTGCCGCTCGGTCGCTGTTAGGATGAGGCGCGGCGGTCGTCGAGAAGGCGAGCAGAAAAGCGGCGATGACCGCTTTCACAACTGAAACTGACCGACGATGATCGTCTGGCAGTGGCCGCCGAGCACGGCCCGGCCGCCCTCCTGACGACAATGAAGGAGGCCGGTGCGCTTGCTTGCCTGCAAGGCGGTGAAGTGGTTGCGGCCGAGCCGCTGGGTCCAATAAGGCACTAGGGCGGCGTGCGCCGAGCCGGTCACCGGATCTTCGTCGATGCCCAGATAGGGGACGAACACCCGGTCGACGACATCCTGCGTGTCGCCCCGCGCGGTTACCACCGCCATCCGCGGGAGCTTCTTCAGCGCGGCGACGTCGGGAGCCGTGGCGCGCACCGCGGTCTCGTCCGCGACCTCGACGATCGCCGCATCGTTGCAGCCGGCGGCAAGCCAGACAGGTCCATCGGGGAGGCCGAGCGCCCGGTTGAGCTCAGGCTCGTGGACTTCGGTGAGCGTCGCGGCCGGAAGGTCGAGCTCCAGCACGCCCTCCCGCCTCGACACCTTCAGGACACCGGCGCGGGTCGCAAAACGCACGTCGGCGCCAGTCATCAGGATATGTCCCGACGCCAGGGTCGCGTGGCCGCACAGGTCGACCTCGGCGACGGGTGTGAACCAGCGAAGGTCGAAGTCGGCGTCGTCGCGCTCGCTGGGCACGGTGAAGGCCGTCTCGCTGAGATTGTTCTCGGCCGCAATCGCCTGCATCTGCTCGTCGCCCAGCCAACGATCGAGCGGCATCACCGCCGCCGGATTGCCGGTTAGCGGTCGGTCGGCGAACGCATCGACCTGAAAGAACGGAATGCTCGTCATGTTGCCTGCTCCGTGATTTCCTGGGGCAACAGGGTCTCGCGATCGGTCTGGCCTTCGGGGTCCACGTGAATCAGGATTTCCGTGTCGGGAAAGCGCTTCTGCAATTCCTCCTCGACCCGGTCGAGTTGATCGTGGGCATGCTGCACGGTCCAGTCGGCCGGCACCCACACGTGAAATTGCGCGAAATAATGCGTGCCGCTGCTGCGCGTGCGCAAATCGTGCAGCCCCGCCAGTTCCGGATATTCTTTCGCCGCCGCGAGAAAGCTTGCACGGCGCTCCTCGGGCCACTCGCGGTCCATCAACTGGTCGAGCGCGTGGCTGGAGGCACTCCATGCATTCCAGGCGAGCCACACCGCAATCAGGATGCCGAACACGGCATCGGCGCCGACCCAGCCGAAGAATTGCTCCAGCGCGAGCGCGACGATGACCGATCCGTTGAGCAGCAGGTCCGACGAATAGTGCAGGCGGTCGGTGCCGATGGCGAGCGAGCCGGTCCGGCTTACGACGTGCCGCTGGTAGGTGATCAGACCCACAGTCAGCACGATCGCAACGATTGAGACGCCGATGCCCAGTTCTGCCTGGGCGGTCTCGGCACCCGCAATCAGCCGCTGCACCGCGCGAAAGCCGATGAAGGCCGCGGAAAAAGTGATGATAATGACCTGGACGAGCGCCGCCAGGGCCTCGGCCTTGCCGTGCCCGAAGCGGTGATCGTGGTCGGCCGGTGTGGCCGCGATCCGCACGGCCAGCAGCACGATCAGGCTGGCGACGAGGTCGAGGCTGCTGTCTGCAAGAGACCCCAGCATGGCCATCGATGACGTCTGAAGCGCGGCATAGCTTTTCAGCGCGATCAGCAGGATCGCCATCACTGTGCTGGCCATGGCCGCGCGAGTCGTCAGTTTCGCTCGCTCGCGCGCACCGATCGCTTCTGTCGTCACGGGTAAAGCAGCCTCTTGGACCAGCCGCCGTCGGCTTGGGCGACGAACAATCGGCGCTCGTGCAGCCGGTGGGCGCGGTCCTGCCAGAATTCGATCCTCTGCGGCCGGACCCGAAAGCCACCCCAGTGCGGCGGCCGCGGAACATCCTCGCCATCGAACCGGTCGGCGGTCTCCCTCACCAGGCTCTCAAAGGTTTCGCGGCTGTCGAGCGGGCGCGATTGGTCCGACGCCCACGCGCCTAGCTGGGAATCGCGCGATCGGCTGGCGAAATAAGCATCGGCCTCATCGGCGGTCACGGGCTCGACCGGCCCGCTGATGCGCACCTGACGCCTGAGGCTTTTCCAGTGGAACAGCAGGGCCGCGTCGGGCCGCGAAGCCAGGTCCCGGCCCTTGTCGCTCTGCTCGTTGGTGTAGAAGACGAAGCCGTCGGGTCCATGACCCTTCAGCAGCACCATGCGAACGCTCGGCCGGCCATCGGCGTCGGCGGTCGCCAGCGCCATCGCCTCGGGATCGCTGGGTTCCGACTCCCGCGCCTCGGCGAACCATATTTCAAACAGGGCCAGCGGGTCGGTCATACGTGAGCGCGCCTTAGGCTTGGCCTTGGCGCGGCGGCAACCCATCTGGTCAGGGGGAGACTGTTCCGGCATGGGAAGAACATGGCACTCGACCTTTACCAGCGCTTGGGATTGAAGAGGGGCGCGAGCGAAGCCGAGATCAAGAAGGCCTACCGCAGCCTCGCCAAGCAGCTTCATCCGGACCGCAACAAAGACAATCCCAAGGCCGCGGAGCGCTTCTCGCAAGTGACTCAGGCCTATGACCTGTTGTCCGACAAGGACAAGCGCGCGCGTTACGACCGCGGCGAAATCGATGAGGATGGCAATCCCAAGATGCCGTTCGGCGGTGGTGGTGGCGGCTTCGGCGGTTACTCGCAGGGTGCCGGGCCGCAACCCGGAGGGCCCGGCTTCGAAAATTTCAACTTCGGCGCGGGCGACGGGGCTGACCTGAGCGACCTGTTCGAAGGCCTGTTTGGCGGCTCGACCGGCGGGCGCGCCCGCGGCGGGCCGTTCGGCGGGTTCCGCCAGCGCCAGCAAGCGCCGCAGAAGGGTGCTGACATCGCCTATCGCCTGAAAGTGCCGTTCGAAGACGCCGTCTCACTCAAGCCACAGCGGATTACGCTTGGCGACGGCAAGACGATCGATCTCAAATTGCCCAAGGGTGTTGAAGAGGGCACCAGCATGCGGCTGGCCGGAAAAGGGCAGGAGGGACCGGGCGGTCGCGGCGATGCCATCGTCACCATTGAAATTGCGCCCCATCGCTTCTTCACCCGCGACGGATTCAATATTCGGCTCGAGCTGCCGGTGACGCTGCGCGAGGCGGTGCTCGGAGCCAAGGTCAAGGTACCGACGCCGGAAGGTCCGGTCATGCTCACCATCCCCAAAGGAACGACATCGGGAAAGGTGCTGCGGCTCAAGGATCGCGGCTTTACCGCGAAGGACGGCAAGCGCGGCGACCAGCTGGTGAGCGTGGAGATCGACCTGCCGGCGAACGACCCGCAATTGCAGCAATTTGCCGAAAGCTGGACTGGTGGCGGCAACCCCCGCGCGGCTCTCGGCGTCTAGCGCTGCTGAATGAGAGACGCTTCACCCCAATCACCGGAAGCCCGCCGCAAGCGCCTGGCCAGCATGCGCGCCGCCTTCGGTACGGAGGTCGAGGAGAAGCTCAAACCGCGCACGACGGCGATCGAGGTCGTCAAACGCGTGGCCATCGGCGTCTACAACGACGGCTTCATTCACGCCGGCAATCTTGCGTATCTTTCCATCCTGGCGCTGTTTCCTTTCTTCATCCTAGCCGCCGCGATCGCTCATCTGCTCGGTCAGGGACAGGATGCGCAGTTGACGGTGCTCAATGTCCTGCGTCGGCTGCCACCCGATGTAGCCGCGACCTTGCGCGAACCAGTGGCCGAAGTGCTGCAGGCGCGGCAGGGACCGCTGCTGTGGTTCGGGGCCATCGTGGGATTGTGGACCGCGGCCAGCTACGTGGAGACGATCCGCGACATTCTGCGCCGCTGTTACGGCGTCAAATATTGCGCACCCTTCTGGGAATATCGCCTCGGCTCCATGCTGGTCATCGTCGCCGCGGTCATCCTGCTGATGATCGCCTTCGCAGCCAGTGCCGCATTGACCCTCGCGCATCACGCCATCATCGAGTGGTTTCCGTTCGCGCAGAACGTCGCCACGCAATTGGGCATCTATCGTCTGGTGCCGGCAGTAACGCTGTTTTTTACCTTTTACGTCCTGTTCTACGCACTGACGCCCTCGCGCTATCGCAAACGGACCTGCCGCAAGTGGCCCGGTGCGCTGTTCATCACCTTATGGTGGCTGGGGACCGTCGAGATCCTGCCCAACGTTCTCGGTCTGCTCGGCGGCTACAGTCTGACCTACGGCAGCCTCGCTGGTGTGATGATTTCACTCATCTTTTTCTTCGTCGTTGGCCTTGGCGTCGTCATCGGCGCTGAGCTCAACGCGGCGCTGGCCGAAAGCGGTGCCATCGCGCTAAAGGGCGAGGTCTATAACGGGCCGTATACCGACGAGCTCGAGGTTGAAGAACCGCAGCCCGGCGAGGACGTCCAGCCGACGCTGCAAAAGGAAGGGCCGGCACTTTGAACGGACTGATGCAGGGGAAGCGCGGACTGATCATGGGGCTGGCGAACGATCGTTCGCTCGCCTGGGGAATTGCGCGTGCGCTGGGCGATCACGGCGCGGAGCTGGCCTTTTCCTATCAAGGTGAGGCGCTGGAAAAGCGCGTCCGACCGCTTGCAGCGGAGCTCGGCTCGGACCTGCTTGTCGATTGCGACGTGTCGGATATGAAGGCCCTGGACCGGACCTTCGACGCGCTCAAGGAACGCTGGGAGACGCTCGACTTCGTCGTTCACGCCATTGGCTACTCCGACAAAAATGAGCTGCGCGGCAAGTTCGTTGACACGTCGATGGACAATTTCCTGATGACCATGAACATCTCGGTCTACAGTTTCGTCGCGGTGGCGCAGCGGGCTCGTCGGCTGATGCCAAACGGCGGGTCGATCCTGACGCTGACCTACTACGGCGCTGAAAAGGTCATCCCGCACTATAACGTCATGGGCGTCGCCAAGGCGGGACTGGAAGCCAGCGTGAAATATCTGGCGATGGACCTTGGACCCGAAGGCATTCGGGTCAACGCCATTTCGGCCGGCCCGATCAAGACGCTCGCCGCCAGCGGGATTGGGGACTTCCGCTACATCATGAAGTGGAACGAATATAATTCACCGCTGCGCAGGAACGTTACCATCGAGGACGTTGGCGGAGCCGGGCTCTACCTGCTGAGCGACCTGGCGAGCGGAGTCACCGGCGAGACGCACCACGTCGATGCGGGATATAACGTGGTCGGCATGAAGGCCGAGGACGCGCCGGATATCTCGACGGTTTGAGCTTCAGACGCAGCCGACGAGCACTTTCACCAGTGCGTCGTCGGGCCGTCCGCTATGGGTTCGAACTTCCACACGAGTGCCTTGCGATGTTCTCACTAGGCTGACGACCCGCTGAACAGTTCCGGAGCCCATAAGGCCCGCGAATCCGAACATGTGCACTGTTCCGCTTACATCTGCCCGGAAGGAAACTGGCAAGAGGCTTCGACCGACTGCATCCGCGACACATAGTTCCAATTCAGCAGGTTCTTTGTTCGACTTGAGAGTAGCAACTACGGGCTTCGCTAACTCCTGTCTCAAGTTTGCGTCGGCAGACGCGGGTGTCGTAAGACCCGTTAACGTTGCCGCGACAAACGCCCACCGCGATTTCATGCCTATCCACTCAACGTCGTGCAAACCGGACTCGACGAGAGCCGCTGATTAGAAAAGTATCATAGGGCGTATGTCGAAGGGCTTTCCTCACCGGACCACCAGCATCAACCGTGTTGGCCCAATACTGCGGCCGCAAGGCGCTGTCAGGTAGCTTGCTTTCGATGATCGCTTCGATCTTTTGGAATGGCAGTTCAAATTCATGAAGAGTTTGCTGTTGAACGTAATTCGCTAAAGCATCGAATTTTGCCATTTGGACATCCTAACCGGCGAACGGGTCCCGCACCAAAATCGTGTCGTCGCGTTCCGGTGAGGTGCTAACCAGCGCCACCGGGCAGCGGATCAGTTCCTCGATGCGGCGCACGTATTTGATTGCGCGGGCAGGCAAGTCAGCCCAGCTGCGCGCGCCCTGCGTCGACCCCGGCCAGCCCTCGATCTCTTCATAGATTGGCTCGACGCGCGCCTGATCGGCTGCGTGGGCAGGAAGATAATCGATCGTCTCACCGCCCAACCGATAACCGGTGCAGATTTTGATCGTCTCGAAGCCGTCGAGCACGTCGAGCTTGGTCAGCGCGATGCCCGTCACGCCGCTGACCGCCACGGCCTGCCGCACCAGCACGGCGTCGAACCACCCGCAGCGGCGGCTACGCCCGGTGACGGTACCGAACTCATGCCCACGCTCGCCGAGCTTCTGGCCCACCTCATTGTCTTGTTCGGTGGGGAAGGGGCCGGATCCGACACGCGTTGTGTAGGCCTTGACGATGCCGAGCACGAAGCCCGCCGCGCGCGGGCCCATGCCAGTGCCCGAGCCGGTCGTGCCGGCGACGGTGTTGGACGAAGTGACGAACGGATAGGTGCCGTGATCGACGTCGAGCAGGACGCCCTGCGCGCCTTCGAACAGCATCTTTCGACCCTGCTGGAGTGCCTGATCGAGGTCGCGCCAGACCGGTCGGGCGAATGGCAGGACGAAACCGGCGATCGCGCGCAGGTCGCCAAGCAGGCGCTCGCGGTCGACAGGCGGCTCGTTGAACCCGGCTCGGAGCGCGTCGTGATGCGCGCACAGGCGATCGAGCAGCGGGGCCAAGTCTTCCAGCTTGGCGAGATCGCAGACGCGAATGGCGCGACGGCCGACCTTATCTTCATAGGCGGGACCAATGCCCCGGCGTGTCGTGCCGATCTTGCCCGCACCCGAGGCGTCCTCGCGCAGCGCATCGAGGTCGCGGTGAATCGGGAGAATCAGCGGGCAATTGTCGGCGATCATGAGGACTTCGGGCGTCACCTCGACGCCCTGCGCCGCAATGCGCTCGATTTCCGCCTTCAAGGCCCAGGGGTCGAGCACCACGCCATTGCCGATGACCGATGGGGTACCGCGAACAATGCCGGACGGCAGCAGCGAGAGCTTGTAGGTCTGGTCGCCCACGACCAACGTGTGGCCAGCATTGTGCCCGCCTTGAAATCGGACGACGACATCGGCGCGGCTCGCGAGCCAGTCGACGATCTTCCCTTTGCCCTCGTCACCCCATTGGGCGCCAATGACGGTGACGTTTCCCACGTTGTTTCCTCGACCTGCGAGCGGTGAGACGGCTCTAGGGTGCGGGGCGGATTGCGTCCAGCCGAACATCGTTCGCTTGACGGAACAGAAATCGCTCGCCACGCGTATAGCTGTTCCGCGACGCGTCCCGACGCGGACGCGAACGAAACCAATAGGGGAATACAGACCATGAAGACCACCACCGTTCTGGCGATTGCCCTCGGCCTCGGCACGCTCGCCGCCTGCAACAAGAGCCCGCAGGAAGCGACCGCCGACAACATCGAAGCGAATGCCGAGAACGTTGCCGACACCATCGAAGCGAACGCGGACAACGCGGCCGATACGATGCAGGCGAATGCCGACAACGCTGCGGACATGGTCCGCAACGAAGGCGAAACCAAGGCTGACACGGTCCGCAACGGTGCGGATGCCGATGGCAACAGCGCCAATTAAGTGATCGGCTAGCCTTCCGCACGCAGAAGGCCGGTCGAAGGGCGCTCCGGAAACGGGGCGCCCTTTTTCCTTGCGCTAGAAACTTAGCGGAACCACCTCGCGGACGCCTGGCAGGTCCCGCAACTCCCGCGCAACGGCGGGTGTGATCGGATCGTCAACCGCGACCAGGGCGATCGCCTCGCCATGCTCCTTGCGGCGGCCGAGGTTGAAGGTCGCGATGTTGATGCCGTTGCGGCCAAGGCCGGTGCCGAGAGCACCGATGAAGCCCGGCTCATCGCTATTGACGATATATATCATCTGCCCGGTCATTTCCGCCTCGACCGGAATATCGAAGATCTTCACCAGCCGCGGCGCGCGATTGCCGAACAATGTGCCCTCGACGCGCTGTGGACCGTCGTCGGTGCCAACGGTGACCGCTACCAGCGTGTGATAATCGCCCTCGGCCTCATTGCGAATCTCGCGGACCCCGATCCCGCGCTCTTTCGCGAGGTAAGGCGCGTTGACCATGTTCACCGTGTCCGACCATGTGCGCATCACCCCGGCGAGGACCGCCCCGGTGATCGGCTTGATGTTGAGCGACGCGGCGGCGCCCTCGACTTCGACGTCGATCGAGCGGATCGACGTTCCCGCGATCTGACCGACCAGCCGGCCCAGCTTCTCGGCGAGGGCCATGTAGGGCTTCAAGCGCGGTGCCTCCTCGGCCGACAGGGACGGGACGTTCACTGCGTTCGTGATCCCGCCCAGCAGCAGGAAATCGCTCATCTGTTCGGCGACCTGGATCGCGACGTTGACCTGCGCCTCGGTGGTCGAAGCGCCGAGATGGGGCGTGCAGATGAGCCCGGGTGTGCCGAACAGGGCATTCGCTTTGGCCGGCTCCTCGGCGAACACGTCCAACGCCGCGCCGGCGACGTGCCCGCGGTCGAGCGCATTCTTCAGCGCGGCTTCGTCGATCAGTCCGCCACGCGCGCAATTGACGATGCGGACGCCGGATTTGGTCTTGGCAAGCGCCTCGCGGCTGAGGATGCCCCGGGTCTGGTCGGTAAGCGGTGTGTGAAGCGTGATGAAGTCGGCGCGGGCTAGCAGCTCGTCGAGTTCCACTTTGTCGACGCCCAATTCCAACGCGCGTTCGGGTGACAGGAACGGGTCGTAGGCCGCGACCTTCATCTTCAGGCCGTGGGCACGGTCGGCCACGATAGAACCGATATTGCCGCAGCCGATCAGGCCGAGGGTCTTCCCCGCCAGTTCCACGCCCATGAAGCGGTTCTTTTCCCACTTGCCGGATTGCGTCGACTGGTCGGCTTGGGGGATCTCCCGCGCCAACGCGAACAGCATGGCAATGGCGTGCTCGGCGGTGGTGATCGAATTGCCGAACGGCGTATTCATGACCACGATCCCGCGGGCGCTCGCGGCGGGTACGTCGATGGTATCGACGCCGATCCCGGCGCGCCCGATGACTTTCAGACGCGGCAGCCCCGCATCCATCGCAGGGGCACCGATCCTGGTCGAACTGCGCACCGCTACGCCGTCGTAATCGCCAATGACGGCATTGAGTTCATCGGGCGACAGTCCGGGCTTTTCGTCGACCGTTATTCCGCGATCGCGGAACACGGCCGCCGCGCGCGGGTCCATCTTGTCGGCGATCAGGACGTTGACTTTTTCGCTCACTTGGTCGTCTCCCAGGCCCAGTCGAGCCACGGCCCGAGCGCTTCGATGTCCGCCGTTTCAACGGTCGCGCCACACCAGATGCGGAGGCCCGGCGGCGCATCCCGATAGGCGCCGATGTCGTAAGCCGCCTCTTCCTGCTCGAGCAGCTTGGTTATCGCTTTCTGCCTCGCAGCGTTCGCGTCGGGATCGGAACGATCGCTGAACTGCAGGCAAACCGAGGTGTTCGAACGGATCGAAGGATCCTGCGCCAGATGCTCGATCCATGGTGCCGTCGAGACCCAGCGGTCGAGCGCCGCTGCATTGGCGCCGGCGCGCGCAATCAGCGCGTCGAGTCCGCCCACCTGCTCCGCCCAGCCAAGGGCATGGAGCCAGTCCTCGACGCATAGCATCGACGGCGTATTGATGGTCTCGCCGCGAAATATCCCGTCGATCAGCTTGCCGCCTTTGGTCAGGCGAAAGATCTTCGGCAGCGGACGCGGAGCGGGCTCGCGCTCCAGTCGCTCGACGGCGCGGGGCGAGAGAACCAGCATCCCATGCGCTGCCTCCCCGCCGAGCGCCTTTTGCCAGCTAAACGTGCCGACATCGATCTTTTGCCAGTCGATCGGCTGCGCGAATGCGGCCGAGGTTGCGTCGCAAATGGAAACACCCGTCCGATCCGCCGCGATCCATTCAGCGTCCGGCACCCGCACGCCGCTGGTCGTCCCGTTCCACGTGAAGACGATGTCGTTCCCAGCATCGATGCCATCCAACTCGGCGATTTGCCCATAGTCCGCGGTACGGATTTCGGCGTCGAGCCTGAGCTGCTTCGCAACGTCGGTGACCCAGCCGGCGCCGAAACTTTCCCAGGCCAGCATCGTCACCGGGCGAGGGCCGAGCAGCGACCACATCGCCATTTCCATCGCGCCGGTGTCGGATGCGGGCACGATCCCCAACCGATAATCGGGCGGCAATTGGAGGAGGGTGTGCGTGCGCTCGATCGCTTCGGCCAGCCGGACCTTGCCGATGGCGCCGCGATGCGAGCGGCCAAGTGCGTCGCTATTGAAGGATGACAAATTCCAGCCGGGCGGCTTCGCGCATGGGCCGGACGAGAAAAACGGGCGCGCAGGACGCGCCAAAGGACGATCAACCAAAACAACTCTCCTTGCAGAGAGCACGCGCCGCGTTGGGACGGCGTGGCCCAACGCCGGTTCTAAGCCCGAATGTGGCGCCCGCAAGGCCGCGCGAAAGATTCGCTCGCACCGAATCTCATGCCCGGATTTCCGCCAGAAATTCCGCGCACGCGCCGCGAATCTTTCCGTTCACCGTGCGGACTCGACGATTCGTCCCGCCATGAAGCGATAGCGGTTGAATTTGTTAACCATCCGAAAGCAGTGTTCGCCGGGCCGGTGCGCGGTGGGGCAATTCGCGCGGTCGGCGGGGCTGGGGAGCTCCTTCAGATTGGACATTCGGCGCTGCGCCAATGCGCATGCCGATTTGTGGAGCGGGAACGGATGACGCAAATTCTGGCCACGACGACCGGCCTTTTTCGCGATCGCGATTTTTTCATTCACGACGGCACGAAGCTTCGTCGTTTCCGGATTTCCGCACCGCTTCAGGCGGTGTTTTTCGTTGCGCTGCTGACCATCATCGGCTGGGCCAGCTATGCGACGGGCCAACTGCTCGCACGCCCTTATGCCGCCAGCAGCGTCGCACTCCCGGCGGCGACGGAAGCGCGTGCGCAGATGATCGAGCGCCGTCAGGCCATCATCGAAGCGGCCCTTGCCGGCCAGAAGATCGACCCCGCCCTCGTTGCTGCTGCCGCCAGCGGCAAGCTTGCCGGCGACGGTCCGCTCGCGCGGGTCGAGCAAGCCCAGCTAGCGCAAGCCGCGCTGGTCGCGAAGGCACTGGACGTTCGCTATCAGGTGACCACCGCCGAACTGAAGCGTCTGGGCATCAGCCCGGCGCGCGTCGGCAGCCCGACTGCCGTTGGTGGCCCCTTCGAGGGCGTCGCTAGCGCCAGCTTCAAGGCGCTGTTCGATAGCTGGAAGAAGCTCGATCAGCTGCAGGACGGCGTGATCGCGGTTCCCTCGGACAAGCCGATCCGTGCCAGCGTCACATTCACCAGCGGTTTCGGCGTCCGTTCCGACCCGTTCAACTCCGGTGCTGCGATGCACCCGGGCATCGACCTGTCCGGCGCCTATGGCACGCCAATCTACGCCACCGCTGACGGCGTCGTTCTTCGGGCCGGCTGGAACAGCGGCGGTTACGGCAACCTCGTCGAGGTCGATCACGGCCGCGGCATCAGCACCCGTTATGGCCACATGTCGGCGATCCTGGTGTCAGCCGGCCAGCACATCACCCGCGGCCAGCAGATCGGCCGCATGGGATCGACCGGGCGGTCTACTGGGAACCACTTGCATTATGAGGTGCGGATCGACGGACGCGCGGTGAATCCGATCCCGTTCATGAAGTCGACCGACTACGTGCTTGCCATGCAGCGCCGGTCGGGCGCGGCCTCGATGGACGCGCTAGCCCTTGGCGGACCGGGCGGCGCGCACTAAGTCCTTCGCTATCGTGAGCGAAGCCACCATCAGCCTGACCCCAAGCGCGGCGCGGCGCGTCGCATGGATCGCCGAGCGGCAGGACAAGCCGGCTATCTTGCGCCTGGCGGTCGACGGCGGCGGCTGCGCCGGTTTTACCTACAAGTTCGAACTCGCGGCGGCGCCGGAGGCCGACGACCAGGTTGCGGAAACCGATGGCGTGAAGCTGGTCGTCGATCCGATGAGCCTCGAGCTGGTCAGTGGCTCTGCCGTCGATTTCGTCGAGGACCTCGGCGGCGCGGCCTTCAAGGTCACCAATCCCAATGCCCAGTCGGGCTGCGGCTGCGGGTCGAGCTTCTCGGTCTAGCGATTCCCGCTGTGCTGGTGGCTCATGCCGCCGGCCATGGCCGGCTTGTGCGCCGCGCAACTGACCTTCGGATTATATTGCGCGAACACGCCGTTCGGATTGTCGCGGAATAGCCAGACGTGCCGGTCGTAATGCGGCTCGAACATGTGCGCCTCATCGACCTTGGTCGCCGGATCGTCCTCCATCAGATCATAGGGGACGCCATGAAACGACGGCGGCGCCGTGTGCCCGGCCTCGCGCCAGGCGAGGCGGAACACGAGGTTTTCGACCGCGACGAGCGCAAGCGATCCGTCCGCCTGCGGCTCGTAGATCAGGATCGACGGCTTGGTGAAATCGGTGTGCGTTCCGTTGCCGTTGACGCGCGGGCTGGGCGGGGCGGTAATGCCAAGCAGATCGGGCCGGAAGAAATGAATGCCCATGCTGCCGAGGCTCGCGGGCCGGCCCATGTTGGTCGCCGTGTCGCACATGTCGGACGGGTCGCGCACATAGCCTTCGGCCAGCGCCACTTTCACGTCCTGGAACCGCGCCGTCGCACTGCGAACGGCGGCAAGATCGGGCTCCGTCGAAGCCGGCTTCCCCGGACTCGACAAAGCAAGCGCGAGCGCCAGCGCCCCGCTGCTGAACTTCGGAATCATGTTGTCCTCTGATTACTCGCCGAAAGATTACAGCGCGAAGCTGTTCAAGCGGGGATGAAGCACGCGCCGCACCGGGCGGTGTGTCGCGACAGAACGGGGTGTCTGCAGCGGCTTAACCTTGCCCCCTTCGGCCGAATCGTTGCTTTCGGCCTTGGCCCAGGCGGCGCGTGCTAGCGCTAGATCTGACCACAGCGGACTCATAGCGCGAACGCCTGAATGCTCTGCATGAGCTGGGTGAAGAACAGCACCGCACTGACGGTGATGATGCCACCGAACCCGGTTTTTGCGCGATTGATGAACATGTTGCCCCTTTCATTCCATCGCGGATTAGCGTTGAGGCGCATATCTGCCCGTCGGCCCGCCGCCGCCATGGGCAGTGTTTGGAAATCGCCGTCGCGATGTGCCCGAACTGTCCAGCCAGTTGACGGATTGTGCGGAAATGTGCGGAGATGTGCGCACTGTTTTCGGGGCAATGATGCAGCACGAACTGAGCGATAAGAATAGCGAGTCCGTCGCGACCCTGGTCCGCGAGGAGCTCGCGCGCCGCCGCCTCTCGCGCCAGTGGCTGGCGGATGAGGCGAAGGTCAGTCTGTCCACGCTGGAGAAAGCGCTCGCGGGGCGGCGTCCCTTCACGCTCGCAACGGTGATCAGGCTCGAAGACGCGCTGGGCATCAAGCTCCGCGCGCCGGTGACCATGCCGCAGGACATGCGCCTCTTCGCGCCGGACACGATGGGTGCCTACGCGCGGCCAGCAGTCCAGTGGCTCGAAGGCACCTATTTGACGTTGCGCCCATCGTTCAGCGAAGCCGGCGCGATTTTCGCTTATCTGACCTCGATCAGCTGGGATAATGAAGAAGGGCATCTGGTCTTCAGCGAGGCATCCCGCACCGATCGCGAATTTTCTCAAAAGGGCTTCGTGTCCTTCCCGAATATTTCCGGGGCCATCTATCTCGTGACGATCTGGCAAGGACAGTATCGAATCGCGCTGCTCAACCGGCCGTCGGGACGGTGGCTGAGCGGCATTTTGTTGACTCTGGCCGCGGGTGAGGGCGCGCAGTTGACGCCGGCGTCGCTGCCGATCGTCCTGCTTCCGGCGGACGAGGGCGAGGAGAAAGCGATGGGCGTCGTCCGGCCGGGCGATGCCGATTATGACGAATATCGCACTTGCGTCGACCGCGTGACGCAGCGGGGTTACGCGCTCTTCCCTGCCTAGCCTGAAGATCGAGCCGCCGAGTGTGTCGGCGGCACCCACCCCAGCCCCTCCCTTCCAGGGAGGGGAGGATAAGGCGCCGCGTCTTCGACGAGTGATGACGAGGTCCGCGCATCAGGCTAATTGCCGGCCCGTGAAACTCGCGACCTACAATCTGAACGGCATCCGCGCGCGCATGCCGCGGCTGCTCGAATGGCTCGACCGCGCCAAGCCGGACATCGTCTGCCTGCAGGAATTGAAATGTGCTGACGAATCGCTGCCGATCGGCGACATCGAGGCGGCGGGCTATGGCGCGGTGTGGCATGGGCAGAAGGGGTTCAACGGCGTCGCGATCCTTGCGCGCGGGGATACGCCGCAATTGCGGCGCGTCGGGCTTCCTGGCGATCCCGACGACACCCACAGTCGCTATATCGAAGCCGGGATCCAGGACCTGGTCGTCGGATCGATCTACCTCCCCAACGGCAATCCGGTCGGGACCGAAAAGTTCGACTACAAGATCCGCTGGATGGAACGGTTGTTCGACCATGCCGCCGAGTTGCTCGCCGCGGAGCGGCCGACGATCCTGTGCGGCGACTGGAACGTGGTGCCCGAAGATCGCGATGTCTTTTCGGTCAAGGCGACGCAGCATGATGCGGTCATGCAGCCGGCGGCGCGGCAGCTGTGGCGGCGCCTCGTCAGTCAGGGCTGGACCGATGCTCTGCGGGCATTCCACCCGAGCGAAGAGAAGCTCTACACTTTCTGGGATTACACCGCCGGCTGCTGGCCACGCGACCTCGGGTTTCGGTTGGATCATTTGCTGTGCTCGCCCGAGGCGGCGGACCGTCTGCAGGGCGCCGACGTCGACAAATGGGCGCGCGGCGAGGAGAAAGCCTCCGACCACACACCGACTTGGATCGAACTTAACTAGCGTGATTCACCGGACGACGCGCGGTTCACTCTGCTCCATCCGGAGCTGCTCGCGCCCGATCGTAACATAATGACTTAGCGGTTCGGTGCCGGCATCTCTTACTTCAGGATGGCGATTCAAATAGTCCTCGGGATCAAATGACGCATTCGGGCGCCGTCCCTCCTTCCATCCATGTTGGAGATAATGTTCTAGCGGGTTCGTGCCCGCGCTGAGCACGTCAAGATTCCGTTCTAGATACCAGTCGTTTGCGAAACAAGGATGCGGATCGCGGCTTTCCAGCCACCCGTGCTCAAGGTAATGCTGCAACGGAGAAATTCCTGCGCTTGCAACGTCTGGGTTCCGGTCCAAATAATCGGCCGCCGCAAACAATGGATGCGGATCGACGCGGTGAAAAGCTGGATCGGCGAGGAAACGCTTCAGCGAAACGGAAGCCGCTTCCGGGCAGTTGGCTTCAAGCCAATGCCTGTCGAACAGAACGGTTTTTCGCCGTACATATCCGGCCGGTTTGAGACGCGTTATCCAGCTCCGTCTTTGGCGGGGCCGGTGCGCCAGTTGGGCTTTCGCCTGGTTTAACTTCAGGCGAGAAATTTCCGTCTGCAGAGACCGGATCGCTCGGGAAAATTCATATTCGCGTTTGTACATCGCGCGGAGATATTCCTGCCGCCGATGCAAGTTGGCATCGATGTCCGCCATGTCTTGAGCGGTAATGACGCGGCCTTCGCGGATATGTTCTGGTAGTCCGGTCTGAACATAGACTGTCCCGTGATCGGGAGCCGTTTCCTCTTCTGGCCGATCGTCGGTATACAGATAGATTGTGAAGCTCTTCCGGCTGAGATGACGCTTATCCTCAGGAAGATTGACCGGACGCACCGAATGCCAACTTTTTTCGGTGGTCTCGAAAATGACGCAACGGTTGAAGACAGGTTCGACTGACGTCGTACGATCGTTCTTCAAATCCCACGGATCGGTGTGAAAAGCGATATCGCCCTTCCATCGCGGATCCCACGCCTTGTTGAGGTAAATGATTGCGTTGAGCCGCCGGTGCTGGCTGGTTCGCGGATGATAATTGAAGTCAAAATGCGGATCAAGACCTGCACTGTGGAAGTTCTCGTGTGTTCCGGCGCCAAAATACCATGGGTCGTAGCGCAAATCCGGGATGCCCGTGATTTGACTCATCATGGTCAAGAATTCATCGGATCGGATATAATCATCAAGCTCTATGAATACAGGAGCTAGGGACCTTACGTCAGAGATCGCAGACTTTGGGTTCGGTGTACCGAACTCATTCAATAATTTGCTGGGGTCATTAACGGTTGGGAAGTCGGCGAGCATCGCTTCCGGAATATCCGCGCGAAGAAAGTCATTGATGACTACATGCCGGAACGGAAGCGCCGTACGAAACTTATTCGCCAGAGCTGGCAAGTTCTCCATGACGGACGGATTGATCAATGATTGTGCCACGAATCCCTCGGTTTGAAACGATCTGCGGGACTGCCATTTCATTATGGGCAAAACAACACGCCTAGCCAGCTCGTGGGGCGGCTAAGCAGTGGAACCGGTTACAGATTCTTCTCATAAATCCGATAGCGGTGGTTGATCGCGGCGCCGGGTAGCTGGGCGATCGACAGCATTCCCTTGTTGTCTTCAAGGATCCAGCCGAACTCGCCTTCCTTCGCGCCGAATTTCGAAATCGCGTCGCGGCGCGTGAACTCGATCATCATGAAGGCCAGTTGGCTCGCAAGGCGACTGCCGTGCAGCTTGCGGGCGACGCCCATTAGCGGCACGCGGAGACGCCGCGTCCGCGGCTTGCGCAGACGCCATAGCAATTTGATGAAATTGAACGGGAACAGCTCGCCGTTCAAATCCTTGATCAGCTCGTTGATGTCGGGGATCGTCAGCATGAAGGCGACCGGTTCGCCATCGAGTTCGGCGACCCGCACCAGCTCGTTGAAGATGATCGGCTTCAGTTTCTTGCCGGCATAAGCGATTTCGGATTCGGTGAGCGGGACATAACCCCAATTGTCCGACCATGCCTCGTTGAGCAGGTTGAGGATGAGCCGCGATTCCTCGGCGAACTTCGACTTGTCGATTTGGCGGATACGAATGCGCGGGTTGCGCTCGCCCATCGCGATCAGCCGGTCGATCATCGGATCCTGCCAATTTTCGATATTGAGCGAGTAAGTGATGAGATCCTTGGCCTTGCCGTAGCCGGCGGCTTCGATCCACGCCTGATATTCGGGCCGGTGATGACCCATCATCGCGGTTGGG